>Ga0160433_100008_pt1 | contig 311360 bp, 253 predicted proteins | sample HID1972K_E0MG_FD_108235 | JGI IMG/M metagenome (GOLD analysis project Ga0160433, IMG submission 108235) | Enriched pill bug-associated microbial communities from UW Madison campus, WI, USA - HID1972K_E0 MG | ecosystem: Host-associated > Arthropoda: Insects > Digestive system > Unclassified ...
CACTCTGACGCCAACGCTCAACTTCCGCTTTCATACGTGTTCTTTGATCCATTATTATGTCTTTTCTGACAAAGTAAGTTCATCCACACAGTCCCATCAATATGCAGTTGGTCGGCCGGTTACGGTTCAACTGTGGCATGGGAAGAGTTTTTAAATGAAGATTCGGATATGTTATTAATTATCAGGAATTTCTTCCAAGAGCTGCAAAAAGTGTTGATTCTCGCGTAGTGCCTAATGCATCTTGCCTAGCTGATACTAGCCTATTTTCTTCCATAGCAGAAACCAACAAGCTGGTGTCATTTGGATTATTTAAATTTATATTATGTAGGTTTAACGTATAATCAGAGGTTTCTGCAGGAGATTTCTTTCCAGCGACGCTTAATAACAAATGTAAAGTGAAATTACTTTCATTCATTTGCTGTGGAGTAACAACAATTCTTTGAGTGTTTATCATGGGAGTACCGAAATGTAAAAAAGGCTCATTTCCTATAAATTATACGGCTGCTGTGAATTCGCTTGGCTTTGAAAATGACCCACTGTCGTCATCAACCTGTAAATGATATTTTCTTCGTTCTGCAGTCTTGAAAAATTGAACAAAAATACTGTAAGGTCGATGTAGTACTGTGCTGATGGCTGATGAAGATTAGCTACATTAAATTTTATATAACCTTCAATATTAGGAAAAGTAATCCTCCTGAATAATGCTTCTATAAAATAATGTGGAGCTGGTTTTGTTTGACCATCCAATCTAACCAAATAGACATTCTCAAACTGATGGGGTTTATAAGGACTAGATTGGACTTCGAAAACATAAATATTTTCATTTGCAGCCCGTTGTAGTATTTGTACTCTTACGCCAACAGGCAAAGGAGATATACTATCTGACACTTTATTAATGACAACATCCTTCTCTTTATATTCTGTAACCGGAGATAAATCCCCTTGAAACTTCTTTTCATGTGTTTCAGGATCTTCAACACCTAATGGTGCCCCTGTAACAACAATTCCCCCCTCAGAGTTCAATAAAGCACAAATAGCTCTGATAACACCTTTAAAATCTCTGTTAAAATTGCCGTGTTCTATCGAAAAAGCCTTGAATTCTATATTATTGCTTTCACCGTGTTCCTCAGCAAAATAATCTACCAGATCTTGGTAAACTAAATCAATGAGCTGTTTTCCAAATATATTCGTAGAAAAGTGTATCATGATGGTTTTTAAATGGTTAACACCAAAGCTACTCATAAAAATCTACTTTAATAAAGAACAGAAAAGCTCCTAAGAAAAGTTATTCCTGTCAGCCATTATGGAGAAAAAATGTTTGTACTGGAATTATTACTCAAAAAATCACTATTTCGGCAACACGAGCACTCAGTGTCCTGGCAAATGTGGATGTTAAACTGGCAAATGAAATTTCCCATTAGGTAATATTGGCTTACCTAATTCCCCATAATACGTTCCTTCTCGCCAAATGCAAGTATCTAACAAATTAAAGTTTATTACATACATGAAAAGATTGAATGGTTTTTAATATAATGGTACTAGCAACATTATACTGCTTACCATGGAGCCATTAGAACAGGGAATCTCAGGTGACTTAAGTAGCCCCCCCTGGCATCCATCGTGGCCATCTTTTCGCCTATATCGGCGGATTATTCTTTGTCGTAGTCTAGATCAACCTGAATACCAAGCAACTTAGATTTATCTGATTCGTCAGTAAGCTCCAGAATGATGTTGTCTTCGATGATTTCATTAAATTCCTGCCCCTGCATTTCTGCTTTTAGAGAGTCGTAGGTAGTCTGGTTGATTGATATAATATATTGTAGATCACTCTCTGCCGTGTTATCAAAAGCTACTTTCATAAGTGTGGCTTGTTGTCGGGAATCAATTTCTGAGAGCAAACGACTATCGTGAAACAACAACTTAACATTGTGGTTGTGCTGCGCCTTGAGAATTGTCCAGTCAAAACAAAATATTTTTACATCATTCACACCGTCACCTTTATCGTCATCAATTTTTGCCTTAATTTCAAACCTTGTTTTATTTATGCCCTCATTACTTTTGATATCGATACCTGCTCGTTTGTGTTCATAAAATTCGTCGGTAAGTTCCTTGAATAGTATTATATTTTTTTCGACTAATTCTCGATTCTTGGCCAAGTAATCTAATGTTGCGGTATTCTGATGACTAAACTCACGTTTTAATTCTTCCGTTTTGTTTTTATATTCTTGTTTAAGCAGTCTAAATTTCTCAATGCTATCATATCGAATTCTTAGATCCTTAAGTTGCTCGTTAAGTTTGGTAAATTCATCTAATGCACCTCTTGTGTTCAAATATTCCAGCTTCGAATCTTTTTGCTTGCCCAAGGTTTTGATTATTGCCTCAACGTCCTTAAGCTTTTTTTCAAAGTCATGCTTTTCACGCATTAGCCGTTGCGACCTATTATCTAAAAGCTTTCCATTAAATTCTTCTACATCAGCCAATTGTTTTTTAACGTAATCTGGCAGTTGTATTTCTGCTTCACGGTAGAGATCTATAATTTTCTTTCTAGGTATATCCGGGGTATATTGCAAACTCTTTTCTATATTTCCAATGGCAGTTTTAAAATTTGATGCCCTATTCTCATAATTTTTAAGCTCGAATTTCAATTGGTCGGCTTCTTTTACGACCTGATAGTAATCTTCAGCTATCTTGAATTCAGAGATGCCTTTTTCAAGTTTTCCTATCTTTTGTTTTAGATCAACAACATCAATTTCATAATCATCTTCATCTGATGAAAAGAAGGATTTTATAACCGGATCATTTTCTACGGATTTTTTCATCTCCTCAATCCGGTCAAGGTCATCTTTTAATCCCTGTTTTTTTAAGATAAGAGAAATGTCCAGGCCAAGTAGAAAAGCATTGTTTACCAGTTCGCCAGATGGCTGTTCGTTCTTAAGATAACTGTCGTAGGCTATATAACTACTTTTTTGCGGCCTAATAAACCTGGGTATAAGCGACCTGAAAGTTAAAAACTTTGACTCGGGCGGAATTGCGAAAACCTTCGATCCAAGAAAGTCGGTATATTCTTTCACCGTCATCTCTTTTTCATTCAAAGATACCACTCCTTGGTTTACGCAATTTCTTGCAACCCTGAAAGTCTCCTGGCCAATTTCGAAATCAAGAAAAAATTCCCAAGTGTCAAGTTTAGACTCAAATTCTGGATTTTTTTGCGCTCCGAAGCAAAAGTGTATCAGATTGATGATAAGGGATTTCCCAACACTATTATATGTCCCCTTTTTGTTCTGGGTGTAGTCGTCGTTATGCCGCTTCCCTAAAATGATAGAGATTCCCGTTTTATTGAATCTAACGGTTTTGAAATCTGGCTTATTAGCCGAAAGTTTGATTAGCCGCATTGTATATTAAGCCCTCAGCATTTATGTCTATTGCGCCGATTATATATAAGTAATTAAGTGAAAGAACCACGTTGTCGAAACCGTGATAAGCAAACGCTTTTTTTGTGTTATTTTGTTTGGATACCTTAAACCATAACTGGTCAACCGTTTGTGGGCCATCATTTAGGTACTTAAGAAGATACCCTCCTAATCCCAATAAAGATTCTGCTATCCTAATGTGTTTATTTGGCAAAATCATAGCTAAAAGAGTGTTATCTGAGTTGGTTGTTGCGGTTTTACCGGCTCTTCAAAAATATCACAGTATCCAAAAAAATAAGACATGAGCACAAAGATAGCATCCTTTATTACCTTTTTGTTAGATGGAAATGCTTTATTTACGATATAGAAAAAAACTAGGTCATTTTTATCTGGCGAGTCAGGGATTTCCTGTATTCCTTCCAGATATAGCTGGTTAAATGTATTCCGAAGATCGTTCTTGGTAAATGTACTGTTGATCGTAAAATATTCCTTTAATGCTCCATCCTGATAAGAACCAAATTGCAAAATTGTGGCTATTTGAGGCCCTATGTTGTTGAATTCGATCTTCTCTTCAAAGTTTGGATTTTGAGGGAAATCTTCTTTTATATATGCTACGTCAAGTTTGCCCAAATACGTTATCACCTCATTCAAAACCGATACATCAAGAGTAATCTCTTCAGGGATTGTAACGATACCTATTATATCATGTTTATCGACATCAGAAAGCCTCATGAACAGATCCTCGAGTTGGTTTGACAGAAATGGGGCACAAGAAACACCAGGATGTGCATTTTCGATTTTTGTCAATTCAGGAAACAGACTTGGAAAACAACCGCTATACTTGTCGTTAACCACATAATAAAATTCTTTAATTGGAGCTACCTGGCCATTCCAGTATTTGTACAAACCTCCAAAGTCGGTGACCAGCTTATCAATGGTTTTCTTTTCGTTAAGTGAGGGATCGGCAGGAGAATAAACTTGATAATACTTCCCTTCATTTTTGATGAAGCCATCATTTTTTCTATCACCATAACTCCCTTGTGGAGTTATCGGCACAAATGATTTGTTTGAAAGCTGCATGATTCTCGTGAATAAATTCTCGAAATCCTGACCTTTGCGTCTATAAATCTCAAGCTGGAATAGCTTCCTGGCGTAATATTGTTCGATTGGGGTCATAGGAGTTTGGCTGAGTGAAAATAGAAATTTTATTTCACAATAAACACGACTATGGAACATAAAAAACCTACACCCATTTACAATAATTATTAGAATAGATATAATGTTAGAATCTCTTTGATAGGACTATCATATTGATTTAACGGGTCAGTTAAGGTAGAAACATCGAGCCCTCTATCAAGAGATAGTAACGTTCCAAGTAGAAAATTGCTTAAAAGTCTTAACGACTGAAAGATTCTATTATCTTCGAACCTAATCGCTCCATTATTAGGCAAAATGTGCTTTTCGGACCTACAGAAGCAATTTACGGCCTATTTTTAAACCTTACATTTTGCTCAGTTACATATTTGTTACGGTTTTTACCGGGAAATGGAATATAATAATTGATCTGCTAAATTGCATTTAGTAACTATCTTTTTATATGGGAAGTTTGATTTTAGAAAAATATCAAGCTTTAAAATCCAAAAAGACAAAGTTATGTTCAGAAGAAATTCCGACCATTTTAAGTTTTAAAGGTTAGACATGTGTCATATCCTTGATAATAAACGTCAGTTTTTGGACAGCATCCTCGATATCTTTAGGCTTAAAGCCTGTAAAGCCAATTACCAGTCCCTCAGGTATTTTATTCTCGATAGAAAAATCCGAGACAGCAAACAGGACAATACCTTCTCTATTGGCGCGTTCTTTAATTGTCTTCGCTTTTAGACCTTCTCTTAGCCAGCCAATAAGAAACATCCCGGAATCACTGGAATCGACTGTTAATTCTTCATGTAGATACTTCACGAGCAGACTGACTAACATTTCCTGATTATTTTTGTAGATCAATCTCATACGTCGGATATGGCGTAAAAAATGTCCTTCGACTATGAACTCAGACATGATCTCCTGATCCATTAGCGGGTTTTGCCGGTCCACCATCGTTTTCATAAAGGTGAATCTTTCTGCTGTTTCCTTGTCGGGCAGTACCATGTAAGCTATCCGGAGTGCCGGAAACATGATCTTGCTAAAAGTACCGATATAAACAACGTTTGCGTTAGGATCCAATCCCATCAAAGCAGGCACAGGACGACCCTTGAACCTAAATTCGCTGTCGTAATCGTCTTCAATTATCCAATTACTTCCTTCTCTTGACCATTTTAACAACTCGAGCCGCTGTTTAAGGGGCATAACTTTACCGAGCGGAAATTGATGAGAGGGCGTTATGAAAGCTAACCTTGCGTCCGGATATTTTTCCTGGCCATACTGAATATCCATTCCATGTTCGGTAACGGGTACGGGGCAGATTTCACCCCCAAACCTCTTTACGGCATTCCGCACGCCAGGATAACCCGGATCTTCAACCCAGCAGTCGTCGCCCTCTTTTATGAGAAGCTCTGCTGCCAGGTGCAATGCCTGTCTTGCTCCGTTGACTATTAGTATCTGTTCTTTTTCACAGATTATCGATCGGTTCACACGAAGGTAGTCGGCTATGGCAATCCGCAGCGGTTCATAGCCTTTAGCATCCGAATACCCCAGATTTTTGTATTGAAGATGCCTAAAAGCACGGGCACCCAGGCGTGACCATATCTGGAAAGGAAAGTTTGACAGGTCGTTAACAGTCAGTTGGAAGGGGATCGCGATATCACCTTCGCTATCCAATCTCATTTCTTCTTCCGAACTCGGGAATTCGTACCTTATATTCCTTTTGGAAACATTTCCTGAAAGCAAACCTATCCTTTCTTTAATCCTTTTTTCGTCAGCCGTGTTCAAAAAGTCTGGTAAATCCGTACAAATAAACGTACCAGAACCAGTTTCACCTGTCAGATATCCTTCAATACTCAGCTGGTCATATGCTGTTACAACCGAATTGCGCGATATGCCGAGCTCTAAAGCAAGAGCCCTCGATGAAGGCATCCTCTCGCCGGGTTTCAGTTTGCCGTTCACCACAGCATCCCTGATCTGAGCATAAAGCTGTAGATATTTTGGCGACGATGATTCGCGGTCTATACTGATAAAAGCGAGAAGGATTTCAGGAGTTAATTTTGCCATAAAAGTGGACTCATGTATTGCATGTAAAATGGTACCAACAGTTTGACCAATTTACGTTTATTTTTGAACATAAAATAATCAGATACCATATTGACTCTTTTTGTTAAGGTTTTAAGAAGTAGAATATGTTCTATCGGCTTCTGTTGGGACGAGAAGCGATTAACGGATAAAAAATATAAATAATGAAAGAAGAGAATGAAATTACGCCGCAGGCTCGACATGATATCGAAGAACTGGCAAGGAAAATAGGCCGGTACCGAAGCGGAACAATGGACAGCGAAGCCTTCCGCCTATTTCGCCTAGCACGTGGTATTTACGGACAACGGCAAGATGGCGTACATATGGTAAGGATCAAATTGCCGTTTGGCCGGATCAATCCGGGCCAGCTAATCCGCATAGCAGAATTATCAGAAGAATATGGACACAGCAACCTGCATATTACCACCAGACAGGACATACAGCTCCATTATGTCAAACTGGACAATACATCCGCACTATGGAGAAAACTGGAAGAAAAAGGTCTTACGCTGAGGGAAGCCTGTGGAAATACAATAAGGAACCTGACGGCATCGCCTTATGCGGGAATAGATCCCGAGGAGCCATTCGATGTATCCCCTTACGCGAAGGCCACCTTTGAGTACTTCCTGCGCAACCCGATATGCCAGCAACTGGGCAGAAAATTCAAGATCACATTTTCCTCTTCGGACAGGGATGCTGCCTATACGTTTATGCATGACCTGGGCTTTATCCCTAAAGTAAAACACGTGGATGGCAAGGTAAAGAGAGGATTCAAAGTATTATTGGCCGGGGGACTAGGAGCTCAGCCGTTTCTTGCCAAAGAAGTTGTCGATTTTATGCCCGAGGAAGATATAATACCCTTTGCGGAAGCCTGCATCAGGATTTTTGACAGGTATGGTGAGAGGACAAAACGCCACAAGGCCAGGTTGAAGTACCTTTTGGAAGAGATGGGACTAGACAGGTTTCTCGAGCTCGTACATGAAGAATGGATTGCCCTGGGAGTAAAGTCATTTCCGATAGACCACCAGGATTTTCTTGCTACCCCAATACCTAAAATAACAGAGAGAGAGGAAGTAGAACCGGCCGATCCGGTTATGTTTGAGAAATGGATTTCCAAAAACGTCATCCCACAGAAACAAGAAAACTTCTTAAGCGTGCAGATACGTGTTCCATTGGGAGACCTCTCCTCTAAAAAAGCGTTTAAGCTAGCAGATACCATCCGGAAATATGCTTCCGATGATATCCGTCTTACGGTAAACCAAGGTATACTGTTGAAATTCGTTCATCCTGATCATCTTCCTGCTCTTTATAACGAGCTGTACAATATCGGACTCTCAGGGATCGGGTTCAACAGCATATATGACATTACCGCCTGCCCCGGTACCGTAACGTGTAACCTGGGAATCGCCAGTGCCACGGGCCTGGCAACCGAACTTGAGCGTGTCTTGAAGGACGAGTACGCCGATATAGATTACGACCAGAATATCCGCATCAAGATATCGGGCTGTATGAATGGATGCGCACATCATTCCATAGCTGAAATCGGATTTCACGGTATGTCGATGAAATTCGGGGCTTATGTGTTGCCAGCGATGCAGGTCCTTCTGGGCGGAGGTCCAAAGGGGGACGGGCTCGGAAGAGTGGCTGAAAAGATCATACGCCTTCCAGCCAAGAGGATCCCTGATGCCCTTCGTTATATTCTCAAAGAGTACGAAGAGAAATGCAATGAGGGAGAACTGTTCAACGATTTCTTCGATAGATTGGGAAAAAACAGTTTTTACGAACTACTGAAGTCATTGGGCGAGATTAAAGAGATTTCGCAGGAAGATTTGTTGGATTGGGGGACTGCTGCACCTTACAAAAAAGAAATCGGAATCGGAGAATGCGCAGTGCCCATGGCCGATCTTGTATCCTCTGTACTGGACGAAATCAAGGAGACTATCAATTTAGCATTCATAGCTTCCAAAGATGAACAGTGGGTTGAGGCAATATATTTTGCTTACTCTATATTCATTAATAGTGCCAAGGCTGCCTTACTTTCCAAAGGTATCCCAACTAGCTCCCAACATTCCATTCTTTCAAAATTTGATGAGGCCGGAAACGCAGGGACGCTCTTCAAATTAGAGAATGACGTTTCGCTATGTGATCATGTGCTACGAATTAACAGGAATGAACCGTCCTCCAAATTTACCGATTTATATCTTACCGATGCGATAACATTCTACAAGATGGTGAGAGAGTTCCGGGATGCGGAACTTACAGAGATTAACTAATCTCTGTAAGTTTTTCCTCTTTTCCATTGATACGCCGACCGGGATCGTAACGGGCATATTCCCCGCCCAAAAGATATAGTAAGGAAGTTTTTGAATATCGCAGGTTAATGGGATAAAATAAGAAAATTAAGATAAAAATTACATAGATATAAAGCAATGGATCATCACTTCCCGTGAGTACTCCGGTAGCGACCGATCCTGCCGTAATAATCGCTACGTTATATGCGTAACTAATGTACATTGCAGCCTCAAAATACCCTAAATTCCGCTCGAATCGGAACCCGCAATGCGAACAATTTTTATGTAAAACTTCTTTTTGTAAAGAATATGTTGAATTGCCAAACATATCTCCTGTTCGGCACTTTGGGCATTTGCTGTTTATGAATGATATAAATTTACCTGGATCGCTCGTTCCCATTTCTATTCTTTTTAAGTTTTGTTATGTTTTTAACAAAAATAAGCCTAATCCTATCCTAAATGAAGTACCATTTTAGTAAAAACAAGGGAGCCACTTTTCTACCGTCAAAGTAGTAATGTGGCTAATGTGAAACTTTGTTTTGCATTTCCATCTTATGGTTATTCAATCGTTGCCTTTTGATTAAAACCGTACCTATGCATTTCGTTCAAAGTGGTACCCTTCGTAACCAAATATAGAGGCTAATTTTACATAATCAATTTAGGCCCAGTTTCAAATGAATAACAGTAATACCAAAGAAAAAATTAATAGCGGCTGGCTCAATGGGCTTATAGGCGTGGTATTGTTTAGCGGTTCGTTACCAGCAACGAGAATGGCCGTCCTGGAATTTAATCCAATGTTCCTCACATTTGCTCGCGCATCCATAGCTGGGACATTAGCGTTCCTAGCTTTACGGGTTTTTAAAGAGAAGATTCCTGACAGGAAACAGATTTTTCCTCTGGTTATTGTGGCTGTTGGAGTGGTTGTCGGATTTCCTTTGTTGAGCGCGTTGGCGTTAAAGCACGTGACTTCAGCTCATTCGATAGTTTTTATAGGACTGCTCCCTGTAGCGACTACTGTATTCGGCATTATTCGCGGCGGCGAACGTCCGCAGCCAACATTTTAGATTTTCTCCATTATCGGCAGTCTTTTGGTGATCGGTTACGCAGCGGCACAGGGGTTAAGAGCCTCTCCAAGCGGTGATTTCATAATGCTCGGTGCAATCATCCTTTGTGGCTTAGGATATGCAGAGGGCGCAAAGCTAACGAAGGCTCTAGGGGGTTGGCAGGTTATTTCCTGGGCATTAGTACCCTCATGGTACCGCTGACGTTTGTTTATATACCTAAATCATTCAACTGCGTAAGCACAGGGGCCTGGAGCGGTCTGGCTTATGTGTCGATATTTAGTATGTTTATAGGTTTCATATTCTAGTACAAGGGGCTGGCAGAAGGGGGCACTGGAACCGTTGGTCAGTTACAGCTGTTGCAGCCATTTTTTGGCCTCACACTAGCAGCGCTTCTACTTTGCGAAGAAGTAAGTACGGGAATGCTGGTCGTTACCATTGGCGTAATCCTATGTGTGGCAGGAACGAAAAGATTTGCTAAATAGCAGTAAAAAAACGGACTCATGGAAATCGCGATAGTAAGTTACAAAAAACAGGAAAAATTTGCCCAGGGAGTGGCAGATGATGAAGATGCTGAGCTTATGGCATTTTTAGTGGACAAAGGACTGCATGTGATTTCTACAGTTTGGAATGATAAAAACGTAGATTGGAGCAGCTTTAACGTAGCCATCATTAAGTCCCCTTGGGATTATCACAACCACTTGATCGAGTTTTTGAACTGGTTGGATAAATTAGAAGAATTAAATGTCAAAGTGTTGAATCCTGTGGACATAATCAAATGGAACAGCCACAAAAAGTATTTGAAAGGTATTGCCCAAATGGGACTTCCTGTAATCCCATCCGAATACATCGATAAAGGTTCTGTACTCGGCGATCACTTCTTCGGATTATTGGATGCAGACAGGCTGGTCGTGAAACCATGTGTGAGTGCAGGTGCTCAAAATACAATATTCCTCGATAGAAACAATCTGGAAGAACGTGCAGAAGAAATTGGTAAACTTTTAAAGGCAGAAGATTACATTGTACAGCCATTTGTAGAAGAAATCAAAAATGGAGAATGGTCATTCTTGTTCTTCAACCGAAAATATAGCCATTCTGTGTTAAAGAAGCCTAAAAAAGGCGATTTCAGAGTACAGCATTATCACGGGGGAAGCATCAATTATCCTACCCCTGACCCGTTACATATACAGGAGGCAGGGGCATACTTAAAGAATTTATCGCAACCTACACTCTATGCACGCGTGGACGGTGTAATTATAAAGAATTCTTTTGTATTGATGGAGTTGGAGATGATCGAACCCTTTCTATTCCTCAATGGCGACTGTATTTTAATGGAAAACTACTACCAGGCATTGATCGCTTTGATATCATAGAAATTTTTAAGCCTCTTAGGTGACAATTTATAATAATCCCAAAACCTCTTTTTCGTGCTTATCGCCACTCGTTTGCCTGCAAGTAATGCTCCTGCACGGCCGCTGATACCGGACATAAAGGCAAATTCCCTCCTCCTGGACATAACATTTTTCAAGCAAATATTACCCTGTTCATTTTAAAGATGCATTAACGACATGTTTGTTCGAAGGCTTATATAATTATAGTGTAATCCAATGCTGCGTCTTTATAGATATTAATGGCTCTTATATTTATATAGTAAATGGTTCCTATAGCCAGACCAATTTGTTATTACTTTTAATCTGGATCAAGAAATATAAATGCAATAGCGTCATGGATAACCAAACAAAAGCAATAAGAGAGCAAATTGCTCGCTCTCATTACAGAGAACATTCTTCACCTATATACCTTACGTCAAGTTTTATCTTCGATAATGCAGAGCAAGGCCGCGCAATCTTCGCAGAAGAAGAGATCGGGCAAGTTTATTCGAGATACGGAAATCCCAACACGAGCGAATTTATAAAGAAAGTCTGCGATATGGAAGGAGCAGAATCTGGGATTGCGTTTGCTTCAGGAATGGCTGCTATATTCGCTTCTTTTGCCGCCTTACTGCGGAGTGGAGATCACATCATATCCAGTAGAGCAATATTTGGCTCTACTCATCAAATATTTACTGAATTGCTGCCACGATGGGGGATACAAACCACTTACGTGGATTCTAACACGCCCGAAGCATGGGAGAACGCAATCCAAGACAATACAAAAATGATTTTTCTGGAAACACCGTCAAACCCTGGACTAGAACTTTTCGACTTAGAAATGCTGGGAAAAATTAAATTAAAATATCCTCATATAATCTTGAATGTTGACAACTGTTTCGCTACTCCTTGTCTACAGACACCGATAGAGCATGGATTCGATCTGGTGAGCCACTCAGCAACAAAGTACATGGACGGACAAGGAAGGGTTTTAGGTGGCGTGATTGTAGGACGGAAAGAACTAATAGAACAGCTGATGTTTTTCGTCAAGAACACAGGTCCCACCCTTTCTCCATTTAATGCATGGGTACTTTCTAAGGGGCTGGAAACACTTTCTCTGAGAATGGAGAGGCATAGTTCAAATGCTCTAAAGGTAGCGTTAGCACTTCAAAATAATAAGTATATAGAATTGGTAAGCTACCCGTATCTAATTTCCCACCCACAGTACGAATTGGCAAAAAAACAGATGAAAGCAGGAGGAGGCATAGTGACGTTTACCATAAAGGGTGGATATGAAAAGGTAAAATCATTTCTCGACTCGTTAAAAATGATTCTTATTACATCCAACTTGGGCGATTCACGAACAATAGCCACCCACCCGGCTTCTACCACCCATTCTAAGCTCAACGAAAATGAAAGATCTCAACTCGGAATTACTCCTGGCACCATACGTATTTCCGTAGGATTGGAGGCTGTGGAAGATATTATAGCGGATATAGACCAAGCCCTGCAAGTTAGTAACGATTATTAATCAAATTTCAAGGTAGAATAACAAATAAAATAAAAAACAATGGAAAAGCGATATCCCCTCCCTCCATTTACAAAGGAGAGTGCAATAGAGAAAATTCAGTTAGCAGAAGACGCGTGGAACAGCCAGAGCCCACTAAAAGTATCAAAAGCTTACACCTTAAATAGTGTATGGCGAAATAGAGACGAATTCATCAGCGGTAGAAGCGAAATCGTTGAGTTTCTTACAAGAAAGTGGACAAAAGAGCTAAACTACAGATTGAAAAAAGAATATTGGGCACATACAGACGATCGGATCGCAGTAAGATTTGAATACGAATATTCAAATGCTGAGGGCCATTGGTTCAGGGCATATGGAAATGAAAATTGGGAGTTTGATGAAAACGGATTAATGATTAAGCGTTTTGCGAGCATCAATGACGTTCCGATAGACGAAAAAGATAGGAAGTTTAGGTAGAGGTTTGCATCTTCACCGGGTTTGGTTCGCCGCTGTCGATATCTTGAACTGATGGCTCCACGCACTGTTCCTGGAAAAATCCCGCCCTCTTTAAGATGGCCTCAGGGATATTTGTATTTAAGATTTTAACACCGTCCTTTAGCTGCTTTAAAATAATTTTTGCAATAGAGTTTGATATGATCTCAGAACCTTTGGCATGAGGCAGTAGGTCTTTTAGTGGTACGTTGAGCGTCCGGACAATCCAGGCATTATCATTGGGTTTGCCAAATACAATTCCTTTTTACACATCTTTTTTTATCAAGTCAATGTAGCGTTCAAGGCTTAGAGGTAAACGATTCCATGTATTTATCTTTAGAATAGTGTTTATCAGGCAGGGATTTGGTATAATTCTCTGCCTGACTTATGAGTTCCAGGCCTTCCTTATTGTCGCCCATTTAATAGGTGGCACCTCCTCGGCCATCATTTTTGGCAAATCCTGCCCGCTTTCCTTCGATGTATAGATTGGCACTGAAAGCAAGTGTTTCTTCTTTAAAGGATTCGTAGTACCTGATATTTTTTAGTTCAATGTTCATATTGCGTTTTGTTATTGGTTCATTTTTTTGTTAGCAGATATTGACCTGCCCGGCCTGATTTTTACGCATAGCAAAACACCCTGGTCCGTAGGAACCAGGGTATGCTTGCTGATTGGTAGTCGTTAACGGGTATTCACAAAAAACTCTTGGTACGAACCAAAGCCCCTTGGTTTATGCGTACGGATATTACTGCGCAACGCAACGGCTTTTTCAAATCGGTTCAAGGAAAAAGCAGCAGTTGGAATACTGAATTTGCGGTTGCGATAGCTGATCTGTACCAAATCTTCGGCGATCCTGAACGCCGCATTTTTTCCCGCCTGCCATAAGGCAATTTTGCAATCTGTCACCCTGCCGGTAAGTTCTGCATCAAAAAGGGTATGCACTTTGGCACCCGTAAAACGTTCTTTCAAAAAAACAACCTGGGCAGCATTGGCCAGCAACCCTAAAGCGGCAAATACAACATTGCCCGGAACCCGCAGCCCTTCCGGCCTCAACTGGCAGAAACAAATAATATCTGTGGCAGAGTGCCCTAAAAACAGATGCCTTACCTGCGCGGGAAATCCCTCATGTACCAACCATATACCGGCAGTTAGCGTAACCAGGTGCAAGCCGGGCGCCCAGTATTCTGTTGCGGAACGCTGCTGATTACCATGGTAAGAAAACAGGAAAACGTCATCGATGAAGACCTTCCCGAAGAACTAGTTGACGAATTTAAGGAACTTCTATCATCTGTCTGTCACGAGTGTAGAGGCTGTTGGAGAGGAAGGCACAATCGCTGCTACCATAAACAGTTTATCGGTTGAAGGTCTCGAGAGTCTTGCGACCAAAGTCGTTTCAATGCATGATACTGTTTGCCGTGCTTATGGAAAATCCAGAAATGACTAACCCTCATTAAGGACTTATTCCAGCCGATGACTTTTTACCATCCAAATGCTTTCCAATACATCAACTAGAATTATCGGACTTAAGCGATATATATTCTAGTTGTTTTTTCTTGAGATGCATTGTTTGTCAACTGCTATAGTGATATTGAGCAAATTATCATTATACAAGGACGCTACCACCATCAACCACGATAATCTGACCGGTTGTAAAGCAACCGCGCATTAAGTATAAATAAGCCTCGGCAAGATCTTTTGGATCGCCTACCCTTCCCGTTAACAATTTGCTTCCAACCTGGCTAAAGAAAACCTCTCTGTCGGGCTTAGACATGCTTGATAAAAGGTTGGTCCTTACAGTTCCGGAACATACCGCATTAACTCTTATAGGTGCAAGTTCAACAGCTAGTGCGCGGGTCAAACCATCAATTGCACTTGCCATACCAGCAATTACTACCGTACCTTTTCTCGGCTTTTGCCCGAGTGCGCCAGTTGTTAAAGTGATTGAACCACCCGCCTTAATGAGCGGTGCGGCATGCTTTGCTGCCATAATTGCCCCCCAAAAACGCAGATTATAGGATTGTTTTGCCTCTTCGATGTTCAAACCCGGCAAGGCACTAAACTTTAAGGAATCACCTGCTGTAAAAACAAGATGATCAAATTCTCCTATTTCTTCGAAAAGCTGAGCAATTTGCTTTTCAATTCCAAGGTCCGCTGCAAAACCTTTACTGCCTTCTGGCAATATGGTGAGAGCTTCATCCACCTTTTGCTGGCTGCTTGAAACAACGGTTAACAATGCGCCTTCTTTCGCCGCTGCTTTTGCCGTAGCTAAGCCAATACCTGATGTACCACCCAATAAAACGACCTTTTTACCGGCCAGAATATTTTCTCTATTATTTCCCATGTCTATGATGATTTTTTTTTACAAAATTATCTATCAAGAACTATACTATTACTATTCGTTACCTTTGGGATAGTGACTATACATTTATGGAAATACTAAAAGGAAGGACAAATCCTACCATTGACAGGCAATTGGCGCTAAAAGACGCGATCGAGTTATTGAGCGGCAAATGGAAAATCGTTATTCTGAAAAGTTTATACCTGCATGGAACCATGCGGTTTAAAGACGTAATGGAAACTTCAGCTGGCATAACACCAAAGGTACTTTCAAAAGAATTGCAGCAGTTAGAGGAAAATTTGCTGATTACCCGAACCGTCAACAATACAAAGCCTGTTTCAGTTTCTTATGCGCTTACCGATCATGCGAGTAAAACTTTGCCCGTTATCAACGCTTTAATTGAGTTTGGACTCATACATAGAAAGAAGATCAAGTCCAAATAAATCCGGGTTATAACTCTTATGACTTGTAAAACATATACTACCTATTATCATAAACTCATTCCATTATCCAAATCAGAATTTTGGTTTTTGATGACGAGTTTTGATAATTTGCCTTACAGACCAACGACTGTTAATAGTTGTCTCCAAATAACTACACTTAAAGAGGAATCCTTCGTGAACAATGCAACGTAAGGTAGCTACTTCGACACCAGTGCATTGACGCTCCTGACACTGATGGTGTTATTGTTCACGGTATGTGGTATTTGGTTCTTCTCGATATCTAACATTTTTTCTCCTGGCCATTCTTCAAATAAATTTACAAAAACCTCAGTGTTTTTAAGCTTTTTCAATGCAGTGAATGCCACATGGCGCATATGTAAAAAGAAGTCTCCCTATTAAGTGGCAGGCATTGTACGGGTAAATGTTTCTGAAACAAGATTGTATGTTATTGGACATTCATTTGTGAGCCTATTCACAAACTAAACAGTTATGGGAGGAGAACTGCCGAACATGAAAAAAAAATGCTCCAAAACCTAATACCATGCTGACCTGATTAAAGGATGGCAGGCAGGTGCTTTAAAAATTTGTCATGGTTATCATCTGTTGCAGCCACTTACGGAAGCATTGGCAAAGGTTGCCGCGATAATGACAAAAAATAAACAGGAATTGTCCTGGTTTAAATTGGAGTAAAAGATTCTAAGTCTTCTACTTTAACCGCCCTGCTATAAGACGAAATGTGCTTTTCCGGCCTACAAAAGCTATATATCACGCTTTTTTAAAACACAGATTTTGCTCCGTTACTTATTTGTTACGGCTTTATAAAATAAAACCGTAACAACTCAATAAAACATGATAAGATCTATATACCATGTTGAGTCAGCCCGTATTCCACATTCGCAACACATGGTCCAGTGAATTATCGATATCTTCAGTCATTAACATTCCCTTGACGAGTAAACGCCGGGCGGTTCTAGTCTTTTGCCTCTCCTCTTTACGTACTAATCTGGACTGATGGTATTCCAACCCAGGTTTCGTTCCTGCTAGCTAAATCCCTCGGCCGTCTTTAAAATATACCCTCCCCATCCGGATTATGGAGAAAAAAGAATTGCTACCGTTTGGATTGACCGTTGAGTTCCTATAAGAACTGAACGCATCCCACCCATTTGGATTAACTAAATTATTTCCTTTAACGGCAACAATACTAATTGCCGCTTGAAGCATCGAAGATAGCAGCCTTAATACATTCTCTTCCAAACTATACGAAATTAGCTAATTGCGCTGGAACCGTCCGATGATTTGCTGGATGGGTTATGTATTCTTTGGAAAAATCCATTTAATCGCAAAGTCATCTGCTTCTTTCTCCTTTCCAGATCTTTTCGACATCTCAGAAATTCGATTTGCGAACAATAACAAAAATAGCAATAAGTATTATCCAATCCGTGATAAAACCCCGAGTCAATACAGCCGGGTGAGTATGAGTTTAGATGCAATTTCTAAGTCACCAAACTCTCAAGAGCCTCCTCATTGCTATTCTTACCTTTAAATCTCAAACTCAACTTATCAAAAGCCGCATAAACCACCGGAACTACTATCAACGTCAACAACAAAGAACTTATCAGTCCACCAATAATCACCCATGCCAGTCCGTTGTTGAGCTCAGCACCAGCACCTGTAGCCAATGCAATAGGAAACATACCAATAACCATGGCTATAGTCGTCATCAAAATAGGGCGTAGCCGTGCATGGTTGGCATTAACAAGAGCATTAAACGTATCTAAGCCTTCCGCTTTTTGATGGTTGGCATAATCGACTAAAAGAATGGCATTTTTAGCCACCAATCCAATGAGCATAATAATTCCTAAAATGGTAAATATATTCAGGGAGTTATTAGTAAGTGCTAATGCCCAAAGTGCTCCTATAAACGAGAGCGGAATAGAAAACAACACGACAAAAGGATAAAGATAACTGTTATATAAAGCCACCAAAATCAAGTACACTAAAATTATTGCTGCCAATAGCGCAATAAGCAGGGTCCCAAAACTAGCCGACTGGTTTTCCATATCGCCGCCCCAGATATAATTTACGCCACCATTTCGTGGCAGTTTAGAAAAAGCTTCTTCCCAATCTGCTGCGATATCTCCCGATGGTCTTCCCGCCGCCTGGGCGGAAATGGTTACCGAGGCACTTTTGTCCCGGCGTTCCAAAAAGCTCGGTCCAGTACCCTCACTAATCGTTGCGAATTGAGATAACTGCAGCTCTTCGCCTTCAGCGTTTACAAAAGAAACATCCTTTACATTCTGAACCGACAATCGGTTTGCAGCATTATACTTTATATTGATGTCATACTCATACGCTCCCGTACGGAATTTCCCGTCAGTGTTTCCGTTAAAGGCCGTCTGCATTTTCATTCCAACATCCTGTAGCGTAATTCCCAGTGCCGCCATTTTATCCCGGTCAATGGACACCTGTACTTCAGGACTTCCTTTTTCCGCACTGGTTTTGACCTGTGTCGCTCCCGGAACTTTTGCTAATAACTCCAATGCCTTCTTTGAAAACGCCAAAGCATCTTTATAGTCCGGGGCAGTTATCGTTAAGGATATCGGCGCGTCATCTGCGCCTCCTGCGATACTTACGGTAGCGGTTTTTATTTTTACGCCAACCAAAGCATTTTGCAGTTCACGTTTAATTTTGGCTGCAAAGACGGTGGTTTTATCCTTCCGCTTAGATTTATCCACCAGAGCCACTGTTATTTCAGATCTAAAAGGAGTTTCCTGCGTACTGAATGTTCCGTCACTGCTTTGTCCAACGGTAGTCACCAGGCGGATTACTTCAGGATGCTGACCAAGTATCTTTTCCGCTTTCTGGGTGGCTAAATTGGTCGTTTCCAAAGAAGCATCTTTGTTAAGTTCGAGTTGCACTACAAACTGTCCCCGATCAACAGGAGGAATGAATTCACCCCCTATAAATCCGAATAACAGTATTAAACACGATCCTACAAAAAGTAGCAGCACAATACCTAAGGTTTTGGCTTTATGAACCAGAGACCATTTTAACAAACGACTCACAAAATGCGTGAAATTATCCAATCCTTTTTCAAAGCCCAAAATAACTCGCTCAAAGAAATTCTTCCCGGTGATCTTTCCTAATTTGCCGAATCTCGAAGAAAGCCAGGGAACAATGGTAAAAGAAGAAAGTAGCGAGAATAGGGTCGCAAGAATGACGGTGACGCAAAACTGCGAAATCAAATCCGAGACCAAACCGGTACTGAGTGCAATGGGAAGAAATACCACCACAATAACTAGGGTAATAGCCGAAACAGTGAAACCAATTTCTACCATACCATCGTAGGCCGCCTGTACCCGGCTTTTTCCCATTTCCATATGGCGGTAGATATTTTCCAGTACTACAATAGCATCATCTACCAAAATACCAACTACCAGGGAGAGCCCTAATAAACTCATCAGGTTCAGCGTATATCCCAACAGAAACATTCCGATAAATGTAGCGATCAGCGATGCCGGAATAGATACCATGACTATAAACGCATTTCGGATGGTATGCAGGAAAAACAGCATTACCACTGCTACCAATACCACCGCTAAGATCAAATCATGTATTACGGCATCGGAGGCTTGTAAGGTAAATTCACTACTGTCATCTACAATCGGCAGCTTTACCTGATTACCGGCATACTGCTCTTCCATTTGGCGTAAACTCCGATGAATGGCCTCACTTACTTCTACGGCGTTGGCATCTGACTGCTTCATTACCTGCATGATTATGGCATCTTTACCATCTACGCGGGCTACTTTACTTACATCTTTTTGTGTTTCCCTCACCTCGGCGATATCGCGTATACGAACCTGGATTCCGTCTGATGAGCTCACCACTAAATCTTGAAGTTCCTCTATACTTTTATATTTTCCGGATAAACGAATGAGCACACGATTATGTCGCGTTTTCAGGTTTCCTGTCGGATAATCAATATTGGAAGACAAGATGGTCCCTACCACCTCTGATAAGTTCAGGTTAAACCCTTTCACTTTATCTGGATCAATATTGACCTGTGTTTCCCGTTCTGAACCTCCGATCACATTCACCTGTCCAACGCCTTTGGTACTGGTGAGCACCGGTTTTATCTTTTTATCGAGCAAATCATAGAATTCGGTCCCCTCCATACTGGCCGTGGCAGCAATCGTGATGATTGGTAAATCGCTAAGGGAAAACTTAGTCAGTGAAGGCGGATCTACATCTTCCGGTAAATCCTTCTCAATAGCATTTATCTTCCTTTGTGTCTCATTCAGCGACTCATTTTCATCGGCGTCCGAATTTAGAGTGAGCATTACTGTCGAAAGTCCTTCAAAAGACTTAGACTCTATTTTTTTAACATTTTCTACCGATGAAATGGCATCCTCAATTTTCTTTGTTACTGAGTTTTCCACTTCACTGGAAGAAGCCCCCGGGTACGGGGTGGCAATGGTCACCATATTCAGGCTAAACTGAGGTAACAATTCATAACCTAGTCTACTGTAGCTATATAATCCCCCTAAAATAAGAATGGTAAAAATGACCACTACAATGGTGGGACGTTTTATAGGTATTGCTGCTATTTTCATTTGTTTTTCTTTATGGAGTGATTTGAATTTGGGCCATGTCCTCAAGATTAATCTGTCCGCTGACCACCACTACATCGCCAATTTCCAAACCACTCAGGACTTCTACCTCATTATTGAATCGTCTGCCGGTTTGTACTTTTTGCAAGTGAACCTTGCTGTCTTTCACCACAAAAACCTCACTTTCTCCTAAGCCCTCGGTAAACGCATTCCGGGAAATGACTTTTATGGGATTCTTTTCTATAGATGAATTGGTAAATACGGCAGTAGCGTACATCCCTGCCTTTATCGGATAGGCAGTATTGTTTCTCAAAGTAATCTCCATAGGGAAATTAAGCGAACGGTCTGCTTTAGCGGCCACAAAAGAGACTTTACCTGTAAAGGAAGTATCCGGATATATACTCAGTTTTATCAGAGCCGGCTGGCCTACCCGAATGTGAGAAACCTGGAGTTCCGGTACGCTGACCTGAAGCTTTAAGATATTGATATCTACTATTTCAAAAAGAGATGTGGCAGTAGTTACAACAGCCCCACTTTCAATGAACTTTTTGTTGATAAAACCGCTTATGGGAGCTTTGATGCGTGTGTCTTCCATATTCAGTTGAGCATTCTCCAAAGTCGATTTGGTATTCTCCACCTCCAGTTTCATTTGATCCAACTGTTCTTTAGTCACTCCACCTGTTTTATAAGCCTGCTGATAACGGTGATAATTTTTCAAGGCACTCTGGTAATTGGCATTTGCATTCTGATACGATAAATTAGCCTGGTCTTTTTTAAGGTATGCCAGGATTTGTCCCTTAGCGACGTTATCCCCCTCTTTTACCACAACCTTCTGAATGGTGCCGGCAGTTTCAGGAGTTACGATTAATTGTTGTTCTGGCTCGAACGTGCCATTACTACTGTAGGTAAGTTCTGGAGTGATGCTTTTTACGATATCTGCTTTGACGCTGATAGCCTCGTTCTTTTCGGTAATAATGGCTGTTTCCTGTTGGTTTTCCTCCTTATTAGAAAGAAGCATGTATATGGCTCCGGAAAGCACTAAAACCAGAATGATCGTGGTATATACTATTTTTTTCATCGTTTGCTTATTTTAAAAGTATTTGTAGTTCACCTTTTGATTTTAAATGGGCTAATTGTGCCAGGCGATAATCGAGTACCGCTTTGTTGTAATTCTTCTGTGCTTCAATCAGGGAAGTTTCTGCATCCAGTACATCGGTCAACGGAGCAACACCGATGGAATAATTGTTCTGAATATCCTCAACCACCTCCTTTCCCAGAACCACATTTTCCAGCTGATTTTCTATGGTAATCTCACTGTTTCGGATCTGATTTTTAGCGTTTTGATAATCGGCCTGTAAAGACAATTTTTTATCCTCCATATCCAGCTGAATCTGATCCAGATCGATTTGAGCCTGCTTAATTTTTGAGCGTGTTTTAAATCCTGAAAAAACGGGAATATGTAAGTTAAGCGTAATGCTGGAGTAATCTGTCCAGTACACATGTTGCCGTTCATTCTTTCCAATGGGAAACGTATCTCCTAATCCCTGATAATGATATTGGGCGTTGAGGCTGACCCTGGGATAATTGGAGGCCTTTATTTCTTGCAAAGCATAGCTGCGTAACTCTTTTTCTTTCGTAAGAGATTGATAAGCATTGAGTGTGGTTACTTCAAGAGCTTCTGCTGTTTTCTGCGGCAACACAGGAGTAGGTTCTTCTTTTAATGTAATGTCTGTCTGAACAGGCAAACCTGCTAAAAACATGAGCGTGATTTTACTATTCTGAATGGAATTATGCAGATCCTGTCGCTGGGCCTTCAGGTTAACTATCTTTACCTGAATACGTTTCACATCTATCCCATTTGCCAATCCATTTTCGAACTGACTATTAATAATTCGCTGAATTTTTAATGTATTCTGATAAGTGGTATCTACTGCATTCAGGTTGGCTTGCAAAATGAGAGTATGATAATATTGAGACGCTATTTTTTCTATAATGACCTCATCTGTAAGTTTCTTGTTGATCTGGTAAAACTCCCGGGTTGATTTCGCGGCTTTTAATCCGATAAAAATGGATTGATCAAATATCTTTTGTGTTAAGCTGATCCCGCCATCGGCATTCCATTTTTGTCCCAAGGGAGCCATTATGACGGTGCCGGGTTCCCCAAGAATTTCACCAGGCAATGCGGTTTCCTGAAGAATCGGGTTATTGATCAGACTACCGTCGACAGATATTGATGGCAAGGTTTCGGCTTTCTGTTCCTGAATTTGATATTCAGCTTTGGAAATATCCAATTGTCCCCTCTTCGCTTCAGCTTTGTTTTTAAGCGCATAATGGAGTACTTCTTTTAATGTGAGTTCCTGTGATTCCTGCGCGGTAGCTTGTAGCAGGGCAGTCAGTAGCATTGAAAACATAAGTATCATTCTTTTAAATATTTTCATTTTTTCTAGTATTTATTCCGACCATTCGGTTTGTTTTTATCGCAAAAAAAATATCCTTTTGTTTTGATCAGATCAAGTTCCCGCCTGATAAAACCGACCATTCGGTCTTATTTTAATTAAAATTTTTTAAGCTTTAATACTCTCGTAAAGACTGTCCCACACATTCCTTACCTCACTAATCAATTCCTCAGAACTACTGATCATAACCATATGCAGGGCAATTCCGTCACTGCTATATACGAACAGCCTCGCTAAATCTTTCGGTGAAAAGGTCGTCGCAATTTCCCCAGTGCTAATAGCGTTTTCAATGGCTTTTTCCCAAGCTTTTAGTTCTTCTTCGATTCTTTCCTTTTGTTGTGTTTTAACATCGGGTAACAGGCGAAGCGCATCAAATAAAATGTAATATATATTTTTGGGTACATCTCCCTCAAAAGATTCCCGATACCAGCGATGAATCATTCTATCCCGGTCTTGTTGAGTCTTTAAATTTGCCTGGTAAAAAGATTTCAGAGACTCATATGGGAAAGTGTCATAGTTCAAGTCGAGCATCTCACCGAAGTAAACTTCAATGACTTCCTTAAATACCTCTTCCTTACTTTTGAAGTAATGGTAAAAAGCCCCTTTTGAGAAGCCAGAACTTTTCACAATTTCATTCATCGTTACTTCCTTAAACCCCTTTTGCAAAAAAAGAAGTAAAGAGGTTTTTAAAATTTGTTCTTTCGAGTCCCTCATAAAACCGAACGTTTGGTCTACAAATGTAATGAAGAATCTTTTACCACCAAATTAAATGGTAATATATTTTTAATAAATCTAACTTCGAAGGGTCGCCTCAAATCATAGTATACCAAAACACAGGTAATGATGAATATCTCGGTCGTTCATAGGTAGCGTTAAAGTCTGAGAATTCGAGGATCTTATAAAAATTCTAGATTTACAATCGATAATGGTGAAAGCTCAAGCAATTTTGAATGAGTGTTGAGCTTTCATTAATCAAATACAAGGCGACCAAATAGCCAGCCTTTTCATAGGACTATTTTATCAATCAAATGTCGGGATGGCGGGATTCGAACCCACGACCTCCAGCACCCCATGCTGGCGCGATACCGGGCTACGCTACATCCCGAATCAGGCGGTCAACCCACCTGCTTTCTTTCTCTAGCAAAAATACAATCTCCCCTCAAAATTCCAAGAAAAATCCAGCAAATCATCTTCCTTAATCAAATATCCGATACTCTCAGTTTACAACCACTAACATCCTTTAGCAATCTACCAAAAAATCATCTCATAAAATAAACATTCTCCCCCCTCCCCTGCGTTTACCCTTGTAAGAGACTGCTCCTAAACAGCGCCCTAACAACTCCGTACCAAAGTCGCATCAGCTTCGGACCAGCTTCGGGAAAACCCGAAGAAAATGCGAAGCTGATCCGTACCAGATCCGGCCCCGGTTCGCTCCTGTATAGAACCAGAACCGAACGAGGATCGAAACAGTACAGAGTGCGTACGGAACCTGCAAAAAGCACCTCTATAACCAAAATTAAATAACCACATATCCTAAACTTATCAAAATGGCTAGGTACAAAGACGGCCCCAACGGCCCCCTCAAAGGAAAATTCGGAAGAGTCATTGCCAGCAGCTGGCGCGACATCGATTATCTCAAAAGCGTCAATTCAAAGCCGGCGAAAGATCCGACGGAGAAACAGCAGGTCCTCAGAACAAGATTCAAAATTGTACATGCTTTTCTGGGCTGCGTCAACGACTGCGTTCAGCTGGCCTTCATCTCCAATCCGGGAAGGCAAACAGGCAGGAATGCTGCTCAGTCATACATCATGACAAATGCCTGCTATGAAACGGAGACAGGCTGGGAGATCGATTATCCCAAGGTGCTGATCAGCTTTGGAAAGCTCAAACCGGTAGAAGGTGCAGAAGTTATAGCTACTGAAAGCGGGATTACAATCAAATGGGACAAAAAAGCGTCCAACAGAGAGCAGATGATCATTGCCCTTATAGATCCACAACTGGAAGTGTGGGCAGTAAACGTAGCGGAAGTAAACAGGCAAGAAGGTGAGTATACCCTGACCATCAACAGCACAGAAACAACATTCAACTTCCATGTCTATATAGGCACCATCAGCAATGACAGGAAAAACGCCTCCAACAGCATTTATCTAAATACGATAAGATACCCAGCCCCCTAATGCTCCTGATCAAACAACCGGGGATCCTCAGCGAGGATCTCCATCTTCGGATTTCCAATATACTCCGCATACCACCTGATCGCTTCGATCACAAGCAGCGGGTCATCACCATCATAATCAGACGTCTCAAACGCCAGCAGATCGCCGTTATCATTCGCGAAGAACTGCAGCTCATCTTCATGAGGCTCAAATTTGTCCTTTCCAAGGCAGTAAACCCTGATCCTGAGCGATCCGTCCCGGTGCCTGATAATATCCTGACAAGCGTTATGAGGGTCTTTTACCAATAGAAAAACTGTCTGATCCATGTTATAATAATGACGAAAATACTGTGTATGTTTTAAAAATAATCAGGAATACTGCTGTATCACCTGCTGCAACTGCGAGCTGGTCAACACACCCGATTGCCTCCACTTAATCTCTCCGTCTTTGAACAGAATGAGCGTAGGTACTCCCTGCACGTTATACGCTTGCGCGGCCGCAGGGTTCTTGTCAACATCAATTTTAATTATGGTTACCGAATCATCCAGCGTGCCCTTCAACTCAGTTAGTATGGGCGACATCATCTTGCAGGGACCGCACCATTCAGCGAAGAAGTCAACCAGCGTTGGTTTTTCTGAATGAATGATGTCTGAGAAGCTTGGTCGTGTGCTCATATGTGTATTTTCTTATACAACATCAGTTGCCCTTCTTGGTTTACAATAAATCGCTAAAAATTAACTTTTAATCCATCATAAGCTAACGCTACACCGTCAGGGAGTTCGGTGCTTACGTCCGCATGCTTGCCTAAAACGTGACTGATATGAGTTAAATAGGTCTGCTCCGCCCCTATTTCCCTAGCCAGACTAATGGCTTCTTCCAACGTAAAGTGTGAAATGTGTGAAGTTTTTTGCAACGCATTTAACACCAAAATCTTCGAGCCCCTTAACTTGGCTTTCTCCTCAGAGGATATCGTCTTGCCATCGGTGATGTAGCTGAAGTCCCCGAAGCGAAAGCCCAGGATGGGCAGCATATAATGCAAGACTTCAATCGGCTGCACGTTCACACCTGCGGCGGTAAACGGATGGTCCTTATCGATATCATGTAAATCCAGCAAGGGAATGCCATAATGCTTCTTCTCTGCAAACGCATAATGAAAATCACGTTTTAAAGCTTCCTGCACCCTCGGATGGGCATAGATATCCATAGCCTTCCCCTGACGGTAATTAAAAGCCCTGACGTCATCCAGACCGGCTATATGATCTTTATGCTCATGGGTAAAGATCACCGCGTCGAGGGTCTTCACCTTTTCGCGTAACATCTGGTAACGGAAATCAGGACCAGTATCTACCACCAGGTTTTTCCCCTCATGCTCTAAAAGAATAGAACTCCGAAGCCGCTTGTCTTTCCGGTCTTCAGAGGTACATACGGGACATTCGCAACCGATTACCGGCACGCCCTGGGAGGTTCCTGTTCCTAAAAATGTAACGATCACAGCTGCAGTGTTGATTTTTTCAAAGTATAAAGAAACTGTTTTTGTTTCTCATTCAACGAATCTTCATCAACTTCAATTTCCTGGAGGAGTCCTGCGAGCACGTTTATTTTGCTTTCGAGTGTGGAAAAGCGGTTTACAACAACGACTTTATTCTTATCCAGAATACAGGCCGCCGTCCTGAAATTTCCTTTTTCATAGCGCACCTTGTACTCCAGATCCTTTAACAGGGTCTCGAGTTTTTCCAGGGTGTGCTGTGTATATGTAATGGGCATTAAGAAAAAAATTTATCGCAAATCTACAACTTCTACGCCAGGGTAGCTGGCCGTCTGGAAGGCGAAGATAGAATTGGATACTTTTGCAGAGGTAAGTGATTTAATTACATAGCTATAGCGGTTGCCATTTTTGTCGAAGACCATCGTCTTGGCGATCTGACTGGTGGCTTTGTCGATAGTGAGCCTGATCTTGAAGAAGTTGTTTCCTTCGGTTGTGGGGGTTAGATCGATAACATGGAAAACTTTGCCGTTCTGCTTGATATCGGGCAGGGCCACGTACTTGTATCCCTTCTCATAGATGCTGAAGATCCGTGCGGGATTGAGGGAGTTGGCACTGTTATCGACATCGCTCACGTTTACTTCATTGTCCTGTTTCAGGTAGGTCCACTGGGTCTTGCCGTCGCTCATCAGCTCCTGCGATGGTGTGATGATCTTGTATTTATTGGCCTTGGACTGGGTGTACAGGGTTCCGGATTCGGAGTGCTTCATCTTACTTTTCGGATTTTCGATCGTATAGCTGAAGTCGGCCTTGATCACCGGCATGGATGCGTACTTCTTGCTTACGGCTGCAAGGATGCTCTTGGCTTTCGGGTCGGTCTGCGCAATGCTCAGGCTGCACAGTGCAAATAATATAAAGCTTGTTAAAAATGTTCTTTTCATGTGGTATGTGTGTTTATACCTTTTATAGACTCTAAAGATGGCAAATAGTTTATCTATTTATCCAGGTTTTCCAGGAAGTGCTCCAGGGCATAGTCGTCAGGCAGTAATACTTCTCTTGCCTTGCTTCCTTCAAACGGTCCTACTACTCCTGCTGCTTCGAGCTGGTCGATGATCCTTCCTGCACGGTTATAACCGAGTTTCAGCTTACGTTGAATCAGGGATGTGGATCCTTGCTGATGCATCACGATGAGTCTGGCTGCGTCTTCGAACAAGGGGTCGCGGTTGCTGGCGTCAAAGTCTTTCATACCGCCCCCCTCTCCGTTCTCATCTACGTATTCCGGCAGCATCCAGGCAGAGGCGTAACCGCGCTGCTCACCGATAAAGTCGGAGATCCGCTCAACTTCTGGAGTGTCTACGAATGCGCACTGCAACCTGATCAGCTCGCTTCCGGTGGCCAGGAGCATGTCCCCTCTTCCGATCAGCTGGTCTGCGCCTCCTGAATCCAGAATGGTACGGGAGTCGATCTTGGACAGTACCCTGAATGCTAAACGTGCAGGGAAGTTGGCTTTGATCGTACCGGTGATGATGTTGACGGACGGACGCTGGGTTGCGATAACCAGGTGGATACCTACGGCACGGGCTAACTGTGCGAGTCGTGCGATCGGAGTTTCTACTTCCTTACCTGCGGTCATCATCAGATCGGCGAACTCGTCGATGATCAGTACGATGAAGGGCAGAAAACGGTGACCTTCTTCAGGGTTCAGCTTGCGGTTGACAAACTTCTGGTTGTATTCTTTGAGGTTACGTACCTGTGCGTTCTTCAGCAGGTCATAACGCAGGTCCATCTCGATACAAAGGGAGTTCAGGGTATTGATTACTTTCTTGGTATCGGTGATGATCGCGTCTTCTTCTCCGGGCAGCTTGGCCAGGAAGTGCCGCTCAATCTTGCGGAACAGGGTAAGCTCTACTTTCTTTGGATCGACGAGTACAAACTTCAGCTGTGATGGGTGCAGCTTGTACAGCAGGGATACCAAAATGGCGTTGATACCGACAGATTTACCCTGACCGGTGGCTCCTGCTACCAGCAAGTGGGGCATCTTGGCCAGGTCGGCGATATATACTTCGTTGGAAATGGTCTTTCCTAAAGCTATCGGAAGGTCCATGGTATTGTTCTGGAACTTCTCGGTGTTCATGATGGAACGCATGGCCACCATCTCCGGGTTACGGTTGGGTACCTCGATACCGATGGTTCCTTTACCGGGCATCGGCGCGATAATGCGGATGCCGAGCGCCGCTAAGCTTAGCGCGATATCGTCTTCCAGGTTTTTGATCTTGGAGATACGTACTCCGGGTGCGGGAATGATCTCGTATAGGGTAACGGTGGGACCGATGGTCGCCTTGATCTTGTCGATCTCGATATTGTAATGGTTGAGGGTCTCAACGATCTTGTTTTTATTGGCTTCGAGCTCGTTTGGATCTACCTGAATTTTATTGGATTTGTAGTTCTCCAGTAATTCGATCGGCGGATACTGGTAAGATGAAAGGTCGAGCTTCGGGTCATATTGTCCGAACTGCTCTACCAGGTTATCTGCAGTCTTCTCTTCTGCGGTCTTTGTGATCGTGAAGGCTGGCTGTGCTTTTTCTTCTGCCTGCTTCGGCTCTTCGTTACGTTCTACATTCAGCGGAATGGAACTGGCTGCGGATGCGGCAGTGGCGGCTATGGCTGCGGGTGCTGCGTCTGCTACCGGCGTTACGGATTCAAATGGAATGACGGTCTTGGGAACAATAGGCTCCGGACGGGTTGGCTCCTGGTATTCCAAAGGCGCTGTAACGCGCTCTTGCTTCAATGGAGGAATGGGCTTTTCTTCTTCCGCTTTCTGCTGTTCTCTGTTGAACCTGCTGCGCTTGTTTTCTAATGGAAATTCTACGGGCTCGCTCCGGTAATCGTCTTCGGATTCCAGATCATCCGGGATCGGGGGAACGGCTAACCGGATCTTTTTCTTTCTCTCGGGGATCTTGAAGTCGATGTTATAGGCTATGATCAATGCGGTAAGGGCTGAAAATCCGAGAATTCCGGCTATTCCGGCATTTCCGATCTGCCCTTGTAACAGGCGGTTGGTCCAGAACCCGAATTCTCCTTCCAGAAAATGCGGATAGTCTGAGCCGAAGCTGTGGAAAAAGCCAATGGCAATAGAGGTAAATATCAGCAGGAAAAAAGAATAGGCTAATGATTTGCCCAGTGGAAGGATCTTTACTTTAAACAGCAGGCGATACCCGATGATGAACAGGATGCCGATGAATATAAAGGAGGCTACGCCAAACCATTGGTAAATGAATTGGTGTGATAAGAGCGCACCTAAGCGTCCAAGCCAGTTTTCGACAGGTAGTTCCTGTGGTCCTGCGGGGGCTATTTCTTCAGGCGGACTGAAAAAATTACTCCAGCCACCGTTTGGTCCGGACACGTAACTCTGGTCGTCCTGCCAGGTAAACAGGTAGGACGTGAAGGCAATCAGGAAGAATATGGACATGATCAGGAAGAAAAGTCCTGCTATCTTTATTGCTCTCCCGTTATTGAATGTAAAGGTTGGTAATGCTTCTGCTTTTTCCTTAAGCAGCCGTCCTTTCCCCGCTGCTTTAGGTGCATCTTCCCCCCTGAATGAATTTGATCTGAACTGATTTCCTTTTACCGGCATCTGTAAGCGGTTTTGTACCGTTCAAATATATGAAAGATATTTTTTTCGAGCTTAAAAATCCCAGATGCGGGTTCCGGCAGGGCGAAAAGTTAGGCTCTGCCTATCTTTTGCTTGCTTCATTGATGTACAACTTTATTAAAGAATGGTGATTGCCCTTTAAAGATCGCCGATCATGCCCGATATACTCTCGATTATTATTTCGGGCGATGGCAGCAAGTTTTTATAATCTTTCGGCAAAGTTGGCGTTACACGATAAGAAGCCACGCCAATAGGCTGGTTCAACTCATTGAGCGCGTATTCAACGGTGGTACGGTTCTTTTCCTTGCATACAATAATACCTATAGAAGGGTTTTCATCTTCCAGACGCATTTTATCATTCAGCACCGACAGGTAGAAACTCATCTTGCCTGCGTATTCCGGTTTGAATTTTCCTGTCTTCAGCTCAATGGCCACCAGCGATTTCAAGCGCCTGTGATAAAGCAAGATGTCGATGTAGTAGTTTTCATCGCCGACTTCCAGGCGGTATTGATTGCTGACAAAAGTAAAGTCTCCACCCATTTCCATTAAAAAGCTCCGCATATTTTTTATAATGGCCGTTTCCAGTTCTCTCTCTTCATGCTGATCCTTTAGCTCCAGAAACTCAAAGTTATATTCATCCCTTACCGATAGCTTGGCCTGCTGCTGATGCTTTTTTTCCAGAGTCTTTTCAAAGTTGGTCTGCCCTAATAAAAAACGCTCGTAGCTTTTGCCTTCAATATGGTGCACCAAAACGTTCTTTGTCCATCCGTATTTTTGAGTCATACCAATATAAAATTGGCGTTCCAGTTCATCCTTACATTTCTCGATAATGAGAATATTGTGGCTCCATCCAATTTCTGCCACCATTGGCGGCAGTTTTTCATAAGTACTGTAAAACATGCGCATACGCCATATATTCCGACTACTCAAGCCCTCCATTCCTGCGAATTCTTTTTGTAGGTCTTGTGCCAGTTGTTCCACAACTGATTTGCCCCAGCCATATTGCTGCTGCTTTTCTATGATATTTTTACCGATCTCCCAATAGAGCGTAACAAGTTTTGTATTCACCTGTTTCATCGCCTCATACTGCGCTTGGTAAACTTTACTTTTTATCTCCGATAGAAAACTTATATAGCTGTTTTTTTCGACATCGCTCATAGCTACAATATTAGTATTTTTCTTACTGATTGGTTATGCTCTTAGAGTTTAAGCCATGCAGAAATCAGCAGTAAGGCTTCACTACTTAACCACATGGTTGTCCCGACATGTAAAAGATGGAAGCTCAAATTACTTGAATTCCATAATTGCAAACTACCAGTACGATTTACAGATCTTTTCCTGGCTAAAAATCCCAGATGCGGGTGCGGATACGCTTCATATAGGTCCTGATTCCCAGTACGAAAGCGGCCAGAAAATAAAAGATCAGTGGAAAGCCTACAGCCAGAAACGAGGAGTAGATAAAGAATAAGCGGATTTTGGAGATGGACATATCAAACCTTTCTCCCAGATAAGTGGAGACACCGAAAGAATATCGCTCAAAAAAGGCTAAGACGCGTTGTATCATTTTAAGCGGAATTTATAATTCTTACTCCGACAGCACAATTTACGCATTTTTTCTGATCGCAGTATTTTTTTTTCAATTGCAGCAATGCCTGGGAACTGTCGGCGCTCATAGATTTCACACCTATTTCTCTATAACGCAGCACGATACGATTGGCCTCAGTGGGAATACTCTCCAGAAGGCTTATCGAGCGTGAAAAAAAATGACCATTATCTGTGTATTTGCCGTAGCTGTATAAGGCTACGGAAACAGTGTTGATGAGGATGTTATTGATGGACTCTTTCCCTAGCGTTGAAGCGATTTTTGCGCTCTCTTTTCCGGGCTTGTTGTGGTTCTGCCAGTAGCTGCTCATGCTGACGCCTTCAAAGAGCTTCCGTAATTCTGCTGCGCCCCTGATTTCGAGGATCCGGGAGAACAGATGCGCGGAGCGGTGTACCAGGGAGGCGAATTGTGCCAGTCGTACTGCGGGAAAGTTCTGTGGCCGGAGCCTCAGGTATTTCCACAGGTATGATTCAATGGGTGTAAGGGTGTATTTATGACGCAGGTAGCGGTATTCTTGTTGCAAATTGAGAATATATTCGTCTGAAGCGGACTCCTCGAGGAAACCGGCTTGTCCGAATAAGAGAGCTTCCAGCTGGAACAGGCTGTGCCGGTGTTTCTCCAGGATGCGCATGGGTAAGGATCTGGCCAGCAGCTCAAAGGGCAGGGTGTTGAGCTTGAAGCCGAATGTACGGCAGAGCAGGATATAAAAGGTTTCGGACCAGTCGCCCTGATTTTTGTTCAGAAGCTCGGCTACTTGTTCTGCTTTTTCTTCCATCCTTTCTATCAGCATACGCTGCAGGCAATCTTGTACGTAAATGGGGTCGACCCGCGACAGTTGCTTTTCGCAGGGAATCCAGTTCATGTTCTGGATGAGCTGCAGGTAGTGTTCCTGGATATTTTCGCGGACGTAGGATTTGATGACGAACACGGAGGGCTCGGTTCCGTCGGCACGGAAGACGCGAAGGTCGTTTTCATAGACTACATGCAGGATCACGTTATTATAGGCCTTGTCGGTGGAGTGGCCATGACGCTCCCAGTCGGACGCCCTGATGTGGATCTCTGCACTGCCTATCCAGGTGGTGCTGCCGATGCGGACTTTCACATCTGTAAAATCCGGACCAGCGTGACTGTTGTGGAAACCCGGTGAAATAATTTCCACGGGCTCGTTTCTGGAGGTCAGCAGGGCCTTTTGGTTAAAAAGCCTGAACCTCCAGATAAAATTGATAAGGTCTTCATTCATTGTGCATTCAGCTATATATTAGCAGAATACGCACAACTTACATCGATTCAAGTATCAGCTTCATTTCGTTTTGAACTTTCCGTGCTTCCGCCGCCGCCGCTTCCGCAAAATCCTTTCCGGATGATGCATATATCACTGCACGTGATGAGTTGATGAGTAATCCGCAATCTTTATTCATTCCGTATTTACAAACATCCTGCAGGTTTCCGCCTTGCGCGCCTACGCCGGGAACGAGCAGGAAGTGATCGGGTGCATGTTTACGTATCGTAAGGAAGGACTCCCCTCTTGTAGCGCCTACCACAAACATGATGTTATCATTGGTTCCCCAGCCGGATACTGTTTGAATGACACGCTCAAAAAGCATGGTGTCTTCTGCTACGGGCAGGAACTGAAAGTCTTTACTGCCTTCATTTGAGGTTAATGCAAGTACTATTGCCCACTTGTTTTCAAACTTCAGGAAGGGCTTAACCGAGTCTGCTCCCATATAGGGTGCAACGGTAACGGAATCAAAGCTCATCCCGGAAGATTCGGCCTGAAAAAAGGCTTTTGCATACATTTCTGAGGTATTCCCTATGTCGCCGCGCTTGGCATCGGCTATACTAAAGGTGTCTTTTGGCAGATAATTCCAGGTACGGATCAGACTTTGCCATCCGGCGAGACCGCGGCTTTCGTAAAATGCGGTGTTGATCTTATAGGATACGCAGTATTCTTTTGTTGCATCAATGATCTGCTTATTAAACTCATAAACAGGATCTTCGGTATCCAGAAGGTGTTCAGGGATTTTGGTAATGTCTGTGTCAAGTCCGATACAAAGGAAGGATTTTTTGGTCCGGATCTGCTCAATTAGCTCTTTACGATTCATAGTAATAATAAGCCTCAAAGTAACCAAAACATTAAAGGGCATTAAAATTTTTTTTCAAATTTTTTGCTTTTTACGATTTATTGATTTAGAATTGTGCTTTATCTCAAAAAAACAGTCCCCTCTTTTTCGAAGGAAAACTCATCAGCCTTATTTTTGCACATGAATTTCTTTTACGGGTGTGGACTAAACTCTTACAAAAAGAATCCTATATAATATTTCAATTGAATGGAAATTACTGAATTGAACGACAAGCTTGTGTCCGAGCTTCGTGAGATTGCCAAATCCTTTGGTGTTGAAGGCTCTGACGCCTTAAGAAAACAAGAACTTATCACTAAAATCAAGGCTCATCAATCACAAAATACTGTTGCTGCTGGCGAGGGTTCCTCATCAATTGATTCCAGCGCTGCAAACGGCGCAGGTGTTGACGATGAAAAACCAAAAAAACGCACCAGATCTATAAAAACTAAAACAGATGCAGTAAAGGCTGCTGCGGCAAGTGCTGCGCAGGAAACACTTTTTGCTGCTCCTGCTCAGGAAGTGGAAGCTCCGAAAGAGAATACAGCTGAAAAGGCTCCAGCTCAGGATACACCTGCTCCTGTTGAAACTGCGACAACCCCGGTTGAGGCTGCTCAGGCACCGGTTGAAAACAAACCGGCTGAAGGTGCTGAACCTCCTGCTGCTCCGGCACAGCCTACGCAGCGTCCGAGAAGGCAGATCACTATCAAGCATGACAGAACGATCACCCATCCTTCGGAACTGCCAAGAAGACGCGAAGAGTCTTCAGCTAACACCGAAGCTTCTGCGGGCGACAGGGCTCCTAAGTTTGAGAAACGCTTTAATACGCCTACCGGCAGAACGGTAGAGGCGCGTCCGGTTGACAGATCTATGGATAGACCCCAGGAACAAAGGCTTTCTGATCAGAATGCTGCGGTGAACCTGGATTTTGACAACGTGATCGTGAATGAAGGTGTTCTGGAGATCATGCCTGATGGTTATGGCTTCCTGCGCTCTTCTGATTATAACTACCTGACTTCTCCTGATGATATTTATGTATCGCAGTCGCAGATCAAACTTTTTGGTTTGAAAACCGGTGATACGGTACGTGGAAGCATCCGTCCTCCGAAAGAAGGCGAAAAATATTTCCCGCTGGTACGTGTTGAAGCGATTAACGGGCGTATTCCGGCTGAAGTAAGGGACCGTGTTCCTTTCGACTTCCTTACGCCTCTTTTCCCTTCTGAGAAACTGAATCTGTTTATGGATACCAGTCATAATTCGACGCGTATCATCGACATGTTCACGCCTATTGGTAAAGGACAGCGTGGTCTGATCGTGGCGCAGCCTAAGACTGGTAAAACGATCTTACTGAAGGATGTGGCGAACGCGATCGCGAAGAATCACCCTGAGGTTTATCTGATCATTCTGTTGATCGATGAGCGTCCGGAAGAGGTAACGGATATGGCGAGAAGTGTACGTGCTGAGGTAGTTTCGTCTACTTTTGATGAGCCTGCTGAGCGTCACGTGAAGATTGCCAATATCGTTTTGGAAAAGGCGAAGAGAATGGTGGAATGCGGACATGATGTGGTGATCCTGCTGGACTCGATCACACGTCTGGCCCGTGCTTATAACACGGTTGCTCCTGCTTCCGGAAAGATCCTTTCGGGTGGTGTGGACGCGAATGCGCTTCACAAGCCTAAGCGTTTCTTCGGTGCGGCACGTAATATTGAGGATGGCGGTTCTCTGACTATCCTGGCTACTGCGCTGATCGATACGGGTTCTAAAATGGACGAGGTGATCTTCGAAGAGTTCAAGGGTACGGGTAACATGGAACTTCAGCTTGACCGTAAGCTGGCGAATAAACGGATCTATCCGGCTATTGACCTTACTGCATCGAGCACCCGTCGTGATGATCTTCTTCATGACAGGGAAAACCTGCAGAGGATCTGGATCTTACGTAACCACCTGGCGGATATGAATTCGCAGGAGTCTATGGAATTCCTGCTGAGCCAAATGAGAGGTACTAAATCAAATGAGGAATTTTTAATTTCGATGAATAGCTAATTCAAATTAGTATACATGAAAAAACATATACCTAACGCCATCACGTGCCTGAACTTGTTCAGCGGGTGCATAGGCGTTACGTTTGCTTTCAGTAATAATCTGACTTTAGCTGCTTATTTTATCGTTATTGCTGCGTTGTTCGATTTTGTGGACGGACTTATTGCAAGGGCTCTTAACGTTTATTCTCCTATGGGGAAGGAACTTGATTCTCTGGCTGACATGATCAGTTTTGGTCTGTTGCCTGCGGCGATTGTTTACCAGTTGTTCCTGCAGGCTCCTCAGGTTGGGGAGATGAGTGAATACCTGAAGTTCTCGGCGTTCTTTATCGCGATGTTTTCTGCTCTCCGTCTGGCCAAATTCAATATTGACCCGCGCCAGGGTGATCATTTCATCGGGCTGCCAACTCCGGCTAATGCATTGCTGGTGGGTTCGCTACCGATGATCATCGCTGCGGGAAGCGGAGCGCTGGATGCTTATATCCTGAATCCGTTCTTCTTGTTTGTTTTTAGTATAGGAACGGGATTTCTCCTGGTGATGGAAGTTCCGCTGATTTCGCTGAAGTTTAAGAATTTCGGACTGCAGGAAAATATTTACCGGTATATTCTGCTGGCATCTTCTATCCTGCTGATTCTGCTGCTGAAGTTTGTAGCGATTCCGATCGTCATATTTATTTATATTGTTCTATCGATCATTCAGTTTACCAGACTGAGATAAACATAGAGGGATCCATTTTAACAATGGATCCCTTTTTTTATAATTTGGCGGACAACTCGATCCTGGCCTGTTGCAAACCTTCATAAATTTGATCACAGGTATCACTGATCGCCTGAAAATTGCCGGGAATAGTATGCAGATTTTCCTGTGCCCTGGCATTTGATTCCAGTTCCTGCATCTTTACCCGCAAATCTTCCGCTCCTACAAATGCCAGCGTGGGCTTGATCTTATGAGCTACATCGCCGGTGGCTTTCCAGTCCTGCTGCTGTATCGCTGCGCCCAGCTGCTCGAAATATCCCGGTGTTTGTTCCAGAAATATATCGATCATATCAATTACGAATTCCACATTCCCTCCTGCTATATCGTTCAGATAAGAGAGATCGACCTTGAATGTATTGCTCATGGTTTATTTTATAGGTGTCTAAATCTTTTCAACAATTAGTTCGTCTTTTAGTTGTGCATACAACTGCTTAATAGTTTTGCCAAAAACGGGATGCTCCAGTAGCGGAGCTATTTCCATCATCGGTTTGAGAACGAACCGCCGTTCCTGCAACAGCGGATGCGGTATGATAAGGTTCGGCCCGGATATCTGTTCCTCGTCGTAAAATAGTATGTCAATATCTATCGTTCGTGATCCCCACTTTTCTTCCCTGGTTCGCTCCAGGCTGGCTTCTATTTGCTGAAGCGTGCTGAGAAGCGCCTGTGGGAGGAGTGCAGACTCTATTTGTAGCACCTGATTGAGGTATTCCGGGAGGTCTGTTTTTCCCCAGGATTCCGTACGGTAGATTGCGGACCTCCGTACCACTGTTCCAGCCTCTTTTTCTATGCTCCGGGTTGCTTTTTTGAGATACGTTAACCTGTCGCCGAGATTGCTGCCAAGTAATAAAAAGACTGAATGCATAAAACTTCTTTTGGCTGTAACGTTTCAAATATATTCATATCTAATTGTATATACTTGTATAACTATTAAGTTTAATACCGATGAAGGGGTTTTTTAAGTTTGTTTTTGCTTCCATGCTGGGTTTTTTCCTGTCATTTATCATCTTCGGGTTCCTCATGGTCCTGATCATTGTCGGCATTGCTTCGTCTGCAGGCGACCAGGAGGTAAAGGTGGAGCCAGGTTCGGTGATGCATGTTTCACTTGATGTTCCCATCACGGAAAGGTCGGTCAAAAGTCCTTTCGACGATATTAATTTTACGGGCGTGGGCGTGAGTAAAAACATGGGTTTGAATGATATTCTCGCAGCGCTGAAACGTGCGAAAACGGACGATAATATTAAGGGAATCTATTTGGATTTTTCGGGTGTACAGGCGGGAATGGCTACGGTTGAGGAGATTCGTAACGGACTGCTCGACTTCAGGAAATCTAAGAAATTCATCATTGCATACAGTGAGGTTTATTCACAGAAAGCCTATTATCTGGCTTCTGTGGCCGATAAAGTTTACCTGAATCCGGAGGGAATTCTGGAATTTACGGGTATGACTTCTCAGTCTGTTTTCTTTAAGGGTGCTTTGGAAAAGCTGGGAATTGAACCGCAGATTATCAAAGTAGGTACTTTCAAGAGCGCTGTGGAGCCTTTTATTCTGGACAGGATGAGTGATGCGAACAGGAAACAGGTGACTTCGTTCATGGGCTCGATCTATGATCATTTGCTGACGAACGTTTCCGCTTCCAGAAAAATTCCGAAGGACTCCTTGTTCGCCATCGCTAACCAGTTAAAGGTGCAACAGGCAAAGGATGCGGTGACGTATAAGCTGGCGGATGCGCTTCGTTATAAGGATGAGGTTATCGATGAGCTTAAGCAGAAGACGGGTATTGATAAGAAAAAGGATATTAAATCGGTGACGCTGAGTGGCTATATTAAGGGTAACCGCCCTGCTGAAGGGGATCTGGATTCTCGTGTGGCGATGGTTTACGCTTCCGGTGATATTATGGGTGGTGAGGGTAATGATGAGACGATTGGCTCGGAGCGGATCTCAAGGACCTTGCGGAAGGTGCGCACCGATGAGAAAGTGAAAGCGGTTGTGATCCGTGTGAATTCTCCGGGTGGTAGTGCGCTTGCTTCTGATGTGATCTGGCGCGAGGTGGCTCTTACACGGAAGGTAAAGCCGGTGATTGTTTCTATGGGTGATGTTGCCGCTTCGGGGGGGTACTATATTGCCTGTGCTGCTGACTCTATCTTCGCTCAGCCGAATACAATAACGGGCTCAATCGGCGTGTTTGGCATTCTTCCGAATATGCAGAAGTTCTTCAATGAGAAGCTGGGAATTACCTTTGATCAGGTGAAAACTGCGAAATACGCTGACCTGGGATCTGTGACGCGTCCGCTTACGGTTGGCGAGCGACTGATCGTTCAGAACGAGGTTAACCGCGTTTACGGGACGTTCACCAGGCGGGTGGCTGATGGTCGTAAGAAAACCCAGGAATATGTGGATGGCGTTGGCCAGGGACGTGTTTGGAGCGGAACGGAAGCGTTGAAGATTGGTCTGGTTGACCGCTTGGGTAATGTTCAGGATGCTGTGAACTCGGCTGTGAAAATGGCTAAGCTCAAGAATTATAAATTAGTGGAATACCCTACGCAGAAGGATCCGTTTGAATCGATCTTCAGTAGTGGTGAGGATAAATTGAAGGAGCACTATGCGAAACTTCAGTTTGGTGAAAGCTACAATTACTATAAGCAACTGAAGACGATACTTCAGGGTACAGGTGTACAGGCAAGAATGATGTACAATCTCGACATCAAATAATGTTTATTCCTTAAGATTTTTGAAGCGGAGCGGGCCTGGCCTACTCCGCTTCTTTTTTGAATATATTTTTGATCTTGCTGATGAAACCGCTGTCTTTCTTTTCTTTTCTCTCTCCTCCTATCAGGTAAGCATAAGGTCTCAGGGGTTCTACGTTATCGCAGATAATTTTCGCTATCCCAAGAAGCGGAATGGCGAGGATCATTCCGGGTATTCCCCACAGCATTTCGCCGAGAACGAGAACGAGGATGGTGAAAAGGGGGTTGATATTTACCTCGGCACCAACTACCAGGGGTTCTATAATATAGGTTTGCACGAACTGTACTACGAAGTAGGTTGCGAGCACACCAAGAACCATGTCTCCTCCCCCACCCTGCGATACGGCCATCAGCACAGTGACGCCTGTCCCGGTCAGGTTTCCTACGAAAGGTACGATCTCTAGCAGTCCGCATAGTACGGCGAAAAAGATGGCCCCTTCTATGCCAACAATGGAAAAACCGATGCCGTACATCACCCAGAGCATGACGATCATCATGGAGAGTCCCGAAAGGTACTGAAAGGCAACCTTTGCTGACTCGTTAACTACTTTCTCGGTGCGCTGCATTTGTTCTACGGGTACCAGCATCAGGATAAATTTTTTCAGCCGGCTCCGGTAGAAGACAAACAGGAAGGTGTAAACAGTGACCAGTATAAAGTCTACTCCTATGCCCATTAAAGCGGTAATGACCCCGGCCATCTGATTGGTAGTGGCATCCTGCTGCTTATCGATAATTTCAGTCTGTTTTTGCCTGGATATGCCGACAGTATTACTGATATAGCTTTCTATCTTATCGCGCAGGCCGCTGAGATGGTGCTGCATCTGGGAAAAGTCCTTTGCCAGATCAGCCAGTTGCCAGGCGAAGATGAGCACCAGTCCCGCAATAATCGTCAGCAGGATCAGGATACACAGGGCTGCAGACACTCCCCGGTGGACTCCCTTCGATTCTATCCGCCTGCAATAGGGCAAAATAAGCGTTGCGATGATTCCCCCGAAACTGATCGGAATCAGGAATTCGGCGGCAAAATAGAGTCCTCCGAACAGCAGGAAAAGAAAGGCAAGAACTTTGATGGAATCGTTAAGGGAGACTTGAGCCATGAGCGAAATGTAGATGGTGTTTTTGTAGAACAGAAAAGCTGGGTTAGGGTTTTGAATAGTCTTTGCGAACATATTTTCCTATTTTTGACCGATGGAAAACAAGCCCATATCGCGTATCCTGCGGCTGTTAAGTCAGCTTATGGAACTTCACGGAGAGAACTCGTTCAAGACAAAGACCATTGCCAATGCGGCTCTTGCTATCGGCAAGCTTCCTTTCGATGTGGCTTCGAAGAGCATTGAAGAGCTCGCTGCCGTTAAAGTCATCGGCAAGAGCGTTGCCGCGAAGGTCCGGGAGATCGTTGAAACCGGTACCATGAAGGAGCTGGAGGCGCTGCTTGCGGAAACGCCGCCGGGCATAGTGGAGATCATGAGTATCAAAGGGCTTGGTCCGAAAAAGGTCCTGGTGATCTGGAAGGAGCTTTGCATTGAGAATATCGGTGAGCTGTTTTATGCCTGCAATGAAAACCGGCTTATTGAGGCGAAGGGCTTCGGACTGAAGACTCAGGAAGACATCAGGAAGTCTATCGAGTTCAAGATGGCGAGCAGCGGACGCTTTTTATATGCGCATGTTCATGGTTTTGCGAAGGGTTTGATATCGGAGCTTAAGGAGATTGCCGGGACTGAGCTGATATCCTTCACCGGAGCATTCAGGCGTAAGGTGGAGATCATTGATGGTTTGGATATTTTGATAGGTGCCCCGCTTTCGGAACAGGTTGTTTCCTGGATTGAATCTTCTGAAGACTTGCAGCTAGTTGAGCGTACGGGTGATTTTGTGACGGCAGAGAGTGGTTCAGGAGTGAAGGTGTATATCCGGTTTTGTCAGGCTGACGAGTACTTTAAGGCGCTGGTTTTGCAGACGGGAAGTGCGGAACATCTGGAAGAGCTGTCTGTGAGAATGAAAGGTCTGCCTTTAGTGGTAGGTTCTGAAGGAGAGTATTACCGTGCCGCTGGCCTGCCTTTCATAGAGCCGGAGCTTCGTGAAGGTGTTTTTGAGTTTGGCCTTGCCGAAAAGGATGCCCTCCCTCAGCTGATCTGCTACGAGGACCTGAAAGGTACGCTGCATAACCACAGCACCTGGAGTGATGGTGCCAACTCATTGGAAGAGATGGCCCGGTTCTGCAAAACGGAGATGAAGATTGAATATCTGGGGATTTGCGACCACTCGAAGTCGGCTTTCTATGCCAAGGGACTTAGCGAGGAACGGGTATTGGCGCAGCATGCGGAGATTGACGCGCTGAATGCGAAATTCGCTCCGTTTAAGATCTTTAAGGGCATTGAATCAGATATCCTTTTTGATGGTTCGCTGGATTATCCGGTGGAGATCCTGTCTCAATTTGACTTTATAGTGGCTTCGATCCACTCGGTGTTCAAGATGTCGGAAGAGAAAGCGACGAGTCGTTTGATCAAGGCGATTGAAAACCCCTATACAACGATTTTAGGGCACCCTACCGGACGCCTGCTGCTGAGCAGGAGCGGTTATCCAGTGGACATACCTAAGGTTATCGATGCCTGCGCGGCGAACGGCGTGGTGATTGAGATCAACGCGAATCCGCTGCGGCTGGATATTGACTGGCGCTGGCATCAGTACGCAATTGAAAAGGGTGTGATGCTGTCGGTAAATCCGGATGCACATAGCGTGAGGGGTTTCAATGATATTCACTATGGTATTATCGCTGCCCGGAAAGGTGGTGTGGCAGCAGGAAACTGTCTGAATGCTTTAAATTTAACTGAGATAAGTGCTTTTTTTGAAAGCAGACGTGCCCATGAAAATACTCATCATACGATTTAGTTCCATAGGGGACATCGTGCTGACGACGCCGGTGATCCGCTGCGTGAAGCAGCAGCTTCCGGGTGTCGAAGTTCATTATATCACGAAGAAGGCGTATGAGAGTGTTCTGAAGTTCAACCCTTATATCGATAAGCTGCACCTGCTGGAAGGTTCGCTTTCTGATCAGATCCGCAGGCTGAAGGAGGAGAAGTTTGACTTCGTGGTGGACCTGCATCATAATTTGCGGACGCTGCGGATCAAGCGGGGACTGGGTGCTAAATCCGCGTCGTTTAATAAGCTGAATATTGAAAAGTTCCTGCTGGTTAATTTAATGATTAACAGGCTGCCGGATGTACATATTGTTGACCGCTATCTGGAAACGGTTGCTTCGCTTGGTGTGAAGAACGACGGCAAGGGTCTGGACTACTTTCTGGGTGAGGAATACTCCCTGGATCAGATGCTCCCTTCTAGCCACCGGGAGTATACTGGCTTCGCTATTGGTGCCCAGCATGCGACGAAGAGGCTTCCGCTGGAGAAGATCATCCGGATCTGCGAACAGACGGAGGGTGCTATTGTTCTGCTGGGAGGCAAAGAGGATAAAGCTGTGGGAGATGCAGTTGTGCGGGCGGTAGGCGACCGGGTTTTGAACAGCTGCGGGAGCTTCTCGCTAAATGAATCGGCCTTCCTGGTGAAGATGTCCCGTCAGATGGTGAGTCATGATACGGGACTGATGCATATTGCTGCGGCTTTTAATAAAAAGATCGTTTCGGTTTGGGGGAATACTGTTCCTGAATTCGGGATGTATCCTTACAAAGTCGACAGGCATTTTACTGCTGAGGTTAAAGGTTTGCCCTGCAGACCTTGCTCCAAAATTGGTTATGAGAAGTGTCCGCGTGGTCATTTCAAGTGCATGAACCATCAGGACGACAGAATGATAGCTTCTATTTTGAATGATATATGAAAAAACTGCTGATTATAAGACATGGCAAATCGGACTGGAGCAATAGGGGTCTTGGAGATTTTGACCGTACGTTAAATGAACGGGGACTCAGGAATGCGCCGGAAATGGCACGGCGCCTGACGGGACGGAATGAGGTTCCGCAGGCAGTGGTATCGAGTCCGGCCGTTCGTGCAAAAACGACTGCTGAGATTTTTTGCCGGGAATGGGGCTATCCTGTTTCTGATATCCTGTTTCAGGAGGAGATCTATGAAGCCTCGGCTTCAACGCTGCTGAAGGTGATCAACGGCTTGGATGACCGCTATGATTCGGTTGCGCTTTTTGGCCATAATCCCGGCTTAACGGAGATCATTGTTAACCTTTGTAATAGCGATCTGTATAATCTGCCCACCTGCGGTGTTGTGCTGATCAGCTTCCCTTTTGAGAGCTGGCAAATGGTGAGCCGGCAGACGGGAGATCAGCTGCTGTTTGACTATCCAAAGAATGAAGAGGCGGAGTTTGATTAACGCAGGCGGTATCTTTTTCCCGGCAGGGCTATTACGAGATCTTGCATTTCCATATTCAGGAGTACCATTGTGAGCTTCGTTTGTGGTATTTCAACAGCTGTCTGCAACTGGTCGAACGATGAGGAGCCATTTTCATGCAGGTATTCTGCAACTGTTTTTTCTTCTCCGTAGAGGGTCAGGGGGAGGCTGAGCTGCCTGTCTGTTTGCTTTGAGCTCTGCGAGGGGATCCAATCCAGCAGGTATTCCACGTCTTTTACACCTGTAACCAGGTGGGCCCTGTTTGATTTGATCAGGAAGTTGCAGCCGGCTGAATAGGTGTCATTCACGCGGCCTGGGAAGGCCATAACATCGCGATCATAAGAGTTGGCTAGCTCCGCAGTGATGAGTGCTCCTCCTTTGAGTCCTGCTTCAACCACAATGGTGGCATCTGCCAGTCCGGCGACGATACGATTTCGTTTCGGGAAGTTCTCTTTGTCGGGCTTCGTTTGTGAGGCGAATTCTGTAAGCAGACCTCCCGTACTCAGCATACTTTCTGCGATGGCACGATGCTGTGCGGGATATATCCGGTCAAGACCATGACCTACTACCCCTACCGTGGGCACTCCTGATCTCAGGCAGGCTTTATGCGCGGCTACGTCAATACCATAGGCAAGTCCGCTAACGACCAGCACATCCTGCGCTTTAAGACCTTCTACGAGTTGCTGCGTGAGATCTCTGCCGTATTCGGTTGCGTTCCGTGTACCAACGATACTGATGATTTTATCTGCATTCAGTTCAGCATTGCCTTTGTAGTAAAGCAGCACAGGTGCATCATAGCAGTTACGCAGTCTCCAGGGGTATTCTAATGAGTTGATGAAAAGTGGTTTGATTTTGTAACGCTCGAGAAACCTGAGCTCGTCTTCTGCACGCTGCATGAAAGCTTGCGACAGGATGGAGTCAGCGATCTTGGGGCCTATCCCCGGTACGTTAATAAGATCTTTACGGCTTGCGTCGAAAATGGATCGGGCGTCGCCGAGGTGGTCCAAAAGGAGCTTGGCGGTTACGACCCCAACGCCCGGAATGAGCGTTAAGGCTATTTCATGTAAAGAGGACATAAGGCTTTATTGGGCCCTGAAAGATAAGACAAATTTTGTGTCAAAAAAATCCTCTTCGAAGTATTTTGATAGTGGTGTAAGGGTTACATTTTTCAGTCCGGATTCAGCAATTTCCTGCTGCAGATCTCCGCCCTTGAGGTACAATACACCGTTGGGCAGGGTGTTGCCTGATGTTTTCTCAAACTTGCCTCTTACCCATGGGTAGAAGTCTTTAAGCTGTGTCACCGCACGGGATACTACGAAGTGAAACTTCTCGTCGATCTGTTCAGCACGGGCATGGGTTGCTTCGAGATTTTTCAATCCGATAGCCTTGGATACTTCCTTCACCACCTTGATCTTCTTTCCGATAGAATCGACAAGATGGAAGGATGTTTCAGGGAAAAGAATGGCCAGCGGAATTCCGGGAAAACCGCCTCCGGTACCTACATCCAGGACTTTCTCGCCGGGCAGGAAGGAGATCACCTTGGCTATACCCAGGGAGTGCAGGATATGACGCAGGTAAAGGCTCTCAATGTCTTTACGGGAGATCACATTTATCTGCGCGTTCCACGTGGTATAGAGCTCCTCGAGCTGTGCGAACTGGTGCTTTTGCTCTTCGCTGAGGTTGGGAAAGTAATGTGTAATTAGTTCAGAAGTCACTTGAAGGATTTTTTTTCCTGCGGTTTAAGACGTTTGCCAGCAGATCTCTCGCCCTGAACAGCTGTGCTTTGACAGTGCCGAGGGGAAGATCTAGCTGTGTGGAGATCTCTTCGTAAGACATCTCTTCGAAGTACCGAAGGTTGATTAAAATTTTATAGCGGTTTGGAAGCTTATCGATGATAAGCTGCAGGGTTTCTTTTTGCTGTTTTTTGATGGAGCGTTCTTCGGGATTCAGGACGTCTGACTTGATATCAAAAGTTTTCTCGTCGCCTTCTTTATCTTCCATAGCGTTCATTGATACGACGTTCAGGCGCTTTTTACGGATGAAGTCGATACAATTATTGGTAGCGATGCGGAAGAGCCAGGTACTGAATGCGAAGTCGGGCTTGTATTTTTCGAGGTTTTCGAAGGCCTTTCCGAAAGTCTCGATGGTAAGGTCATTGGCATCATCCCGGTTGTTCACCATCTTCAGGGTCATGAAAAAGATAGAATCCTTGTAACGCTGCATCAGCTCGGCGTAAGCCTTCTGGTCGCCGCCTTTGGCACGCTGGACCTGATTAAAATCATTTACTGCGTTAACTGAAAAATTCGGGTTTACTTCCATTGTACCTTTTTCCTGAATGTTGCCACTAATGCCAGTACACATATAAAGATATTAAAAAACAAATCCAATAGCGGGAACCACCATATAACATTTTTGCAATTTAATTTCTTCATCGCAGGATAGTATACGATGATCTGTATGATAAGCCGGATCAGGTACACCGCCGGAACGATCCACCATTGTGCTTTCAACGCAGCCATTGCGCCCAGAAGGATGTAAAATAGTACCGCAGTGCCTGTTTGAAGGGATAGGACGCGCTTATCTTTTGCTTTGTAGGCTTTACCCGCGCCCATGTGGCGGACCTTCTGGCGCCATAGTGAAGACCAGCTGGTTTTGGGTTCAGACCAAACGTGGCTATCGGGATGAATTTCGATCCTCGTATTAACACGTGTGGCATTCTCATTTACAAAAAGGTCGTCATCGCCCGACAGAATATGCATGTGGGAGGCGAAGCCTTTAGCCTTAAAGAAAAGCGATTTGGTATAGCTGAGATTACGTCCCACGCCCATATAGGGATTACCCGACAAGGCAAATGAGAGGTAATTTAATGCGGTGCTGAACGACTCGTAACGGATAAACGCATTGAGGAATCCGCCACGGTTTTCGTAGGGAGAGTACCCTAATACGATAGATGTATCGGCAGTGTATTGTGCCTGCATCCTGCGGATCCAGTTGGGTGAGGCTGGGCGACAGTCGGCGTCGGTAAACAGCAGATGTTCGTTTTTAGCAGCCTTCACTCCTATGGTGACTGCGAACTTTTTTCCGTGTTTGAAGCGGGCGTGTTCGGTAAGAGTGACGACCTTCAGATGCGGATATCTGGAAGAAAATCCACGTAAAAGCATTTCGGAATCATCCGACGAACAGTCGTTCACGACGACCACTTCGAAGTCGGGATAGTCCTGCTCCAGGATCAGACTCAGGTTCTTTTCCAGGTTCCTTTCCTCGTTCCGGGCACAGATAATTACAGATACAGGAAGTGCAGTTTGCTCCGCGGGCTCAGTGATTTTAAAGGCTCTGAGGCGGCCATGCACAATGGTAATAAAGTATAATTGAATAATCAGGACGACCTGCAGTAAAATAAAAACAGATACAAAGATATAATCTACCAAGGTGTGCGTTCGTTTATAGAGCGCAAAGTTAAAAGTAAAGTTGGAACCTCAATCAAATTCTTACCTTTGCACGTTAAATGAAATTTAAATTAGAGGCTAAAGATCAGCAATCACAGGCAAGGGCCGGTGAGATCACGACCGATCACGGTAATATAAAGACACCTATTTTCATGCCTGTGGGTACCGCAGGGACGGTTAAGGCCGTACACCAGAGGGAGTTAAAGAATGACATTAAGGCTCAGATCATACTGGGAAACACCTATCATCTTTACCTTAGACCGGGACTGGATACGCTTGAAAAAGCAGGTGGTTTGCATAAATTCAATGGCTGGGATCTTCCGATCCTGACTGATAGCGGTGGTTATCAGGTATATTCACTTTCAGATGTTCGTAAGATCAAGGAAGAAGGTGTGACTTTCCGATCGCATATTGATGGTTCGAAGCACCTGTTTACGCCGGAAGCGGCGATGGACATCCAGCGGGTTATCGGTGGTGACATCATTATGGCTTTTGATGAGTGTACACCTTATCCATGCGACTATAACTATGCGAAGCGCTCCATTGAGATGACGCACCGCTGGCTGAAACGCTGCTGCGACCGGTTCGATTCTACAGAACCGAAATACGGTTATTCGCAGACCTTATTCCCTATCGTTCAGGGTTCTGTGTATAAGGATCTTCGGGTGAGATCAGCAGAGGTGATCGCCTCGTTTGAGCGGGAGGGCAACGCTATCGGCGGACTTTCTGTGGGGGAACCGGCAGAAGAAATGTACGCAATGACGGAGCTGGTATGCAATATTTTGCCTCAGGACAAACCTCGTTACCTTATGGGTGTTGGTACTCCGGTGAATATCCTGGAGAACATTGCCCTTGGCGTAGACATGTTTGACTGCGTTATGCCGACGCGGAACGCAAGGAATGGTATGCTTTTCACTAAGAACGGCATCCTGAACATGCGGAACGAAAAGTGGAAGAACGATTTCTCGCCTATTGAGGCAGACAGCGATCTTTTTGCTGACCAGGTATACACAAAAGCTTATCTTCGCCACCTGATTTCTTCAAAGGAAATCCTTGGTGCTCAGATAGCAACCTTGCATAACCTCCATTTTTATATCTGGCTGGTGGGCGAGGCGCGTGAAAAGATTATTTCCGGTGAATTTTACGACTGGAAGAAGAAAATGGTGGTACAGTTAGCTCAACGTTTGTAGTACAAAATGAACAAATTCGTCAAGATCATAGATTGGTATATTATCAAGAAGTACCTCGGTACGTTTTTGTTTACCTGCGCTATTTTTACGGTAGTGATTGTGATCTTTGATGTTTCGGAGAAGCTGGACGACTTCCTGAAGAGGAATGCTCCTCTTTCTAAGATACTATTTGAATACTACGCGGGCTTTGTGCCTTTCTACCTGAACTTCCTCTGGCCGCTGATCAACTTTATTGCGGTGATCTTCTTTACGGCTAAAATGGCTGATCAGACGGAGATCGTTCCGATCCTGAGCGGAGGGGTTAGCTTTAAGCGCTTTCTTTGGCCATATTTTGTATCTTCTTTTATTTTATTTTCTATCAGTCTGATTGCCAATCTGTTTGTGATCCCACAGACAAACAAGCTAATGATCCGGTTTGAGAATATTTATATCAAGCCGGCGAACAACGAGTCTAAATCGGAGACGCATATGCAGATCGACAAGAATACACTGGTCTTCATCAAGAACTTCGACAACGTACAGAAAGTTGGCTATACCTTCATTCTGGAGAAGTTTAACGGTGATCAGCTTGTTGAGAAAATGATGGCCGACCGTATTGTATGGGATTCTGTGAAATCGAAATGGAGTATTGAGAACTACACTTTAAGAACCATCAGGGGCTTGAAAGAGACGATGACTTCTGGCGTTAAGAAGGATACTACACTGGATATGAGGCCCGTAGACTTTGTGGTATACGACAATATCTATTCGGCTATGTCTACACCGGAACTGAACGAACGAATTGAGAAAGAGAAGATCCGCGGAACGGGCGTGATGCAGCTGCTGCAGCTGGAACTGTATAAGCGGTATGTAAATCCGCTTGCAGCTTTCGTTTTAACCCTCATGGGAGTCTCTCTGTCGTCGCGAAAGGTGCGGGGTGGTATCGGACTGCCTCTTGGTATAGGAATCTTCCTGAGCTTTACTTATATCCTCTTTATTCAATTTTCAACCATGTTCTCCCTTAAAGGAGGACTCCCTCCTCTTGTTGCTGTCTTTATACCGAACATCCTTTTTGGTGCCCTGGGTGTTTATCTTATGATTAAGGCACCGAAATAAAAACATGTCATTTTCTTCTCGTAATCGTAATCTTTTAATCCTTCACGGAACGGTATTGGTGTGGGGTTTTACCGGCATCCTCGGCTCCCTTATCAGCATAGGCAGCGTACCTCTGGTATGGTATCGGGTGCTCATCGCATTCATCACTTTGTATGTCTATTTCAGGGTAACAAAGACGTCTGTTTCTTTGCCCCGAGAGGCCTTATTGAAACTGTTTTTAACAGGCGCCCTGGTAGGCGGACACTGGATATTATTCTTCCAATCCATTAAGAGTTCGACCATCTCTGTGGGCCTTGTCTGCCTGTCTTCCCTGACCCTTTTTACCGCTATCCTGGAGCCTCTGATAGGCCGTAAAAAGATCTCTCCGCTGGAGATTTTTACAGGCGTTTTTATCATCTGCGGGATCGTGATGATCTTCAAATTTGAGAGTCAGTATTCACTGGGAATTTCGCTTGGACTGGGGAGTGCTTTTCTGGCCAGCTTGTTCTCGATCATCAACTCCAGACAGGTGCAGAAACACCCGGCAAGCCTGATCAGTTTCTATGAAATGATCGGTGCTTTTATATGGCTTTCAGTGTATATGTTTGTCACCGGAGGTTTCGATTCAGGCATGAAATTACATACCTCAGACTTCGTTTATCTCATGATCCTGGGGACAATTTGTACCTCTCTGGCCTATGTTGCAGGGGTGGCTGTGATGCGTGAATTGTCTGCCTTTCGGGTAGCTTTAATCACTAATCTTGAGCCGGTGTACGGCATACTCCTTGCTTTCATTTTCTATGGCAGCAGGGAGCATATGACGCTGGGTTTTTATGGTGGGGCCGCGATGATCATGGGGGCTATTTTCATGTACCCCTATCTCCGAAACAAGATTGAAAAGCGTAAGCTGGAGAAGACCATACCGCTGGTATAAGCATTATACAAAACACACTATGGGGCCCGTTTTAGACGGGCCTTTTTTGTTTGGAGACATTCCTACCGGAGGGGATATCCTGGTCGGAAAGCGTTATTCATCCTTCCTCTTTGATATAGTTTAGAGACCTCGATTTGAGTCTTTACTTACCTGCCTGGAATTGGAGGTCTGTATTTTCCTTCTTTTATTGTTTTGAATTTACTGCCATAACGACACTCATTAAAGAGGATATTTCTTTATGCTGAGGAGTTCTATTCATATCACAAATGACCTGCTTCGAGGCTTCCAGGAACATTAACGAAGGTGGCTTCACACGAGATTAGTTACGGCGGCAAGTGGGGTAGCCGGATTTCAGTTGGGCATTCTAGCGACCCCCTGAGACCTGCTCTACCGGAAGTGTGCCTGCCGAATGAACACTTAAACTATTCCTTTGTACTGCTGGTGGTGGATGACATACCCGATCTGCAAGAGCAGCTTGAACCGAAGTAAAGTAGAAGGGAAGGAGCAAAGCAATACTCTCCGGGGAAGATTCCTCACTAATCGCCTTTATTGTTATAAAAAATGCGTAAATTCAGTTTTTACGAAAGTTCATCCGGTGATATTTAATTGCAATAAATAAATGATAATCAGCATAAATTTAGCCTTACGTTCATTTATTCATTCAGGTAATATCCTGAGTTATAACATGTTTTAACTAATATATTTAGCAAGTGTCGAAAAACAAGCTTTTTGCATATCATATATACATTACTATCAGTACATTATTTATATTGTGGTCAACCTTAGTTTCACATAAGCTTTTCGCTCAGGTTTACAGCTCTGATCAAAACCCTCCCTCTCTCCGTTGGCGCCAGATCAATACGGAAAACTTTCAAGTCATCTATCCTGCTGAGCTCTCGGCGGAGGCACAGAAGATCACTTCGGTACTTGAAACTATCGTCGACCGCGAACGCCAGAGTATCCGGGTGAACCCTAAAAAGATTTCCATTATTCTTCAGAACCAGGGCGTCACCTCGAATGGATTTGTTGAGCTGGCCCCTCGCCGATCTGAGTTCTACACTACTCCTTCTCAGAGCTTCGACTTCCAAAGCTGGCTGAACAGTCTGGCTATACATGAGATGAGACACGTTGTCCAGTTTGACAAATTGACAGGCAAGCTCAACGCTCCGTTCTTTGAACAGCTCGCACTCGCGATTTTCGGAATAACGCTCCCGGCCTGGTTCTTTGAAGGCGATGCCGTAGTAACTGAGACAGCATTGACTGATGCAGGCAGAGGGAGGATTCCAGAGTGGAGCATAGCACTACGGGCTAATACACTAAGTGGTCGTAAGTTCTCTTATTCTAAAAACTTCCTTGGCTCAGTGAGAGACTTCACCCCCGGCTACTACCAACTTGGTTTTTTCATGACGAGCAAGCTGAGAAAAGACTATGGAGAGGACATCATGGAACAGTTGTTTTCGCGCATGGTCAGGCAGCCTTTCAGACCCTACAACCTGAGCAGCTCCATGAAGAACCTGACCGGCATGAGCACCCGCCAGCTACACGACTCAACCATGAGTGAACTGCATGATCTTTGGCAAGCCCAGGTAGATAGTTCTGATACCCGGGACTACCCTTCCATCAACAAAAGACGGAACAGCGTTCCAGAAAATTATCTGATGCCGCAAACCCTTCCAAACGGCGATATCCTTGCCCTGAAACAGAGCAAGGCGAGCACCCCCAGGATCGTCCGGATCAACTCCTCTGGTGAGGAAAAAAAGGTGCTCGAAATAGGCTACCAGGAGCTTCCCTGGTTTAGCTACGGAGGGGGCAAAATTGTGTGGGATGAACATCGTTTCGACGGCCGTTTTCACCAGCGCTCTTTTAACGTGATCAATGTCTATGACACCCTCTCGAAAAAGTCAAGGCAGATCACAAAAAAGACCCGGCTGTTCGCTCCTTCCTTGTCGCCTGATGGCTCCAGGATTCTGGCCGTTTCGGTGTCGTACACAAACGAGATTTCTCTTGTAGAAATGGATGCCGGGAGCGGCAGCGAACTGAGACGTTTCAGGTCTCCGAAGAACGATATGCTGCAAATGCCATCGTATAATCCTGATGCAAAAAAGGCGGTGGTTGTGGCGGTCAGCGACTCGGGAAAAACACTACTGGAACTTGACCTTGCATCGGGCAATTTTGCCCCTCTCCTACCCTATCAGAAACAGGAGATCCTTCGTCCCGTGTATGCGGAAGGATCCATTTTCTTCAAAGCACACTATAACGGGGTCGATAATATCTACCGGCTCAATCTGGCGGACAGGAAAATCTTCCAGGTAAGCTCCGCAAAACTGGGCGCGTTTAATCCATTCTACGACACGATCTCAAAAAAGATGACCTTCAACACGTATACGGCTGTTGGATACGATATAGCGGCTTTAAATGCGAATTCTTTGGAAAGCACTCCACTTGAGCAAGTGGAGAACCATTTTGTGGATTTTGGTAAAGCTGCCTATATTCAGGAAGGAAGCAACAATATATTGTACGATATTATCTATAAGACCTATCCGTCTACCAGGTACAAAGAATGGAATAATCTCTTCAATTTTCATAGTGTGATTCCCATTGCAGAAGACAATCCATACTTCGATAACAGTAACATCGGTCTGGAGCTTCAGTCTGACAATCTGCTTAACACCATGAGTTTTTACACGGGGTATCAGTACAACAATGCGCTCAGAAAAAGTGAGTATAACGCCGGCTTCGCCTACAAGAAATTCTTCCCGATTCTGAGTATCAATTATCTCAACAGGCCGCGACTGATATATCGCCGGGCGACGAGCAATAATGTGACGACCTACACCCCCGTGACCTGGCGGGAGAACGAGATCAAAGCAGAGCTTAGCGTGCCTTTGAGTTTTAACCGATTCAACCATACGTATGGCTTGACCTTCAAGACAGGCACGAGTCTTACCAACAGGTATGATTTTGAAAACCGCATGCCTTCGCTTGTTACGAGATTGGACTTCCCGATGCATTATCAATTGTCGGCTTCGCATAACAGCAGGCGTAGCGCCCGCGACCTTGTTCCGCGCTGGGGTCAGAATATTACACTAACTTACCGTCACTTTCCTTTCGAGCCGAGAGTGGAGGGACAACTCTTTGTTTTCAGGAGCACGCTTTACTTTCCGGGACTTATGCGCAACCATTCTTTTGCGGCAAGCTTTAACTTCCAGGAAGGGGACGGTAACTACCAGAATGCTGTCGACGTGCCACGGGTATCGGGCTACAGCTTTCTGGAGCCGATCGGCAATACTTACAATACCCTGTTTTTTAATTACCGGTTCCCTCTCTTTTATCCGGACCTGGAGATGGGGCCGCTTGCTTATATCAAACGGATCAAGGTGGGGCTTTTTGCTGATTTCGAAAACGTGGGACATAACAGAAGATTTTCTCCACGCTCCTTTGGAGCTGAGCTCCGGGGCGACATGAACCTGCTTCGTTTTTATCTTCCTAACTTTGATATTGGTGGAAAAGTCGTATTTTTAAATGATAGACCGGGCCGGAAGCCGATCTTCGAAACTATTGCAACCTATAGCTTCTAATTATGAGAATAAAAACCTTCTTCGTCATTCTGATCACTGTTTTGGTGACTATCGTTCTGATGAACAACACGGAAGAAATAGATATGTGGCTATTCGGCACGACGAGAATATCAAAGCTCATTATTCTTGCAGTTGTATTTGTTCTTGGGTTCATCGTTGGTGCACTGGTGATGCGTCCGAGAAAAAAGAAGGTTCTTGAAGAAGAGGAGGACGTCTACCCGGAAGAAGACTCCCAAAACGTTCCTGTCAACACCTATAAGTCAAAGTTGAGCGACGAAGATCGCGATTATATCAGCTAGCTTTCGAGTATTGCATTTGATAGCGCAAAGACATACCTTTGCAACGCTTTGGTTCCCTGTCCCATGACAGGGATTAAAAGGGAATCCGGTGTAAGTCCGGAACTGTCCCGCAGCTGTAAGCTCCTTAATCCAATGCCGGCACTTATGTCACTGCAAGCACCACTGCGAACGGGAAGACAGGCAAAGGAGGAGCAAGTCAGAAGACCTGCCATCAGCATTATGATTCATAGCTTTCGTGGGTTGAGGCTGGAATGAGATCTATCTGTTTGGCTATATTTCATTCTGTGCTCAATTGTAATATCAATATGCAATATGACGACAGGAATAGCCGGACCAGCTCCGAAAAGGCCTTTTCTTAACTACCTGCTTTCTTTGCTGGCCTTATTGGCTGGTTCTGGATTTGGCTATGGTCAGGATAAGAGCTCGCCGGGACCAGCACTTGTGCGTACTGATACACTTCATCAGGTACAAATAAACGCAAGCTATCTTCTGAGCCCTGTAAAGTCTCTTGTACCACATCAAAGCCTGAAAGGCGGGCAGCTTGAACGCCTGAACAGTTTGAACGTTGCCGATGCTCTACGGTTCTTCTCGGGATTACAGGTAAAGGACTATGGCGGTGTGGGTGGTTTGAAGACTGTCGATGTAAGAAGCATGGGCACGAACCATACTTCGGTATTCTATGACGGAGTGCAACTGGGCAATGCCATGAACGGGCAGACGGACCTTGGTAAATTTTCTCTCGACAATATCGGCGAGATCCATCTGTACACTTTTCAGAAGAGCGACATTTTTCAGCCGGCGCGGGCGTTCGCAGCAGGGAGCTCTCTTTATCTGGAATCGAAGGCTCCCGTGTTTACTGAGGGACGCCGGACAAATGCGGGCTTAAGATTAAAGGCCGGGTCGTTCGGACTGATTAACCCTTCTGCCCTGGTACAGCAAAGGGTGTCCAAAAATATTTCTGCCAGCCTGAGCACTGAATGGCAAAAGTCGGATGGCGACTACAAATTCAGATACACTAACGGAGTATATGACACCACGGCCTCCCGGCAGAATGGGGATATTGACGCAATGCGAGTGGAGGCTGGCTTTTATGGGGTGATGCGTGATAGCAGCCAATGGATGCTGAAAGGCTACCACTACAGGTCGGCGCGCGGACTGCCCCGGGCCATTGTAAGCAACAACTTCGAATCAGATGAAAGGCTATGGGACAGGAACAGCTTTTTGCAGGCATCCTGGAAGTCGGCTTCGGGACGTAAGTTTCAGAGTATGGCGAATGCCAAATATGCCTATGATTACACCCGGTATCTGGATCCGGATTATTACCGGCAGGAAGGCCCGCTCGACAATCATTACCGGCAAAAAGAGCTGTATATCTCCCTCGCGAATAGATACCAGATCAAATCATTCTGGACTGTTGGCCTGTCGGGTGACTGGATCAATAACAAGCTGGATGCAGACCTTGACTTCTTTGCCTATCCTACGCGCAATACGAAGTTAGTTGCCGCGGCATCTTCTTTAGATTTTAAAACATTCCATCTTCAGGCAAGTTTATTAGGGACCTATGTGTCGGAGAAAGTGAAAGCGTATCAGTCAGCCAGCAGTTTCCATAAATACAACCCGGCGGTGAGCGCCTCCTGGCAGCCTTTCAGGAAACATCCGCTGCTTATCAACGCTTTTTATAAAGAAACCTTCAGGATGCCGACATTCAATGATCTCTACTATAGCATGATCGGCAACACAGTACTCCAACCGGAACGGGTTGCACAATATAACGTGGGCGCTTCATTCAACAAAAACTTAAGTAGCGGTATTTGGAAAAGCCTGTCTTTCCAGACAAATGCTTATTATAACAAGGTTAAGGATAAAATTGTGGCTATACCGGCGGAAAACCTCTTCCGGTGGACAATGACTAACCTCGGGGAAGTGGATATTACGGGGATTGAGAGCAGTATCCGGTCTGGCTTGCAAGCTTCTTCAGAGATTATGCTGCACATCGGTTTAAACTATGCCTATCAGAAAGCTGTCGATGTGACGCCCGGGGCTGCTAACTTTAATCACCAGATTCCTTATACTCCGCTGCATAGTGGTTCATTTACATTGGGAGCCGACTATAAAGAGCTTGCGCTGAACTATAACTACGTCTATTGCGGCGAGCGATACAGTCAGAAAACGAATATCCCTGTTAATTATATTCAACCCTGGTACACACATGACATATCCTGCTCCCGGGCTTTCACGGTTTCGGGCCACAAGTACAAACTCAGCGGGGAATTGAATAATGTATTTAACCAGTACCGTGACATCGTGCTGAACTTCCCGATGCCGGGACGTTCCTTCAGATTCACATTTAGCACTAACATTTGAAATGAAAAGAATCCTATATAGCTTAAGCTTTTTATTGCTTGTTCTGGCGGCCTGCCGGAAGGACGCAGCCGTGGTGCCGGAAGAAACCGAACAGGTTACCGGTCCGTCGGACGCCATGAGTTTCTTTTTGCTCAACGAGGGGAACATGAATATGAACAAGGCTTCTCTTGATAAGTTCGAAGCCTCTTCGGGTACGTATCGCCGGAACATATTCGAGGCAACCAACCCGGAGGTGGTCAGGGGACTTGGAGATGTGGGCAATGACATTAAGGTTTACGGTTCTAAATTATATGTGGTGGTAAACATCTCGAACAAGGTAGAGGTACTGGATCTTCGGACCGCAAGGAGAATAAACAAAATAGATATTCCCAACTGCCGGTATATAACATTTGATGCGGGTAAGGCTTATGTGAGTTCTTACGAAGGCGCTATTGGAAACAGTAATAAGGCTGAAGGTTCGGTGCTGCGGATAGATACTGCAACGCTTCGTATCGAGGCAAGCACAAAGGTGGGCAGGCAACCTGAAGAGATGGCTGTTGTGGGAAGAAAACTATACGTAGCTAATTCTGGAGGGTACGATCCCACCAATTATGAAAGAAGTGTTTCGGTTATTGATCTCGACAGCTTTCAGGAACTCAAGCGGATCGACGTCGCGGAAAACCTGCACCGGGTACGGGCCGACAAGTATGGCGACATTTATGTTAGCTCAAGAGGCGATTATTATGGCACTCCTTCCAAGCTCTCCGTAATTGATACTCGCAGTGATCAGGTGAAAAAGGTTTTTGATATTTCAACCAGCAATATCTGGATAGATGATGACCTGGCTTATGTTTACAGCCTTGAATGGGATTATCCTACTCAGCGTAATACGATACATTATTCGCTGATCAATGTGCGTGATGAGACCTTGGTAGAAGGTAATTTCATTAAGGACGGAACGGATAAAATCATCACCAAGCCTTTCGGTATTGCCGTAGATCCGAAGACGAAGGATATCTACGTAAGCGATGCAAAGGATTACCTGAGTCCCGGCACCTTATACTGCTTTGACAAGAACGGCATTAAAAAGTGGTCTGTGTTGACCGGAGACATTCCTGCGCATCTGGCCTTTATACCAAATAACTAATAAAGATGAGCAATTTAAGATATCAGACGCTTTTAATATTAGCAGCTATGGCTGTTGGCTCCTGCAAAAAGAGCGAAGAGTCTGTTGGCAGCAGCAAGTACGTGAGCAGAGTACTGGAGTACCGCCCGGCACCGGGACAGTTCATCAATGAGAAGAACACCGGTACCCCTGAGGCAGCGGAGACGCTTGTAGGAGGAACCTCATCTCTCCTGTCGCTCGGCTCTTTCGGTGGTTATGTGATCGTGGCTTTTGATCATACTGTACAGAATGGAGACGGAGCAGACATCGGGATATACGGAAACCCGAATACGGGAACCGGAACGGAGTGGTCAGAGCCTGGAATTGTTTCAGTGATGCAGGATAAGAACGGCAACGGCCTGGCCGACGATGGTGAGTGGTATGAGTTGGCGGGAAGTGAGCATACTAATCCTGAAACTTTGAAGGACTATCGCATTACATATTATAACCCGCGAAATAAGACCGATGACGTTTTTTGGAAAGATAACCAGGGTAGACAGGGAAAGGTCCTTCGGAATGTCTTTCATAGTCAGGAGTACTATCCTCTTTGGTTTACAGAGCAGGATTCTGTTAGTTTCACAGGGACGCTCCTTCCTCCTGCACTGCGTTCGGAGGGATTGAATACGAACCCGCCATTTGCCTGGGGATATGCGGACAGTGGCTCGGAAGAGTTTTTGAAGCTCAGATCTGAACATGGTCGCGGATATAACACTTTTGATGTTTCCTGGGCTGTTGACAAGAATGGCAACAAGGTAGACCTTAAAAGCATAGACTTTGTGCGTGTCATGACCGCGCAGAACAGTAATGGAAGTACCGGAGATGAAACAGATGGAGGAAGACAACTTGGTGAGATTTCCACTGAGGTATCCGGAATAGTGGACCTTCAAATACCTTAAATAGCAAATTCAATAATATTAAAAATATGACACACAATTACTTATTCAGAAAATTAGCTTTTGCGATGGCATTCCTTGTAGTGGGAATGTCTGCATGTAAGAAGGATTCACTGGAAACAAAGTCAGACCCGGAAACAGTTGGAGTCTATGTATTGCATGAGGGAACATGGAATATGGGAAATAGTGGCATTGACTTTTACGATCTAAAAAATGACACTGTGATAGCTGACTATTTTAAGAAGGCAAATGGGTACGACCTCGGAGAAAGTGCTGTACAGTTAAAGCAGTACGGAAATAAGATCTACTGCATTGTTTCAGGCACAGATGATGCATCTGAGTCTTTCCTTGAAGTTCTTGATCCTTCAAACCTGAAGTCTATTAAGAGAATTCCGTTTTTCAAAGGCACAGATGCCTATTTACCAAGATCTATTGCTTTCTCGGGAAGCAAAGCATATGTGGCTGGATTCGACGGATACGTACGCCGGATTGATACAGCTTCACTGGTCATTGACAAAGAAGTTAAGGCAGGGGGTGCGTTAGAAGGTTTGGCCATCGCAAACCAGAAGCTGTACGTTGCAAACTCTGACCGGTTCTGGTCGGGAAATGCATCTACCATATCTATTGTTGACTTAAACACACTTACGAAGTTAAAAGAAATTGAAGTAGGTTCTAATCCTAAATATATTGACATAGCTCCTGACGGGAATTTGTTTGTAACGGTTCCAGGTATCGGAGGAAACAATTTTACATTCAAAAAAATTGACACAAAGACTGACATCGTAACGGCTAGTCACAAAATTGAAGTTGATATCTTTACTATTGCAGGGGATGCAGGTTATGCTGTTGTTGGACCATGGGGAAATAGAAAAGTAAAAGCTTTTAACACAACTACAGGTGTAATGGGCGAGGATTTTATTACTGGTACAACATCGATCACTACCCCTTACGGAATAACAATTAACTCACTTAACGGGGATGTGCTGATCGCAGACTCTGGCATTTACGGCGACACTAACGGAATGGCTTACTGTTTTAAGTCTGACGGAACACTTGCGTACAAGTTTAAAACCGGGCAATCGCCTCAACAGGCTGTTTTTGTTTACCAGTAATAATCCATCCTCTATCCCAAATCTTTGATTGTGTTTTAAAAGTACTTACCCTGGGGAATGGAGAGAAAAGATAAGTAAAAGCAGCAATCTGAAATTCAGAATGTATCAACTGCTTCAATAACAAAGAGGGAGGCTAACAATATTGTCAGCCTCCCTCTTTGTTATTGAAGTATCCCAAATGGAATATTTTTTTTTAATCTTTTAATAAGCCGCCAAAGTCAAGCCTTGATAACTCCACCAGGTACTTACAGTTGGTACTTAAACTTACGCCCTTCCTTAGCCCCCTTAATCCTACCAGCTTTGTGTAAAGACGACAATTTAACCATAATCGCTTTAACCAGTTTCTCAGGATCTTTTTCAGGTTCCATTTCCTGTAGCTTACTAATAATATCAGTATTGAATGAAGGACCGTTATTCGCAAGTACATAAGCAATCTTGCCGTCCAACTTTAAGCCGGGATTGTATTCTTCAGGAGCAGATAAAGTCTTGACTTTATTCGCTCTTGTTCCCCGGCTTGGTTTTGCCTCGCTAACAACTGCTTCGGCTACCGGTTCGTCGACTTCCTCAACGGAAGATCCGGTAAATAAGTCCAGTGCTGACTGCGCTTTCTTAAGTTCATTCTGAAGTTTAGTGATTCTTTGTTCCAGGAAGTTGATTACATCCTGTTCTGTCACATTTGCCATCCGTGTGCGTTTAGATTTTATATATAATACGTTTTAAACGACACTTAAAGTAAATAGTTTCATTAACTCCGCAGATTGTTACAGCTACTTACACTTTTACTCAAGCTTAGTACATTGTTATACTATTGACTATCTAGACCATTTTACTCCATTTGTAATATAACGCTAGCATCCCCCAAAACCTGAAATTCTGATCTTACCATACCAGAAATATTTGGAGCATCAAAGGTTCTTCCACGCTCAACCTAAAAGGACATTTAACAAACAACTTTTGTTTTCTATGACTACATCTGAATCAAAGAAGCTGCTTTTGCTGAATAAAGCGTCCTGGCGACTAAAAATAGTAGACCTTAAAGTCTTCACCAAATTCCAGCATATCGGGTTTCGACTCAAATATCCCATAAACAGCTGATCCACTGCCGCTCATAGCAGCATATAAAGCTCCTTTCTCGTACAGATCCGCCTTCACACCTCGAATGAGAGAATGAGTTTTAAATATAGAATTTTCGAAATCATTCTTGATTTTCCCTTTCCATTCTGAGACCGGCAGCTTGATTAGGTTCAGAAGTGAGACCTCCGGAGTATGGGGTTTAACACCTCGGTAAGCTTCGCCTGTGGAGACATGAACCGGGGGCATAACCAACACAATAGTGTAGGCAGACAAATCAAGATCAATAGATGTGAACTGGTCTCCCTTTCCACTAGCAAAGACCGGTTCGTTAGAGATGAAGAAGGCACAGTCTGCCCCTAGTTTTCGCACATAGTCCTGCATCTGTTCAGTGCCTAATCCGAGACCAAACTTTTCATTTAGCAGCTTAACAAAGAAAGCAGCGTCAGACGACCCTCCTCCCAGTCCGGCTCCTATTGGAATTTGCTTATGCAAATGGATACTCAATGCTGGTAATTGAAAATCTTTAAGTAACAAGTCGTACGCCTTCAAACAAAGATTTTCGTTGGCATGACCAGGAATCTCGATCCCGGATGAGTTGAAACTCATTTGGTCTGCCTCCACAACTTCAATAGAATCTTGTAAGGGAATGGGATAGAAAACCGTTTCCAGGTTATGGTAGCCGTCCGTCCGCCTGCTTAGCACGTTCAGCCCAATATTGATTTTGGCATTAGGAAACAGTATCATAGTGGATATCTTTGGAGTTAGAGTGGTAAAAATACATTTATTTCCTAAATTCGCATGGCTCTGGCCCGACTCGTAATTTCATCTGGTCGGCTAAGCATAGATAGAGATTTTGAGATGAAGCAATATATTGAGCTGATGAAGCATGTGCTTGAGAACGGCACACAAAAACACGATCGCACTGGAACGGGAACCTTAAGCGTCTTCGGTTACCAGTTGCGCTTTGATCTGCAGGATGGCTTTCCATTAGTCAGCACTAAAAAAGTACACCTGAGATCGATCATTCATGAGCTCATCTGGTTCTTGAAGGGCGACACCAATATCAAGTACCTGAAAGAAAACAACGTCAGTATATGGGACGAGTGGGCGGATGAAAAAGGCGAGCTCGGTCCGGTTTATGGCCACCAGTGGAGATCATGGCCAACGCCGGACGGCGGACACATCGATCAGATCACAGATGTCATCAACCAGATTAAGAACAACCCCGACTCGAGGCGTCTGATTGTTTCTGCATGGAATGTAGCCGAGATTTCAAAAATGGCACTTCCACCCTGCCATAGCTTCTTCCAGTTTTATGTTGCCGATGGCAAACTAAGCTGCCAGCTCTATCAGCGGAGTGCAGATCTTTTCCTTGGAGTACCATTTAACATCGCGTCCTATGCCTTGCTAACGATGATGATCGCACAGGTTTGCGATCTTGAACCAGGCGACTTCATCCACACTCTGGGGGACGCGCACTTATACAACAATCACCTTGAACAGACAAGACTCCAGATAAGCAGGAAGCCGAAACCTTTACCAAAAATGGTTCTTAATCCCGAAATAAAAGATATCTTCGATTTCAAGTATGAAGATTTCAGTCTTGAAAATTACGACCCGCATCCGCATATTAAAGCGCCTGTGGCCGTATAAGCACATTTATCACCGATAAACCTTATGAGTTTAAGCATAATCGTTGCAATTGACGAGAATTATGGCATTGGAAAAGACAATCAGCTTCCATGGCATCTGCCTGCTGATCTGAAATATTTCAAAGCCGTCACAACCGGTCATACCGTTATAATGGGAAGGAAGACATATGATAGTATGGGAAAAGCCCTTCCTAATCGTCGCAACATAGTCATCAGCAGACAAAAAACACTTGATCTTCCGGATGCGGAGCTTGTCCACTCCCTGGAAGAGGCGATTTCTTTATGTTCTTCTGAGGAAGAAGTATTTATTATAGGCGGAGCTGAGATCTTCAAACAAGCACTTCCATTAATCTCATCGATGTATATCACCCGGATCAGACATCAGTTTGATGCAGACACATACCTTAAAGGAATAGACTGGAACGAATGGGAAGAGGTGTCAAGAGAAGATAGAGAGCCAGACGAAAAGAACGCCTATACATATTCTTTTTTAAAGTACCAAAAAGTGGCTTCTTAAACGCAGAGTTTTCTGAATTAAAGAATTTTATAAATTAAAAATTTATTTAGATTTGCCGTCTTATTCAGAATTGCTTATTATAAACCCTTCTGAGCAGTCGGAAGTAGAAGAGTACAAAATTTACACTATATACAATTAACAAAAATGCAAGGTAAAGGTTTGATTAAGTTTGCCGCTATCGCATTGACGATTGGATGTTTATATTCCTTATCGTTTACGTGGGTGGCTAAAAAGGTGGAAAATGACGCGCGCGAATACGCGAAGGGAGATCCTGATAAGGAAACAGCGTATCTTGACTCAGTAGCTACTGTGCCAGTATACAACCTTGGTTTCGCCAAGTTTACCTACCAGTACGTTAAAGAACGCGAAATTCCACTAGGACTGGATCTTGCAGGCGGTATGAACGTTACTATGGAGATCTCCATGGTAGATCTGATCAAAAACCTGGCAAACCATAATCCTGATGCGACGTTTGCATCAGCATTGAAGAATGCGGAAGCGCGGTTAAAGACCAGCCAGAAAGATATCGTCACCCTGTTTGGCGAAGAATTCGAAAAGCTGAGTCCTGGCGGAAAGCTGGCACCTATCTTTGCTACACGTGAGAACGCATCTCTGGTAAAGATCGACGCAAGCAATAATGATGTATTGAACTTCCTTCGCACGCAGGCAACCAGCGCTGTGGAGAGATCATTTAACATCCTGCGTACCCGTATTGATAAATTTGGTGTAACATCTCCAAACATTCAAATGCAGCAGGGTACTAACAGAATCCTTATTGAGCTTCCAGGTGTTTCCGATGCACAGCGTGTAAGAAAACTACTTCAGGGATCTGCTCAACTTGAATTCTGGGAGACTTATGATAATCAGGAGATATTCGGATTAATCGAGAATATCAATAAGACAATCGCTGCAACCCAGACTACAAAAGATACTGCAGCCGCAAAACCGGCTACTACTGCTAAGCCTGATTCAGCAGCAGGTAAACTTGCTCAACTTGGTGCAAGAAAAGATTCAGCCGGTGGCGACACTTCAGGCCTAGCCGGAGCGCAAGCAGATCAGGCTCGTCAGAACCCACTTTTTGCTGTTCTTGCCCCTGCAACTTATCAAGCAGAGAATGGACAACCAGCTCTTCGTCCCGGACCAGTTGTAGGTTACGCAGCACAAAAAGATACTGCAAAAGTTAATGCTTATTTAAGCTCTCCTGCAGTTCAGGCCTTGATCCCACGTAATTTAAAGCTTCTTTGGGGTGTTAAGCCGATCAGTGCTGAAAGTAAAGTTCTAGAACTTTATGCATTGAAATCTTCAGGATTCAATGGTGAAGCAGCAATGGCTGGTGACGTTATCACTGACGCACGCTCAGACGTCGATCAAAATAACAACCCTGAAGTGGTCATGATCATGAACGCTGAAGGTTCACGTAAATGGAGACAGGTAACTGCAGCTGCTGCGGCTGATCCAAACAATAAGAAAAGCATTGCTATCGTACTGGATAACTATGTCTACTCTGCACCTACTGTTCAGAATGAAATATCCGGAGGCGTATCTTCGATAACCGGACAATTTACATCTAACGACACAAAGGACCTTGCAAACGTGCTTAAAGCCGGTCGCTTACCTGCCCCAGCCAAGATTGTTAGTGAATATGTTGTAGGTCCATCACTGGGACTTGAGTCAATTAACAAAGGACTTGCGTCTTCCATCATCGGTGTGATCGTTATCCTCCTGTTTATGGGTATGTACTACAGCAAAGGTGGATGGGTAGCTAATATCGCTCTATTGGTAAACTTATTCTTCCTGATGGGTGTTATGGCATCTTTAGGAGCTGTATTAACACTACCTGGAATCGCGGGTATCGTACTCTCTCTTGCGATGGCAATTGATGCTAACGTACTGATATACGAGCGTGTAAGAGAAGAGATCGCCAATGGCAAATCCTTGAAGGTTGCGATATCTGAAGGTTTCAGCAAGGCAATGTCTTCAATCCTTGACTCTAATATCACCACATTCCTTACAGGTGTAATTCTTTACGTATTCGGTAGCGGCCCGATCCTTGGATTCGCAACTACCTTAATGTTGGGTATCCTGACCTCGTTGTTCTCTGCCATCTTCATCACCCGTATGATCCTCGAGTGGATGCTTGACAGAAAGCAAAATATCAGCTTCTCTATTAAAGCGACTGAAAACCTGTTCAAAGATTCAAAGTTTGACTTTATCTCAGGCAGAAAGAAGTTCTACGCTATCTCCAGCATTATCATTATCGCTGGTCTGGTATCTATGTTCACAAGAGGGTTCAGCCTGGGTGTTGATTTCAAAGGCGGACGTTCTTACTTCGTAGAATTCGACAAGCCGGTTCAGACAGACGATGTAAGAGAAGTGCTGTTAACTGAGTTTGACGTTGCTCCTGAGGTTAAAACCTATGGATCAAGCAACGAGGTTAAAATCACTACTTCTTTCATGATCGACGACAGCTCTCCCGAGACAGAAGCTATCGTAAGCAAGAAACTACGTGATGGTCTATCACAGATCAGTCCTAACTACGAGATCAAAGATGCTCAGACCGTAGGTCCTACTATAGCGAACGACATCAAGATTTCTGCAGTGTACTCAGTATTATTCTCTATCCTGGTTATCTTCCTTTATATCTTTATCAGGTTCAGAAGATGGGAGTTTGGTGTATCTGCGATTGTAGCATTAGCACATGACGTATTAGTTCTCCTTTCCATTTTCACCTTGTTCAATGGGATCTTACCGTTCTCCTTAGATATCGACCAGGCGTTCATCGCTGCTATTCTTACAGTGATGGGTTACTCAATCAACGATACGGTAGTAATCTTTGACAGAATCAGGGAGTACATCAATGAAGGTAAAGGAAAAGGACAGAGTGTACCAACCGTTATCAATAATGCCCTTAACAGCACATTGAGCCGTACGGTTGTAACAGGTATCTGTGTAATTGCCGTATTGATCATTATCTTCATCTTCGGTGGAGAGATCCTGAGAGGATTCTCATTTGCGATGCTGATCGGTGTAATCTTCGGAACTTACTCTTCACTTTTCGTGGCAACTCCGTTTGTTGTCGAGTTGATTCGTGAGAAAGAGTTTGCAGATAAAAAAGCAACGAAGACTGAAGTGCATCCATAAAATAATCAACCTTAAAATAGAAAACGGCACCCGCTTCCATGTGGGTGCCGTTTTTTTTAATTCCAACATTTTCAAGAAAATGAGGTTAATTAAAGCATATATCTACTCATCATATGAATTCACAAGATTCTACTACCAATTTCCCCCGTGTGGTTATTATAGGCGGAGGCTTTGGCGGCATTCAGCTCAGTAAAAAACTGAAGGACAAGGAAGTTCAGGTCCTTATGTTAGACAGACATAATTACCATACCTTTCAGCCCTTACTGTACCAGGTAGCGACCGGCGGCCTGGAAGCCGACTCCATTGCGTTCCCCCTGCGAAAGATATTTAAAGGTCAAAAGAACTTTCTTTTTAGAAATGCTGAAGTACAATCCATTATACCCGAGCGTAAGGTTATCAGTACGTCAATAGGCGAAATGTCGTATGACTATCTGGTTATCGCTACCGGATCAGATTCAAACTTCTTCGGCTCCAGGGAGCTTGAACATTATACCATGCCCATGAAGACGATTCCCGAGTCGTTGAATCTTCGAAGCATGATCCTTCAAAACCTTGAAGAATCACTGATAGAGAAAGACCCTGTGAGAAAGTCGGCCCTTCTTAACTTCGTCATTACAGGTGGAGGCCCGACGGGCGTAGAACTCGCCGGCTCAATAGCCGAATTGAAGCGCCACGTGCTCAAAAAAGACTATCCCGAGCTAGATATGAATCAAATGAATATTTATCTCGTAGAAGGCTCCCCAGTGCTTCTGGGGCCCATGTCTAAGCAATCACAGGAACATGCCGAAAAATTTCTTGAAGAACTCGGTGTAATCGTTCTGACCGATACACGCGTGTCCTCCTATGACGGCGATAAGATTGTTCTGTCAAGCAACCAGGAGATTGCAACAAAAAACGTTCTATGGTCTGCAGGTGTCAAAGGCGAGGTACCAGAGGGGATTCCGATGGATAGGATTGTTAGAGGCGGCCGGATTAAAGTAGACCATTATAACCGGATAGTTGGTTATGACGACATCTTCGCTATAGGCGATGTAGCAGCTATGTCAACTGAAGATTATCCAAACGGACATCCAGGAGTCGCCCCTGCGGCGATGCAGCAAGGCCACCATCTCGCCGGCAACCTAATTAAAATCATAAATAAAGAAGAACCCGAACCTTTCAAATACAAAGACAAAGGATCTATGGCTACCGTTGGCCGGAACCGTGCTGTTGTCGACTTGGGCAAAATACGCTTCCAGGGGGTCTTTGCCTGGTTCGTATGGATGTTTGTGCATCTGATGAGCTTAGTAGGCTTCAGGAACAAGTTAGTGGTGTTGGTAAACTGGATTTGGAGCTACTTCAGTTACGACAGGGGAACCCGATTAATCATCAGACCTTTCAACCGGGAGTCGATGACTGAAGATACAGCGAACAAATAGCTGGCAACCTGCAGTTGAAAGTGAAGAAAGAAAGTCACTTACTATAAACAAAAAGGAGACTGATATCATCAAGATACAGTCTCCTTTTTTACTTATCAAAACAGCAGGATTACAACTTGCTGTTAACGTCTAAACAATTCAGATCTTCAAAAGCCTGAGAAAGACGTTTTACAAATGTTTCCTCACCTTTACGTAACCAAACACGTGGGTCATAGTATTTTTTATTCGGAGAATCCGGACCATCCGGATTGCCGATTTGCGACTGCAAATAGCCTTCTTTCGACTGGTAGAAATCTTTGATACCTTCCCAAAATGCCCATTGCATATCGGTATCGATATTCATCTTAACAGCACCATAAGAGATTGCTTCTCTGATTTCTTCCTGAGAAGACCCTGAGCCACCATGGAACACGAAGTTAATAGGCTTCTCCGCTTCAAGACCCAGCTCCTTCTTCAAATACTCCTGAGAGTTTTTAAGAATCTTCGGTTCAAGCTTAACGTTCCCTGGCTTATAAACGCCGTGAACGTTACCAAAAGCCGCTGCGATAGTGAATCGGTGGCTAATTGAACTTAGTTCTTTGTAAGAGTAAGCAACCTCTTCCGGCTGCGTATACAAGCGTGAGCTATCCACATCTGTATTATCAACTCCATCTTCCTCACCACCTGTAACACCCAACTCAATTTCAAGAGTCATGCCCAGGTTTTTCATGCGCTCCAGATATTTTTTGCTTATAGCGATATTCTCTTCAATTGGCTCCTCAGAAAGGTCAATCATATGTGAAGAAAATAACGGTTTTCCTGTTTGCTTATGGAATCTTTCACCATGTGACAGCATTCCGTCGATCCATGGCAAGAATTTCATCGCAGCATGATCTGTATGCAAAATCACGGCAACTCCATAATGCTCAGCCAGCAAGTGTACATGCTTTGCTGCCGATACGGCACCCAGAATACATGCCTCTAACTTTGAATTATCAAGCGACTTACCCGCAAAAAACTGCGCTCCGCCATTAGAAAGCTGGATGATTACAGGTGAATTCACAGCTTTCGCTGTTTCCATAACCGCGTTAATGGAGTTCGTTCCGATCACATTAACCGCAGGTAAAGCAAACTGGTGTTTCTTTGCCTGCTCAAACAGTTCCTGAACAGCGTCGCCATACAATACGCCTTTATAGTTTTTCAGATTCATACTAATTTATTTTATTTTGGATTTCCGAAATTAAGAATTATAACTAAATCCTAAATGATTTGGATCATAAAAATTAACGCTTTGATATCATAATCAGAGTTCTTTTCTTAAAATTTCGTTTCTTTGCAAGCTTATTCCATAAGACATGGCTTGGTTCAAAAGAGATAAAAAAGGAATTATAACATCTACTCAGGATAAGAAGGAGGCACCCGATGGCATTTGGAATAAATGTCCGCAGTGCAAAAAACCCCTTCATTATGCTGAACAGGTAGAAAATAAGTACGTGTGTCACTACTGCAACTACCATTTACGGATTGGTTCAGCCGAATACTTTTCAGTACTGTTTGACGATAACGAATTCACAGAGCTATCCCCTAACCTCACCTCAGGTGACCCGTTAAACTTCACGGATACAAAAAAATATACTGACAGAATTAAAGATAGCAACGCCAAAACAGGCCTTAAAGATGCTATCCGCGCGGCGCATGGTAAAATAGGCGGACAGGATCTCGTAATTGCCTGTATGGATTTTAACTTCATTGGCGGCTCCATGGGTTCAGTTGTCGGCGAGAAGATCGGTAGATCTATTGACTATTGCATCGAACATAAGATCCCGTTCCTGATGATCTCGAAATCCGGCGGTGCGCGAATGATGGAAGCGGCATTTTCACTGATGCAAATGGCTAAGACCTCGGCTAAGCTCGCCTTATTGAGCAGAGCAAAGATTCCTTACATTTCACTCTTAACCGACCCTACAACCGGAGGTGTTACTGCATCCTATGCCATGCTTGGTGATATCAATATTGCAGAGCCGGAAGCCCTTATCGGATTCGCCGGTCCCCGGGTGATCAAGGAAACCATTAAAAAAGACCTTCCTAAAGGATTTCAGACTTCGGAATTTGTACTGGAGCACGGCTTCCTCGACTTCATCGTAGACCGCAGAGAAATGAAGAACAAAATCTCTAACTTCATCTCACTGATGAATAACTAAACGTATTAATGCAGGCATTTGCCTGTTTCTGAAATAAAACGCCCCGTCTGCACAGTGCAAATGGGGCGTTTTAATAAAACAAAAATCTTAAAGGTCACCTCCTGGTCCGGTTCCCGGCTCATGCCCTACAATCGGGCCCGAGCGGCGGGATTCTACCCGCGACGAAAATCCTGTGTCAGGCGAATTGAGGTGTTGAGGTGCATTAGTTGCAGTGGTCGGTTCATCATCATCGTCCAACACGATATCTTCCTCATCATCATCATCGTCCAGAATAATGTCATCGTCATCCGCAAAATCGTCATCCTCGGTCAGATCATCGTCTGCAATCAGATCATCATCGTCATCGTCGGGATCGACATCAAGGGCAACGATATCATCGTCATCCTCGTCATCTACCTCGTCTGCGTCAAGATCGAAATCGGTATCGTCTTCATCGTCAAGAGGTGCTATATCGTCTTCGTCTTCAGGTCCGGAATAGGTCTCTGCTATTCTTTCTTTTTCCTGATACTTTTCTTCAAATAGTTCCATAGATAAATCAGTTTAAGGGTTTAACACTCTTACTAACAATCGCATACAGGTACATTGTTTGAGGAAACAAGAAATATTACAAAACCTTGCCGGTATCAGACACTAAGAGCTTCCTTCAACTTAGCTATTGTGAAATCAATTTCTTCCCTTGTCGTGAACTTGCTGAAGGAGAATCGGATTGCCGGTCTGTCCGGACTCGCCCCGATCGCTTCCAACACATGCGAGCCGATATTGGTACCCGAACTGCAGGCACTGCCACCCGAAACCGATATCCCCGAAATATCGAGATTAAACAACAGCATATCAGCCATTTCCATTTCCGGGAAAGACGCATTCAACACCGTATATAAGCTCGACGAAGGATCCGTTTCACCGTTAAAGGTAACACCTTGTATGGTCTCCAGCTGTTCTTTCATATAAGACTTGATACCCTGGATGTCCTGATGATGCTCATCCATATCCCTGTACGCGATCTCCAGCGCCTTAGCCATACCAGCGATGCCGTATATGTTCTCCGTACCACCGCGCATGTTCCGCTCCTGAGCGCCGCCGCTAATCATCGGAGCGATCTTAACCTGATGGTTGATATACAAAAATCCGGTTCCCTTTGGTCCGTGCAGTTTATGCGCCGCACATACCAGAAAATGCACTTTCAGTTTTTGAACATCATGAGGATAGTGCCCCATCGTTTGAACCGTGTCGCAATGAAATAACGCTCCATGCCTTTCACATATGTCCCCTACAGCCTCAATATCCGTCAGCGTACCCAGCTCATTGTTCGCGTGCATAAGCGACACAAAGCTCTTCTCCTGCGCAATAAGCTCCTCCAGGTGGGCAAGGTCAACATTTCCCTTACCGTCAATATTCACATAGCTCAGCCTGATCTGTCCGTTTCTCTCCAGGTCCTCCAGCGTGTGCAATACAGCATGATGCTCGGTCTTTGCCGTCACCGCATGCTTAATGCCATAGCTGGCAATTCCCGACCTGATAGCCGTATTATCCGCCTCCGTACCACCGGAAGTAAAAAAAATCTCCGAAGGCGCAGCATGCAGCAACCCTGCAACCGTTTTCCTGGACTTTTCCAAAAGCGATCTCGCCTCCCTGCCATGACCATGAATAGATGATGGATTGCCGAAACAGCTTTCCATCACCGAAGTCATCTCCTTCAACACCTCAGCATCGAGTGGAGTGGTCGCGGCATTATCTAAATACACCCGCATTATATCGTATAAATTAAGCTTCTAAAATTGCATTCATATCAGCAATCAGCCTTGTTGCCAGGGCATTTGCATTTTCTTCTGATGTAGATTCAGAATATATCCTGATGATGGGTTCTGTATTCGACCTTCTCAGGTGCACCCACTCATTGTCGAACTCGATCTTCAGACCGTCAATAGTCGAATGAGGCTGATCAATATACTTATCCTGCACCTGCTTCAACAGTGCATCAATGTCCATACCCTCTCTCAACGTCATTTTATTTTTGGAGATGAAGTAGTTCGGATAAGAAGCACGCAACTGAGACACCTTTTGACCAGATTCAGCCAGGTGGGTTAAAAATAAGGCGATACCAACAAGAGCATCCCTGCCGTAGTGCAGTTCAGGGAAGATCACTCCACCATTACCTTCACCGCCTATAACCGCGTTGGTCTCCTTCATCTTGTTCACCACATTCACCTCTCCCACTGCCGCCGCCTGGTAGGTAAATCCCGCCCTTTCAGTCACGTCCCGCAACGCTCTCGTAGAGGAAAGGTTCGACACCGTATTACCTCCCTGCTTCTTTAAAACATAGTCTGATACCGCTACAAGCGTGTATTCTTCACCAAAGACAGAGCCATCTTCACAGATAAAACACAGACGGTCCACATCCGGATCAACTGCAATACCCAGATCAGCCCTCTTAGCCACTACCTCCTGCGACAGAGCTACAAGATTTTCCGGCAGAGGCTCAGGATTATGAGGAAAATGACCGTCAGGCGTACAATACAACTCATGGATCGTTTGCACCCCTAAAGCTCTCAATAAGGCCGGTACGAAAATACCACCCGAAGAGTTTACACAATCAATCGCAATCTTAAACTGCGCCTTTCTGATCAGCTCAACGTTAACCAAAGGCAAAGCCAGAATCATATCAATATGCTTCTGCATATAACTTCCATCCATCGTAATGGACCCCAGATGGTCTACTCCCGCAAAATCAAGATCATCCATCGTCTCCGCCAGCTCCAGAACCTCTTTACCTTCGATATCATTGATAAATTCACCCGAAGCATTAAGTAGTTTCAGTGCATTCCACTGCTTTGGATTATGGCTCGCGGTAATGATGATACCACCACCGGCACGCTCCAAAGGCACCGCAACTTCAACGGTAGGTGTAGTAGAAAGGCCCAGATCAATAACGTCCATTCCTATACTCTGCAAGGTACCCGCAATGAGGTTACGAACCATCTCACCTGAAATACGCGCATCTCTGCCAATAACGATCTTGTTTTTTCCTGTTTTCGCAGCTATCCACTTGCCATAAGCAGCCGTAAACTTTAATATATCTACAGGGGTAAGACCATCTCCGGACTTACCGCCGATAGTACCTCTGATTCCTGAAATTGATTTTATAAGAGTCACGTTTAGATATTTAAATGAGCGTCAAAAATAAGAATAAAACAGCGGCCCGAAGGCTCTTTTACTATGGTTAATAGCGGGAGATAAAAATTTATGTAAGTTTGCAACTTTGTAAATTCTACGATATGCCCGACAAATGGTATCAAAGCTGGTTTAACTCACCTTACTATCACATCTTATACAGTCAGCACAATGATTCTGAGGCCGAGTTTTTTATCGATAACCTTTGCTCGCAACTGAAGCCCAGCCCAAATGCCCGGATTCTAGACATTGCAAGCGGCAGAGGCAGGCATTCCATCTATCTCAACAAAAAAGGCTTTGATGTTACAGGCATTGACCTTTCACACTCGAACGTCACCTATGCCAAGCGCTATGAAAATGAAACGCTTCATTTTTACGAGCATGACATGCGTCACCTGCTCTACATCAACTACTTCGACGTAGCGCTGAACCTCTTCACGAGCTTTGGCTATTTCGAATCAGAGAGCGATCACGTTAAGGCGCTCCAGGCATTCCGCAAATCACTTAAAGCCGATGGCATACTTGTTCTTGATTATTTCAACAGCAGCAAGATATTAAGTCACCTCACCAATAAGGCTACCAAGAAAGTCAACGGCATTGCCTTTCATATAACCAAGCACGTAAATAACGGCAAAGTCATCAAAACCATTAACTTTGAAGACAAAGGCCATCACTACGAATACAAAGAAGAAGTCGTTGCTTTTTCGCTGACCGACTTCCAAAGGATATTTAAACTAAGCGGCTTTGAAATAATCCATTACTATGGCGATTATTCATTGTCAGAATACGAAGAAACTACATCCGACAGACTAATATTTATTTGCAAAAAAGCAGATGATTGACCAGCTAATCCAACTTGACCACCAGGCGTTTCTCGGGATCAACCAAGGACTTGCTAATCCGTTCTTTGACTGGATCATGCCATTGCTCCGGAACAGATTCTTCTGGATCCCGCTCTATTTCTTTCTGATTGTCTTTCTCGCAAGACATTATAAGAAGTTTGGATGGATATGCATCATTTTTCTGCTCATCACCTTCGCGATAAGCGATTTTGTAAGCGCGTCGATGATCAAGCCCATCTTCGAGAGGCTAAGACCCTGCAATGAAATAGGTTTCAGAGAAGAGATTCGCTCTTTGGTACACTGCGGAAGCGGGTTTAGTTTCCCCTCATCTCATGCAACCAATCATTTCGCCATCGGGGTATTTCTCACCGTGGTCTTTTCCCACCGCTGGAAACCGATAACGATCCTGGCCCTCGGCTGGGCTTTCAGTATCTCACTCGCGCAGGTATACGTAGGCGTGCACTTTCCTGTTGACGTTACGGTAGGCGCCATATTGGGATCACTCGTAGGCTATGTCGTTGGCTCTACCTTCCTTACCCTTTACATGAAACAAATATGGAATACTGGAAGCTGATAATCCTCTTTGCAAGCTGCTTTGTGGGAGGAATGAGCATCTTCTTTTTTAAGAAAGAAAACACCAAACGAATTAAGCTGCTGCTATCTTTCAGCGGGGCCTATCTATTCGCAATAACCGTACTGCACCTCATTCCGGAGGTATACGAAACACACGATCATAATATCGGACTATTTATACTCGGAGGATTTCTGTTTCAGATCGTCCTTGAACAGTTCTCAGACGGCATAGAACACGGCCACGTGCATAACTCCGCCCATAGTCACCATCATTTTCCGTATGGAATCATGGTAAGTCTCTGCCTTCATGCCTTTCTCGAAGGCATGCCGCTTACACAAGGTCACCAGAACGAACTGCTGTTTGGTATTGCCCTGCATCACATTCCGGCTGCCTTTGCGCTTGCAAGTGTACTGATGCAGAACAAGGTCAGTAAAAACATGATCATCGCTATGATCGTCTTGTTCTCCCTGATGTCCCCCTTCGGATACATCCTGAGCAATGGCATCAGCAATGGCTCGATTGGCGATATCGACGCCTACTTCGACAGAATAATGGCTGTAGTAATCGGGATATTCCTGCATATTTCAACCACCATCTTGTTCGAATCAAGCGTCGACCATCATTTCAACAAAAAGAAACTACTCGCTGTACTTGGAGGCACTGCTATCGCCCTGGTCGGCTTCTTCATGCATAGCCATTAAAACAACTATCCACGCAGCTTATCCAGCAACACATTAAGCTGCCTGGCTTCATCCTCCGTGAGGTTTTGCCTAAGAATGTCAACAGGTGTCACTACCGGATCCAGGTAAGCAAGCACATCGAGCCCTTTTTGGGTGATAAGGATATCCACCGCCCGTCTGTCAACGGCGTTCACGGTGCGTGTTACCAGCTCTTTTTGTACAAGCCTTTCAACAATACGAGAGGCGTCAGACATTTTGTCGAGCATCCGCTCCTTAAGCAGATTGATGGTTGAAGGGTTTGGAAACTGACCACGCAGTATCCGTAAAAGATTATATTGTTGTAATGTTACTTGTTCAGTGCTCAGGCGTTCCTTTACCAGCCCCGTAACCCAGCTGTAAGAATAAATCATATTGACTACCAGCTTGTGATAATCATTTTTAAATCTTACCTGATGGATTTCCTTCTCTAATTCCATTTGTCTTCAAATTAACGGTTAATCTCTTCTTCTTTATCTGATTGTCCGTAATTCCATGGGCAGTGTAAACAGCTATTTTTGCAGCAGTACCCCCTCTTCAGATGGTATTCAGCTGTAAAAACCATGTACCCTTCTTCATTAAAATAGTAGTCCTTCTGTTCTTCCAACATCAGACTAATAATTTAACCGGCATCACACCAGCGAAATGCTGTCTCAGGTGCTCACCGTCCCCGTGAAGAGTCCATACTTCTGAAGGCTTTACAGCCTCTATATACTTCAAAATATCATTCCAGTCCGCATGATCAGATATATAGATCGACAGGTCATTCTGAGCCTGCAAACGCTTCCAGCCGGAAGCGAAAGCCCTCAATACTCCCTTGGCTCTGAAATAACAGTCAAATGTAAGAGGAGGAACAATATAAACAAACCCCTTGTCGGGGTATTTCATCAATTTCCGGTTATATGGGGCGTAATTGCCCGGATGGAACCCGAAATCTTCATACAATTTCGTAATACCCACCATCGAATGGTGCAAAAGTACTGAACGTTGCGGACAATGTTCTGTTATCAGATTAACGAGCCGCTGGCTTTTTCCAAGCGAGTAAGAGCCGAGCAATACGTTATGATTGGAGGCATTGAGCTTTCTGATTTCCTCAATGGGATCCGGATGCAGAACCTCCGGATTAGCGAAGGTCGTCTCCGTAATCAGCACATCTGCCTGCACAGTATCGATCCGCTCGCACGTAGGATCCTCCTGCATCTTGATATCTCCTGTGTAAAGATATCTGACACCCTCGTACTCCATCAATATCTGAGCCGATCCCAGGATATGTCCTGCAGCGATCATCGTTATCTTCACCGCACCAATATAAAAAGGCTGATGGAAATCTAAAGTCTTGAACTGTTTCGCCGCATTCTTCTTAAGCCTTAGCTGCATAATCGCTGCTGTAGCCGAAGTGCAGTATACAAGTTCATTACCCGGACAGGCATGATCTCCGTGTGCATGGGTAATAACCGCCGTTTCTACCGGCAGTTTCGGGTCCAGATAAAAATCGCCAATCCCACAATATAGTCCCGATTCTTTGAAAACCAGGAAGTCATTTATTATCATTACTTATTTGATGCTAAATCAGTTATTCGGTCATGCAGGGCAAGTACCTGCGGTATTACCAGCTGCTTTTCATCATTCAGAATTACGAAGCTAGCCAGTTTCTCCTTCTCTTCATCGCTCATCTGCTTATCCATTCGTTTTATTACATCCTCTTTGCTGATGCTATCCCGCAACATAACCCTGGAGGTTCTGAGATCAACCGGCGACTTAACCAATATCGTATATGCGCAGTCTTTCGAAGACCCGCTTTCAAAAAGAATTGCGGCTTCCTTCAACACATACAGTCCCGTTTGTTCAAGCGACCACCTGTCGAAATCACGAAAAACCGCAGGATGTACCAGTGCATTCAGCTGCTGAAGCCGCTCCGCATTGTTGAAAACGATAGATCCTAAAAGTGACCTGTTGAGCGTTTGTCCGGTATAAACCTCCCTCCCAAACACCGTCTTAATGCCCTCAATAAGCTCAGAGTCAGTCTGCATCAAGATCTTTGCGCGGACATCAGCATAATAAACCGAAACGCCTAAAAGTTCAAATAAGCGGCACACCGTAGTTTTTCCGCTACCTATACCACCGGTTATACCAATTTTTAACATTGATTATTTTATAAAGAAATCGACAACCTGAGGATCAACCTTAACCAGTTTAATAAATTGAGGACGCCTTCTGATAGCTACCGGGAGCTGGGAATACCCACTTTTCGGCCTATCCTTCAGATCAATGGCCACAGAGAATGAATCAACTTTTATAGCCGGATAACGACTAAGCGGCGTCAATACCGTTATGGCCACTCTTTCGGGTAGTACCTGAACCTCTCTTCCGCCCGCATTCAGCACTTTAACAGGAACATCGATGACCTTTTCCGTGAACATCTCCACAGGTATTTCGACCTTGACAGACAATGGAAACACATCGATATTGTTGGCCTTCGACTCCATAAAACCCAGTTTCGCCGTCACCGGAGCACTTACAGCATTCCGCGTCAGCATGGTAGTAGGCCAAACCTCTATCTTTTTCAAGTCTTCCGTTGCCCCGTTTACGATAACGTGGTTCGGGGTCATTCTTATGGGACCGGAGATGCCGTAATTATTTTCAAAAGTAAGATTATGCATCAAACGAATGGGAATCTTCTTAACTGAACGTTTGGAGAAATCGAAAAATAAAGTATCCGGGAGAACGGATATAACTTTCTGGCTGGAGGCAAACTGCTTGTTTATATCACCTAATTGATTGGAGAAAACAATGAAGCTGCGCGTACTGAGCGACTTGAGGCTCACATTAATAGCCGTAGGCTGTAAACGCAGCCTGGAAAACAGCAGCTGCCAACCTGAACCTTCAATCTGAAGTGACACGCTGTCGTCTTGTAGCGGGTGGTATGCCCGGTTCTCGGGCGGGTCCACATAGTTGACTTTGGACTCAACCTTGTAAATATAATTACCTGATAACGCGATCATCATCCAGGTAGAAAATGCGACAATTAAACAGCTAACAAACACCGTTAAACGTCGTCTTTCAATACGATTGAGAGTTATCAAGGGCATAAAGAATAAAGATATAACAAACTTCCCTTAATAAGCAGAATGCCGTCTTAAAAGACGGCATTCATAAATTTCTAAGCTTTAACGGCATTCAGCGCTTTAGACGCGTCAAGCGAAATCGCCGACTTGTCAAAGCGAATCTTCGCGCCACTCTCTACTTCGATTAAGAAAGAAGTTTCGTTCATATCAACAATTCTGCCGTGGATACCTGCAGAAGTAATTACCTTATCTCCCTTTTTCAGCTCCTCGATAAACTTCTTCTGATCTTTAGCTTTCTTCATCTGAGGACGGATCATGAAAAAGTAAAACACGATGATGATTAACACCATTGGCAAGAAGCTCATCAGCTGAGACGCACCGCCAGCTTGTAGTAAGATTGATACTGTCATTTTTAAATTTATTTAGTTAAAGATTGAACTTCACCTTTAATGAAAAGTTCTGTTGAAGGTGTTGCCGCATTGGATGCAATAATAACCTGTTTATTTTGAACACCTACCTTACCTGAAGTATCGAATACCACCTTGATAACCCCACTGGCACCCGGAGCAATCGGCTCATGTGGATAGTCAGGCACAGTACAACCACAGCTTGCAGAAGCATTTGTAATGATCAGCGGGCTTGTACCTGTATTGGTAAATTTAAAGTCGTGAGAAACCTTGTCTCCGTCTGTTGCCTTGCCAAAATCGTATACCGGACTTTCGAAAACAATTGTTGCAGTACTTGTCGAATCAGCAGAAACCGAATCCTGTGTATTCTCTTTAGATGATGTGTTGCTGTTACAGGCAGATAAACTGATTGCAATTCCCGCAACGGCGATGATAAAAAGCTTTTTCATATAAAATTATTCTATTAATCCCCGACCAACCTTTCGGATTTTGCCCGCGGCCTTAAGGTCGGCTAAAATTTTGTCTAAAATACCATTAATAAACAAATTACTTTTAGGGGTACTGAACTCTTTTGCGATTTCGATATACTCGTTCATCGTCACTTTAACCGGGATACCCTGGAAATGAATGAGCTCCGCAATCGCCATCTTCATCAACAGGATATCAATGATGGCTATACGATCTGCATCCCAGTTCTTTGTTTTATCAGAAATGAACCGCTGAAACTCCTCATCAAAAGCAATCACCCTGGAGAAAAGATCGAGAATAAACTCCCGGTCTTCAGACCATGATGAACTGATAAGAGCAAGTTTATTTTCTGTAGGAACCTCACTCTGGAAGTTACTGAAGGTCTTGGCAAGCATCGCTTCCAGCACCTCTTTGTCTACCGGCCAGTTAATGAACTTCTCTTCAAAGGTCTGCTCAATTCCTGGCGTTACACGAATGATTTTTTTGTAAATGTATTTTATGATGTCTTTCTCCGCACGAAGCGAAGTATCTTCACTCTCGAGATAATTTTGGTAAGTCTCAGAATCTTTCAGAATGTTAAAGATCTGTTTTGTCACCTCCAAATCAAGACTGGATGCCAGCGAGTATTTTTTGGCATTGATCTGGAAGGCCGGGTTCTCCCTCAGCAGCTGAATAAATTTATTGGTATTGAGCTTTGTGTTGGCATTCAAATCGCTTTCCGATGGGCGGTGCTTATTCGCACGTTCGTCAGCGTCAACAAGTACATAGTCGGCAACATCAACAAGTAAACCAAGCAAGTGGATATACATTTCGTATACTTCGTCCACGCTCTCTAATAATTTTTTCTCAAAAACCTTTACTACTTTGTCTTCTGAGGAATGGTACGCATATAATACCTGTAATACTTTTACTCTAAGCTGCCTTCTGTTTAACATGTTATAAGAACGATTTGTAATAAAATATACCCGACTCACCAATGACCTTCCGCTAATGCGGACGGATACCTTTAGTAAGATCCTTTAATTTTCTTTATATCTGCGATACGCTTCTCAGCAATGATATCTGCCGCCCTGATGGCCGGAATATGATCCTGGGCAGACTTTTGCAATACACTTCTTGTTGCTGAATAGATATTCTCAGCAAGCTGCATCGTGCGCTTACGGCTGTAGCCTGAAAGTTCAGAATAACAGTTGATCATTCCACCGGCGTTGATCAGATAGTCCGGCGCGTATAGAATGCCTCTTTCAAGGAGCATTCGTCCGTGAAGATCCTCATCAGCCAGCTGGTTGTTCGCCGAACCGGCAATAATCGCACATTTCATCTTTGGAATAGTCTCCGAGTTAACAGTACCTCCCATAGCGCATGGTGCGTAAACATCAAAGTCCAGATCAAGCAGGTTGTTGTTGGAAACAGCCTGCGCACCATATTTGGCCGCTACACGCATCAGACGATCCTCGTTGATATCGCTCACATAAACCTTCGCATGTTCCTCGCGAAGCAAATGAACCAGATTCTCGCCTACCTGACCAATTCCCTGAACGGCTATAGACCGGCCAACAAGGCTGTCATTCCCGAAATGCTCTTTTATGCAGGCTTTTATTCCCATCAGCACCCCCTTGGCAGCTATTGGTGAAGGATCACCGCTTCCGCCCAGCGTTTCAGGTACACCGGTTACATACTGGGTTTCCATCCGGATATATTCCATATCCTTGGTTGTAGTACCCAGATCTTCTGCTGTAATGAATGTTCCGTTGAGATTCTTGATAAAACGGCCAAAACGACGCATGAGGGCCTCCGTTTTATCAGTAGAACTGTCGCCGATAATGACTGCGTTTCCTCCACCCAGATTAAGTCCGCTGATAGCGGCTTTATATGTCATCGTGCGTGATAGCCTGAGCACATCACTCAATGCATCTGCTTCTGTGCTGTAAGTCCACATCCTGGTTCCACCTAATGCGGGACCCAGCGTGGTATCATGGATGGCAATAATAGCCTTTAATCCTGTATCCTCATCACTGCAGAACACAACGTTCTGATGCGATGACTTACTTAACTGATTAAAAACAGAACCTTCTTCAAACGACTTTAAAGACATATTTTTTGGACGGAATGAGGCTTCAAAAGTAGTAATTTTTCGCGATAATCATGGCACTTTGTGGCTGGTTCGCATATTTTCTACCGGTTGGCGTGGTGATAAGCCATGATTCCCGGTCTGATTAAATCCACCCCATCCTTCTATCAACTCCCTATCAACGCCCTACCAACTCCGTACCAGCTTCGTACCAGCTTCGAGAAAACAGGTCGAAATGCCGAAGCCGGTGCGAACCTGGCAGGGCTCCGGGAGGTCGTAGTACAAGACATGGTTAAAGGAGATCTCCCAGTAAATATGTACTTTTGCAGAACGGGATATGAAACATCTGGCCTATCTGAATAAATTCTTCTATAAGTATCGCTGGAGACTGATTCCGGGGATCATTTTTGTAATCATTTCGAACATCTTCGGGGTACTTCCGGCGAGGGTTATACAAATAGCGTTCGACCTGGTAAGCGAAAACATTGGGGTATACCGGCTGTTCGACGGGTTCGACCGGCAAGAAATAGTTCATGAGGTTTTTAGCTCCAGTTTGCTGTTCTTCGGCGCCCTGGTACTGATACTGGCCCTGCTTCGGGGGCTCTTCCTGTTCTTTATGCGGCAAACCATCATCCTGATGTCGCGGCATATTGAATACGATCTCAAAAACGAAATATACGCTCATTATCAGGACCTTTCGATGAGTTTCTACAGGAGAAATGATACCGGCGACCTGATGAACAGGGCGACGGAAGATGTGAGCCGGGTTCGCATGTATGTGGGGCCTGCTATCATGTATAGCCTCAATACTATCGTACTCTTTATTCTGATCATTGTTTCCATGGTTAACGTAAGTATGAAGCTGGCCTTTTTTAGTCTGCTGCCACTTCCATTGATGGCGGTCATCATCTATTACGTCCATTCCATGATCAACACGCGGAGTGAACAGATCCAGAGACAACTTTCCCGTCTGTCGGGGTTTGCTCAGGAAAACTTCTCCGGAATACGCGTGATTAAATCATACGGGAGGGAAGACGATATCCGCGAAAAGTTTGCAGAAGAAAGTGAAGAGTATAAGAAAACCTCCCTGGCGCTCGTGCAGGTGCAGGCTATTTTCTACCCTGTGTTGCTGCTGCTGATCGGTGTCAGCACGATTGTAACGATTTATATAGGCGGACTGGAAGTCATGGACGGCTCCATCTCTGCCGGTAACATTGCGGAGTTTGTGGTGTATGTGAACCAGTTGATGTTTCCGGTAATGTCGCTGGGATGGGTTACCTCGCTGATTCAGCGGGCGGCAGCTTCCCAGAAAAGAATCAACGAGTTCCTGCAGACGCGTTCAGACATAGATTCCAAAACATCATCTCCGCTGCAGATCAGAGGGAAGATTGAATTCCGGAATGTCACTTTTGTCTATCCGGATACGGGCATCAAAGCGCTCGATAATGTTTCATTTACGATTGAGCCGGGACAGTTCGTTGCTATAGCCGGCAGAACCGGGTCAGGTAAATCGACCATCGCCAACCTGATCATGCGTATGTATGACCCTACAGAAGGAAGCATTTTGATTGACGGCGTACCACTTCCTGAAGTGGATCTTAAACAATACAGAAGTAAACTGGGCTTTGTTCCTCAGGAAGTTTTCCTGTTTTCTGACACGATAGCGAATAACATCGCCTTTGGTGAAGCGTCTACCGAAATGCCGAAAGTTCATCAGGCGGCGAAAGATGCAGCGGTCTACGCCAATATCATGAAGTTTGAAGACAACTTCGAAACGCTGGTGGGCGAAAGAGGTGTAACCCTCTCGGGCGGACAAAAGCAGCGTGTTTCCATTGCCAGGGCATTGATCAAATCTCCGCAGATTTTGGTGATGGACGACTGCCTTTCAGCTATCGATACGAAGACGGAAGAAGAGATCCTAAGAAATCTCGGAACTAATTTACAAGATAAAACGAGCATCTTAATTTCACACCGCGTATCAACCATTAAAAACGCTGATAAGATACTGGTGTTCGATAAAGGGAAGATTGTAGAGCAGGGAAACCATGAAGAACTACTAAAAACGGATGGGGCTTACCGGTATCTGTATGAAAAACAACTTTTAGAAGATCAGCTGCCCGAAGAAAAGTGATTATTTGTGTAATAAATTGTATTTTGATCTTTAAATATTTATACGTTATATTTACCGCAACCAAACTTTAACTATAACATGGGAGATTTTGAAAACAAAGAGAGAGAAGAGGTTTTTTCGAAGAAAGTAAGAGCCGGGAAACGTACCTATTTTTTTGATGTAAAGTCAACACGTTCAAATGACTATTACATTACGGTTACGGAGAGCAAAAAACGTCTTGAGGACGGGGTTTTTGTTAAGCATAAAATCTTTTTGTACAAAGAAGATTTTGAGAAGTTTGCTGAAGGTCTGAAAGACACGGTTGACTATATCAAAGCTCACCAGGATGTTATAGAAAAAAAGTATGAGTTCAGCGAGCAGCCTGTTGGAGTTGCTAAAACTGAAGATGATTTTACGTTTTAACGAACTTAACGGTCGTTAAAAGCACTTTATAAGAGATTCAAAAAAGAAACCATACCGCATGCGGTATGGTTTCTTTTTTTTAAAGACCACCCTGATTGATATTTTATATCTTTGCCCTTATTTTTCAACCATGAAGGCTACATCTGGTAATCATTTCCTCGGACTTTCCGACCCTGCTCTTACTGCCTACGATACCAGCAAGGTGGTAATCCAGCAGCTTCCTTATGAGTATACCTCATCTTACATTGCGGGTTCTGCTAAAGGTCCGGCTGCTATTGTTGCGGCCTCGGAATTTGTAGAATGCTACGACGAGGAGATCGACACCGAAATTGTTGATGAAGTAGGAATTCACACAGTAAGTCCCTTTGATTTTGAGGGCGTTGTAAACGAACAGGCGATAAGTCTGATTGAGGAGTCTACCGGCCGCTTGCTAAAAGACGATAAATTTGTGGTATCCCTGGGTGCTGAACATACTGTAACTTACGGAATTGTTAAAGCTTTCGCTAAAAAATACCGCAACTTGAGCATCCTGCAGATTGACGCTCATTCTGATCTTCGGGAAAGCTATCAAGGTAATCCCCTGTCGCATGCCTGTGTAATGGCGCGCATTCATGATATGGGATTAACGATCTGTCAGGCTGGTATCCGTGCCCAGGCACGCGAAGAAGCTGAGTTGATCAAGGCGTCTGAAAACATCAATACCTTCTATGCTCATCAAATCCGGACCAACCCTTTATGGATGGATGAGATCATCGGGCCGCTGAGCAATGATGTTTATATTACCATAGATGCTGATGGATTTGACCCTTCCATCATGCCAGGTGTGGGTACTGCAGAACCAAACGGTTTGTTCTGGACGGAAACATTGCAGTTGCTTCAGCAGGTTTGCAAAGAAAGAAACGTAGTAGGCTTTGATATCGTAGAATGTGCCCCTATCGAGGGAAGCATCCTGTCTGAATATACCCTTGCCAAATTGGCTTATAAGCTTATCGGGTATAAGTTTCAAACCTCTGTATAATAAATTCTATAAAAATTAAAATTCAACTTACACATATAAATGGCTTTACAATGCGGAATCGTTGGTTTACCCAACGTTGGAAAATCAACCCTTTTTAATTGTTTATCGAATGCTAAAGCGCAGGCTGCCAACTTCCCTTTCTGTACGATAGAACCGAATGTTGGTGTTATCACGGTTCCGGATGAGCGCCTGACGAAACTGGCTGAGCTGGTTAACCCTAACCGGGTGGTTCCGAATACAATCGAAATTGTAGATATCGCCGGACTGGTTAAAGGGGCAAGTAAGGGTGAAGGACTGGGAAATCAGTTCCTGGGAAATATCCGCGCTACCAATGCGATCATCCACGTTCTTCGTTGCTTCGATGATGGCAATGTGATCCATGTTGACGGCTCTGTTGACCCGATCCGTGATAAAGAGATCATCGACACCGAACTTCAGCTTAAAGATCTCGATGCTGTAACCAAGAAGATCCAGAAAGTGGAAAAGATGGCCAAGACCGGTGGCGATAAGGATGCTAAAAAGGCTTATGAGGTTTGCAATGTTGTGAAAGCTCACCTGGAATCAGGTAAGTCTGTGCGTACCGCTCCTATCTCTGAAGAGGACAGGGTTTTTATCGAAGACCTGTTCCTGCTGACTGAAAAGCCGGTAGTGTACGTTTGTAATGTTGACGAGAACTCGGTAACTAACGGAAACGCTTATGTAGACCGCGTAAAAGAGGCTGTTAAGGAAGAGAATGCACAGGTGCTGATCATTTCTGCTAAGATTGAGTCAGAGATCGCTGAGCTGGAAAGCTATGAAGAAAGACAGGAATTCCTGAATGACCTGGGTCTGCAGGAGTCCGGGGTTAGCCAGCTGATCCGTGCAGCTTACCGCCTGCTTGATCTGGCTACCTATTTCACTGCCGGTGTGCAGGAAGTAAGAGCCTGGACCATTACGCTTGGATTCACAGCGCCACAGGCTGCGGGTGTTATCCATAGTGACTTTGAAAAAGGTTTTATCCGTGCCGAGGTCATCAAGTATGAGGATTTTGTAAAATACAGTTCTGAAGCGGCTTGTAAAGAGGCTGGTAAATTAAGCGTGGAAGGTAAGACGTATGTTGTTGCAGATGGTGACATCATGCATTTCCGCTTCAACGTTTAAGGCGTTATTTGCTTAAAAATATCGGAGGGGTTCAAGTTGGCGAAACTTGAACCCCTTTTCTTTTGTGCATGATAATGGATAGCTTCTGCTCTATTGTAAGGGAGCACTGCTGTAAATATGGTATTCTCCCGGACTGAGATCCAGCGTCATTGAACTTCCGGAGACATCTATCTGGCTGCCGCTTAAATGGTCATACCACCTTCCTCCTGTAGGGAAAGTTACGCTCGTCTGTTTGGATACCAGATCGAAGTTTCCTACAACCACCACATTCACTGAAGCGCTCTTTAAGGTAATCATTTTTACGGCTCCGGTAAGGTTATACAGGAAATCTGTAGACGAAAATACCGCATTATTCTTCTTCAAGTGGATAAGCCTTGAATATACATTATAAAGCGCCTTGCGCCGGGCATCGTTGTTGTACTGCCAAAGGATCGGCTTCTCCCCCGTCCGTCCGTTTTCGTCGATTGACTTATCGTAACCGAGTTCGCCAAACTGCCAGATCATTTTAGGACCGGGAATAGTGAAGAAGAACGCAGCGGCAAGCTCCTGACGCTTGAGGGCTGTAGCCAGGTCCTTGGTGTTGTAAGTACCTGCGGAACCTCCATATTGAAGGTTTTTGAACATCAGCCGCTCTTCATCATGACTCTCCATATAGGTTACAAGGCTGTAGGGTTTCGTGAAACCATGCTTGTCGTAAAAAGCACGCGACAGATCTGAGTTATTTACATAACCCATCGTTCCTTCGTTATAGGCATGGTTCAGATTGTTCCAGAGCATCATGCCTTCGTTGCTTAACTCTCTTTCTTCTTCATCGGCGGCAAAGTGCTCCAGTATGACGTAGAATTTGGGATCTATGGTCCTGATGAAATTGTTGTAATCTTTCCAGATCTGTACGCGACTGGCATCATAAGCGCTCCATGTGTTAACAGCTGCATCGGAAGTACCGGAGTTTTTCTGGGTAAAACCCTTCGAAAGGTCGAATCGGAAGCCATCTACCTTGTATTCCTCCATCCAGAACTTCAGTACGTTTTTAACGAAGCGTTTGGTATCCGGACTCTCATGATTGAAATCGTACCCTACATTGAACGGATGGGTCGGATCGGCATTGAACCAGGGACTGTTAGCGGCGGGCTTTCCGGAGGTCTGGTCGAAATAGAGCTGTACCATGGGCGACTGTCCGAATGCATGGTTCAGCACCATATCCAGAATGACAGCCATGCCTCTGGAATGACATTCGTCTATGAGTTGCTGGAGGGCGGCTTTGGTGCCGTAATATTTATCAGCAGCAAAGAAGAATGAAGGGTTATATCCCCAGCTTGAGTTACCCTCAAACTCCTTAACAGGCATCAGCTCGACAGCATTGATGCCCAGGCGGCTGAGATAGTTCAACGTATCTTTCAAAGCGGTGTAGCTGTGCGCACCCAGGAAATCCCGCAGGTGCAGTTCATAGATCACCAGATCCTTCGTTTCGGGCCTTTGAAAGGTGCTGTTCTTCCAGCTGTACTGTGGACTTCCGGCATGGATCACGCTCACATTGCCTGTGGTTTTACCCTGCGGGTATGCTTTTAAATTTGGATATACTGCGGAAGGTATGTAGCTGTCGTTTGATGGGTCAAGGATCTTTTCTGCATATGGATCGGCAACTTTGAGCGATCCGTCTACCCAGTACTGGTAGGCATACTCTTTTGCAGGATCCAGGTTATCTACCTGTACCCACCAGCTTTTGCCATCTGGGGTCTTTTTCATGAACTGTGCCGCTTCAGGCTTCCAGTCATTGAAATCGCCTGCTACGTAGGCGAACTGCTTGCCTGGAGCATATAAGTGAAAGATAGCAGAACGACCGTTATTGATGAAGGTAACTCCTTCTTTTGCACCCGAAGGGAGCTCAGCAACCTCGACTGTCCCATTGACGGTGAAGGTAAAGGAGGACTCGGCTGTAGAGCCGGCGCTGGTTGCTACCACTTTGACAGTCTGGGTGCCTGTGCCCTCCACCTTCTTGTTCGCGCTAATAGAAGTAGCGTTTGAGGCCGTGGCAATTTCTGTTCCGTTAAGATACAAAGTGATGTTTGCCTGCCTTGAGCTGAGTGCTGAGATTGTCAGGTCCTGTCCCATTTCCTTTACCTGTACAGCTGGCGTAGGCTGGTACATCGGTGAGAACTCCGGATTTACAAAGCGCACATCAAGAGCACCGGGCTGCGTTATGGGAAGGTAGATATCGCTGTTATCAGTATTGCGGGCCACGCGGCTGCCGTCTGCGTTCCTGAAAAGCAGAGCCAGTTTCAGAATCTTTTCGCCTGCGGGAACTTTAAAGAAGGAGCGCGGACTGATGCTGATCTTAAATAAGTTATTGCCAAGCGGCGTCATTGCCACAGCCGGATCAGGAGTATTGAAGGAGCTGCTTTTTACATACTTCCAGTCTGAGCTGCCGGTACTTTTATCGGTGATCACCCCGGCATGCATATAGATATCTCCGGAAGCGTCCTTCAGTCCTCCATTCCCTTTAGACGCATCGAATGTGATGGTAACCGCATCCTCCCCATTAGGGAAATCAGGCGACCAGGTTATCAATCCTCCTGACGCCTCAACTACCGGAATTTCGACATCATCAATGTCTTTTTTCTTGCATGCCGACAGGATAAACAGCGGCACAAGCATGTAAATAAAAATGTTTTTCATAAGTATGGTTAGTTATATCGTTTTCAGCGGCTATTGCCTGAGCCTTTCACCCTGATCCTGTACATACAGCACGGACACTGCAGCTAAAAGCATCAGTACACCGGCCATAACAAGCGCGTAAATAGCCTGCCCGCCGAAGACCTGTTTCAGTATCATTCCCCCAAAGAATCCGTTGACAATCTGCGGGAAAGTGATGAAAAAGTTAAATATCCCCATGTAAACGCCCATTTTGCGGGCAGGGATGGAGCTAGACAGGATAGCATAAGGCATCGCCAGTATACTTCCCCATGCCAGGCCTATCCCAATCATGGAAAAGATTAGCAGCTGAGGATCCTCGATAAAGTAAATGGACAGCAATCCGGCCCCTCCTGCACATAGTGAGAAGGCATGCGCTATTTTGCGGCTGGTCATTCTGGCTATTGAGGGGAGACACAGCGCGTAGATTGCTGAAACACCGTTATATATTCCGAACAGGATCCCCACCCAGTTGGCTGCGTCTGCATATTGTGTGGATGAGGTATCTCCGGGAAGTACTTTATAAACGTGCTGCGCTATTGCTGGTGTAGAAAACACCCACATGGAGAAGAGGGCAAACCAGGAGAAAAATTGCACCAATCCCAGTTGCTTCATGGTCTTGGGCATATTGGAGAAATCGGTAAAGATGCTTAGTATCCCCTTCTGTTCTTCAACTGCCGGCTCGTGTGCCTGGAAGCGGGCGTGTTCCTCCGGGGAGTATTCCTTGGTGGTAAATACAGTCCACAGCAAGGTCGTGAGCAGGACCGCCGCACCTACATAGAATGAGTAAACGACATTATCGGGGACATGCCCCTCGCCTGCCACCTTGGAGACTCCCATATATTCTGAAAAGATATATGGCAGCCAGGACCCTATCACAGCGCCTGCGCCAATGAGGAAGGTTTGAACCGAAAAGCCCACGCTGTGTTGACTGTTCGGAAGATTGTCTGCGACGAGCGCACGGAAAGGTTCCATCGCCACATTGAAGGATGCATCCATAATCATCAGGATACCCGCACCCACCATGATGGGAGGAAGCATATATGCCAGCACAGCCGAATTAGGCATGAAGATGAGGGCCAGGGCAGCCAGTATTGCTCCGACCAGAAAATATGGTCTTCGTCGGCCCAGTCTGGTCCAGGTACTGTCGCTATAGTGGCCTATGATCGGCTGGATGATCATACCTGTTATGGGTGCTGCTAGCCAAAAAAGGGATAAGTGCTCTACGTCTGCACCATATGTCTGCAGGATTCGCGAGGCATTTCCGTTCTGAAGGGCAAATCCGAACTGGATTCCGAAGAAGCCGAAACTCATGTTCCAGATTTGCAAGAAAGACAATTTTGGCTTATCTATAACAGTACTCATAATTTAGGTTTTGCTAGTTAAAACTTGTATATAAGGGCATCTGATGGAGCAAGGCTGACCGGTATCCCTGCGGATGCGGCATCTGTAGTGAATGTCTTTCCTTTCATAAGATCATTGACCTGGATTTCTCCGCTGTTTATTCCTGTAAGAAGCTCCCTGGGAAGAGTGATGTTTGTTTTCAAGGTCTTTGATCGATCGAAATTGACAACTACCAGTACACGCTCGTTATCCGTGTATCGAACATAAGCGTACATCCGATTATTGAACTGGGGCTGGTTCGCTAACTCCATGAATGCTCCTGTGGCTATTGCTTCTGTATCTTTTGATATCCGCAGCAGGTCGCTATAGAACTTTCTTAACCCATGTTGCTCCGCGCTTAGTTTACCACCGTCAAAAGCACCATTATTCATCCATTTCTGATGTTCTGGCACGCCCCAATAGTCGAAGATGGTGGTGCGGTTATCGTCTCCGCCGAAACCTTCGATCCCCTCCCCTGGCTCAGCAACTTCCTGACCAAAGTAGATCATCACGGGTCCGCCTGAAAGCGTAGCGGATAAGACCATGCCCGGTTTGGCATAAGCCGGATTTCCGGCGAAGCCTTTGGAGGCAATACGTTCTTCATCGTGGTTCTCCAGGAAGCGCAGCATTTTGGACGAAAAGCCTTTGCTTTCTACTTGTACAACATGGCTGATGTCCTTTACATCTGCCTTCGGCTCGTTCCTGATCAGGCGTTTTATGCCATCATAGAGTCCTACTTTGTCATACAGGTAATCGAACTTACCTTGACGGATGTACTTTTCGTACTGCTTAGGGTTATAAATTTCAGCGATGAAGATGATGTTAGGATTGACTTCTTTGATCTGCGGAATGACCCAATGCCAGAATTCAACAGGCACCATTTCGGCCATGTCGCATCTGAACCCGTCTACCTTTTTGTTGGCCCAGAATACAAGGATGTCTTTCATCTTCAGCCAAACAGGTGGAATTGGATCAAAATGAGTCTTCTCTTTGTTCTGATAGTCAACGCCGTAGTTCAGCTTGATGGTTTCTGACCAGTCGCCCAGACTTGGGCTGGCAGTGAACACATTGTTGCCGGTTGCCTTAGCGGGATTCTCGTCGAACTGGAGATCCTTTAAAGAACTTTTGAAGTTTTTGCCACCGGCATCAGTACCTGCAGGAACTCCAAAAGGCTTTCCGGGAATGTAATAGAAGTCGTTAACGGGGGAGAACGCCTTCGTAACGTCATCCGTCTCTCCGAAGTCCTTCACCGCTGCCGGCTTTGCGTCTGATGCATATGTACGAGCCACATGATTAGGCACAAAATCGATAATAAACTTTAAGCCATGTTTATGGGTCCTTTCAACCAGGGACTCAAATTCGGTCATCCGGTTCTTTACATCAACAGCGAGATCAGGGTCTACATCGTAATAGTCCTTAATTGCATAGGGGGAACCGGCCTTACCCTTCACGATGTCCGGATCATCGACCTTAATCCCGTGTGCGGAGTAGTCAGTCATCGTGGCGTGTTCGATGATCCCGGTGTACCAAACATGAGTGATGCTCATCTTTTTAAGTTCCTCTAATGCCCTGTCGCTGATATCGTTGAATTTGCCGACACCATTTTCGTCTTTGGAACCGTAGAACTTGTTTGTTGAGTTCTTGTTACCAAAGAGGCGGACCATGATCTGATAGATATTGATCTTATCGGAGGGGTTGTCGGTGGTATTTAATGAATCACTAGTGGTTTGCGCTGACTTTTTCGTGCGATTACCGCATGACATCCAGACTATGGCTGCGATCAGGGCTATTAGGAAGCGAACTTTCATCGAATAGTATTTTGTGTTATGTAGTAAATCTATTGAAATTCAGCACAATGGCTATCAACTTTCACGTTACTTAATCCTTCGAGAGCGACAGCCTTTCCGAAGAGATGAACTGTGATGTCTTTATCAGAGCGATTGTTAAGGCAAACGCCCCCTTTATCTACATTGATATTAATGACCGAACCACGAAAGAACACGTTGAAAGAAAAAGAATCCCATTTCTCAGGAAGGAACGGATGGAAATGCAGTTGTCCATCTCTCACGCGCATGCCCGCGAACCCTTCTACCACACTCATCCATGTACCTGCCATGGAGGTGATGTGGAGGCCATCTTCAGTATCATTATTATAGTCGTCCAGATCAAGACGGGATGTACGAAGATAAAACTCGTATGCCCTTTTCTGATCGCCTAACTTTGCCGCCAGAATAGCGTGCACGCATGGTGACAGCGAGCTTTCATGCACCGTCAGTGGCTCATAAAAGTCGAAATTTCTGCGCAGGGTATCTTCGTCAAACTGATCTTCCAGCAAATATAATCCCTGAAGTACGTCTGCCTGCTTGATATATACTGACCGGAGGATACGGTCCCAGCTCCACTTCTGGTTGAGTGGCCTATCTGCAGGATCAAGCTCTGTAACAGGTTTAAGCTCCTTATCGAGGAATCCGTCCTGCTGCAAGAATACACCCAGGTTTTCATCCTGCGGGTAATACATGTTTTCAATAATATGCTGCCATACCGAAACTTCCTTGTGCGCATCGAAAGACATCTTCGCAGTTAACTCGGCATAACGATCCGGATGGCTGCTACTTACATATTCCAGTACTTCAATTGCATACTTCATGCACCAGCAAGCCATGGTGTTGGTGTACCAGTTATTATTAACGTTGTTTTCGTACTCGTTCGGACCGGTTACGCCAAGCATAACATACTGCTTTTTGGCTTCACTCCAATTAACCCGCTGACTCCAGAACCGTGCTATTCCAACCAGTACTTCCAGCCCATACTCACTGAGGTACTCTTTATCGCCGGTGTAACGGGTATAGTTATAAATGGCAAAGGCAATGGCACCGTTCCTGTGAATCTCTTCGAAAGTGATCTCCCACTCGTTATGACATTCCTCGCCGTTGATGGTAACCATCGGATAGAGTGCTGCGCCGTCTTTGAAGCCAAGCTTCTGCGCGTTCTCGATGGCTTTTTGCAAATGCTTGTAACGATAAATAAGGAGCTTGCGCGTTACCTCGGGCGATGCTGTTGCCAGATAAAATGGCACGCAATACGCTTCGGTGTCCCAATATGTTGAACCTCCGTATTTCTCTCCGGTGAAGCCTTTGGGGCCGATATTCAGACGTGCGTCTTCACCCGTATAGGTTTGGTTGAGCTGGAAGATGTTAAAGCGGATTCCCTGCTGAGCCTCTACGTCGCCTTTGATGATGATATCGCTCTCTTTCCACTTCTCTGCCCATGCGGAAGCTTGCTCCTGAAGCATGGTGTCGAATCCCTTTTCGGATACGGTGTTTAACAAGTCTTTGCTTGCATGTAGCAGTTGCTCTTTAGGGTAGTTTTCAGAAGAAAGGTTTACTGCGTATTTGTGTAGGGTGATCTGTTGTCCGGCTTGTATATTGATCTTGACACGTGCACCAACATACTTGTCTTTAGTCAGCTCTTCAATAGCATAATCCTGATCTGTATCAACCGTGAACCGGGTAGCGGTGCATACTTCAAACGCGGTCTTCTTCGTCCGCAGTGTCAGATAAGCATCCCGTCCGTCAACATCCTTATAGACCTCATCCCAGAACTTCTCGTCATAATTAGAGTCCTGGTTCAGCACATCACCATCAATATAAGGCGTGATGGTAAGTACATCGTCAAAATTGAGGGCGGTTACGGAATATTGAATAGCGGCAGCTTCGTCGTCCACGATACTGCAAAAGCGTTTTGCGTGAACCTTGATCATTTTGCCGCTTTGAAGTTTAGCTGTGAAGGTGCGTTCCAGATATCCTTCTTTCATATTCAATATCCGCTTGAAGTCTGATACCTCAGAGGTATAGAGGTCCAGCGTTTCTTCTCCAACCTTTATATCTATCCCTATCCAGTTGGCTGCATTCAGCACCTTTGCAAAATATTCCGGGTATCCGTTCTTCCACCACCCCACGCGGGTTTTGTCGGGATAATAGATCCCCGCAACGTAATTTCCCTGCAATGTTTCACCGGAATAGCTCTCTTCGAAATTTGCCCTCTGGCCCATCCGCCCGTTACCCAGGCTGAAGATGCTTTCTGATATTTTATTTAAGTGAGGATCAAAACCTTCCTCTATGATATTCCACTCGTCAGCAACGATATACTTCTTCATTTTATTCGAAAAAAAATTATTCAGCTAAAACAGACTACAAAGCGTCTAACATATTGACGCGAAACGCCGAGAGTCCGCTCACGACCACATCCGCATCATTTAATATTTCTGGGGAACCAATCCCTACTACTTTCATTCCACCAGCACGTGCAGCTGCCACTCCGGCGACGGCATCTTCAAACACGACACACTCATGTGGCGGAATTTGCAAGGCCTCAGCACCCTTCAGGAAAACCTCAGGATCTGGCTTAGACGCAGAAACTACATTACCGTCAATGATCACATCGAAAAATGGCAGTAATCCTGTACGTTCGAGGATTAAGCCGGAGTTTTTACTTGCGGATCCCAGCGCAGACTTTAAGCCGGCAGCTTTTACCTCCTCGAGGAACTCCTTAGCTCCGGGCAGTATCTCTTCTGGAGTCATCTCCTGAATCATTTGCACATACCAGGTATTTTTTCGGGTAGCCAATTCAAGCTTTTCGGCAGGTGTCTTTTCCACTCCACCCCAGCCAAGGATGAGCTCGAGGGACTGAACCCTGCTTATCCCTTTGAGTTTTTCATTATCTTCTTCAGTAAAGTCGAAGCCCAGTTCATTAGCCAGGCGTTTCCAGGCACGGTAATGATATACCGCTGTATCAACAATTACACCGTCCAGGTCGAATATACAAGCTCTTATTTGTGACATCTTATTTCTGTAATTCCAGCACAAAAGTGGTCTTCGCCGGAATATTTATTGTTTGCAATGAATTTATTTGTTGGGAAGAGATGACATTGACAGCTTTGGTAAAGCCATTCATCCGCTCGCTGAAACGTTTCAACGATACGTCTGAGGCAGTATCGTTCGTGTTCATAATGATCATCACGGTCTTATCTGCATTATACCGAAAGTACACATAGATGCCATTTTCTGGCACATACTGCATCAGCTTACCGGTTTGCAGAACCTCGTTGTTCTTACGATAGTTAGCAAGCGTACGCACGAAATTGAAGGCTTCGTTCTCTTTTTCGGTGCGGCCCTGAGCGGTGAACTTGTTCTCCTTATCGCCAGCCCAGCCTCCTTTGAAATCTTCGCGAACCAGTCCGTCAGGATTTGAGAAGTTCTTCATGAGAATCTCAGTACCATAGTACAGCTGAGGAATTCCCCTTGTGGTTAGCAGCCAGGCTATACCCGACTTATAGTCATCGAAATCTTCCCCGATCACCGAGTAGAATCTGCTTAAATCATGGTTATCAAGAAATACGACGTTGCGGGTAGCATCCTGATACATAAAGTCGCTCGCCAGGGTCGTGTAGAGTTTATTTACGCCGTCATTCCAGCCAAACTTACCATTCAACGTTTCATTGATACCCCATAGCGTCTGGAAATCTGTAACCCCGGGAAGCTCAGTATCGAAACCTCTGTTGATAGTATTTCCCTGAGTGAAGAATGCCTGATTCGGCATTCCATGTACCCATGTCTCGGCAAAGAAAGTAAAGCGAGGGTATTCTGCTTTTATGAGCTTAGCCCATTCAGCCATATACCCCGGATCATTATAGGCATAAGTATCGAGGCGGAAGCCGTCCAATCCTGCGTATTCGATCCACCAGATATGGCTCTGGGTGATGTAGTTTTTAACAAAGTCGTTCTTTTGGTTCATGTCAGGCATATGCCCGTCGAACCAGCCGTCGGTCATGATCTTGCGATCTGCTTCGGATGCATACGGATCGAATAGCACCTGATCTTTGAAAGAAGACTTGGTGAATTCGGGCCAGTTATGTACCCAATCTTTGGAAGGCATGTCTTTCAGTATCCAATGCTGACTGCCAAAGTGGTTATGCACCAGATCCTTAATCACTTTTATTCCGCGGGCATGTGACTCATCAACCAGCTTTTTGTAAAGTGCGTTGTCGCCAAACCGCGGGTCTATCTTATAGTTTTCGGTATTAGCATAGCCATGGTAAGAAGTTTTTGGCTGGTCATTCTCCAGGACGGGGTTGAGCCAAAGGGCGGTTACGCCAAGGTCTTCCAGATAATCAAGGTGATCGATGATTCCCTGCAGATCCCCTCCGTGACGGTAGTACATAGAATCACGGTTCAGGGCCGTTTCCTGCATCCCTTTTATCACATCGTTACGCTTGTCGCCATTTGCAAAGCGGTCTGGCATAATGAGATACATAAAATCTCTGTTCGTTACTCCCATGATGCGGTTAGGCGACTTGTCGCGCGCTTTAAGCTCATAGATGTAGCTAAGTTTCTTTTGATTCTTTCCGTGGAACTCTATGTTGAATTTGCCCGGCTTTGCATCGGCTGAAACTAGCAGGTCAAGAAACAGGTAGTTAGGGTTCTCTGCTTTATGAACTTGTGAAAGCGTTACACCGGCGTAATTGAGTTTCACATCGCGGGAAGCGATGCCGTTTCCATGGACTACCAGCTGTAATTTTGGATTATTCATTCCTACCCACCAGAAAGAGGGTTCTACCCTCTCAAGAGCCGGTATTTGAGCGAATGCCGCGAACTGCAGGAAAAGACAGGTGAGGCCTAAAGTAAATTTCAATTTCATTCCTTATGTATTTAGGGGATGTCGCAGCAGCAGACTCATCGCTACTGGTTAAAAACATGCAAAGAAACATGCATACTGCCCGGTTTCTATGGTAGACGCCGGACAGTACGCTTGTTAAATTACTTCTTCTTTAGCTTATACATATAGTAAGCGCCGTTAGACAGATCCAGGGTAACATCATAAGTCCCTGATTCTTGCAGCTTGAAGTTTCCACCGCCGAAGCTAAGTACACCATCGCTACTTCCGGCACCCAGATCGATAACCCACTCGCCATTGGCTCTGAATTTAAACTCTTTATCGTCTCCCCCCGTCAGCGTAACAGTGGCCTTCCAGACTTTAGTTTCCTCATCGTAGGTAAGTGGAGTATCCGACTCCCAACCTCCGGGAGTTGCGTTTCCGATCAAAGCCCAGGTGGTCTTCACCGCAGACCAGGCTAAGGTCTCCTTGTTGAACTTGATCAGGTAGTAACCCGCTCCATCTTGCTTAACATTTCCGCCGGTTAAGCTTAAAAGTCCTGGACCACCGTCACCATAAGCTGGTTCAGTCCAGTTTCTGGCGGTAGTAAGCTTAAATTCAGTAGAGGCACCCGGGAAATTCACAAATCCTTCATACATGCCGTCATCTTTCGCTGAACGAATAGCAGGCGCAGTCTCAGGTGACCATTCCTGATGGCTTCCTACAACATATAGAGAAGGATAGTCAGGAATCGTCAACATGAGATAAGGGGTAACTTTCATACTTACGACATTTGAATACACCGGCATCGAATTTTCAGATACCATGGTTTTCAAACGAACCTCCAGAGCAGACTCTACATCCACAGGGAGTTCGAGCCTGTTCACAAGTAAAGCATTAAAATCAGCACCGTTGTATTTTCCGATTGTCCGCCCGGTCATGTCAACCTGATAGGGGGACGCAAAACTCTGTCCTGCAGCATCAATTTCCAGTGTATACTTCGCAATATCGATAGCGTTTTCTGGCTGAGACCACGCCACATCGTAGTTATTCCAGGAGAAGGTTATCACCGTGTCTGCGGCCGTTTCCTCAGACAGGATCAAAGCACTCGAGGAAGATGCGAGCACCGGGGCCTCACCGGTATTTACGGTCAGCTTTTCCTCGTCTTTTTTACAAGATGCAAGCACAAACATGGTCAGCGCAAGTACCCCTATATTTTTGAATATCTTTTTCATCAGACTATAATTTCTTTTTATTGGTAATAAAACTATCATAAGCAGAATTTGCTGCGGTTAGCGAGCCCGATGCGGATGATAGTTTCATATAATCGAGATATCTTAATAACCAGTGTTCTGTGTCAGGTTAGGATTCGCAATAACGTCAGAAGCAGGAAGCGGATAAAGTGTACGGTAAGGCTCAACAGCCTTTCCGTTGATGACTCCGCCCTTATACGGCCAAAGGTAAGTGCCTTCTACAAACTTGCCGTAGCGAATCAGATCGGTACGTCTGAAACCTTCCCAGTACAGCTCTCTGGCACGCTCGTTTAGAATGTCATCAACTGTAAGTGCCGATACATTGCCTGAAGCATTACCGTAAGCGCGCTGACGCAGGAGATTTACGTAGTTTACTGCTGTTGCAGAACTACCTGCGCCTCCGCGAAGTACCGCTTCAGCATAAATCAGATACATCTCAGCCAGGCGGAACAAAGGAAAGTCTGTCGAGCAGTATGTACCACCAATAGATTCGGCAGTCGCACCTGTTGATGTTAAGTTACTAAACTTGGTCACAGCGAGGCCTTCCTTGAAGACGGACATGTCGTTGATAACCGGATTATCGCCAAAGAACATGGCTCTTTTATCATTTGTTGTTTCGTAATCTCCAAAAGCTTCCGGAAGATTCTCACGACTACGGTTTCCACCCCATCCACCCCTTGGAATACCAAAGTTTTCCGGTTTCATATCACCATTAACAGCGGCATTGATCAAATAAGTAGTACCACCGTAATTCTGAGTTTTCACCCCGTCATAGTTGATAGAAAAGATCACCTCCGGATTGTTCAGGTGGTTATCGGCTTTAAACAAGTTAGCGTAAACAGAGTGCAGTGAATATTTACCGGAGTTAATTACCTTCTCGGCATAGCTTGCTGCCTCCGTAAATTTAGGTGTACCAGTGTATACCTGAGCATTTAGATAAAGCCTGGCCAGCAGTGCCCATGCAGCACCTTTAGTTGCGCGTCCATATTCATTCGTTTCCTTCAGGTTTCCTTCGATAGCAAGTAACTCAGACTCAACATAATTGAATAGATCAGCTCGGGAAATCTGCTGAGGAGACTCCTTGCCCACAGCACTTTCTTCAGTCACAAACGGAGGGTTACCAAAAAGGTCCATCAGAATCCAATATTGAAATGCTCTTAAGAACCGGGCTTCATTAGCATAGTCCTTGATATCGGTAGCATCGGCACCGGAGATGCCTCTTGACGCCAGCTTCGCGTCGGTACTTTCGCGTAGGAATTCATTAACAAGGGTGACTTGATAAATGCTACGTGCATATACACCCAGTAACATAATGTTGGATGATGACCAGTTCAGGTAATCCAATCCGGGAATACCATCATCACCTACCCAGGCACAAGCAGCTTCATCAGTAGGCAATTGCTGAACCATCCAGTATAGCCGCAGGAAGTCAGACGTTCCTGCATCAATTCCGCCCAGATCACCTGAGCCGGGACCCTGATTACCCGTATTAGCCATACTTCCGTACACTTTAGCAATCCCGCTTTTATAGCCTTCAGGTGTTGAATATGCAACGTCTGCCGTGATATCATTTGTCGGTGCCAGATCCAAATCTTTCTTACATGAAGAAGCAAGGAACAGCAAACCTATTATCGCTGTGAATATTTTATTCTGTTTTTTCATCTCGATTCCTTTAATAATTAAAACCCAATGTTTAGACCTAATACAAATGTTCTTGGTCTTGGATACAGCTGGTAGTCGATTCCATTCTGAACCTCTGGATCGATTCCTTTGTAATTTGTTACTGTAAACACGTTCTGAACGTTAGCTGAAAGGGTCAGGTTGCCGGTTGTGCGGTTATTCAGGATATTACCAGCATTATAGCTGAGTCCAACGTTATCCATCTTCAGGAATGAAGCGTTCTTCACGAAGTAATCACTCTGGTATTGAGCAGTGGTGAAGCCTGAGTTATAAAAATCTCTGGTAACATTATTAAGAATACCAGCACCCGCATTCAATAGGGCCGATCTTGTAGAGAAATTGGAAGACACGTTGTCATACAGGTAGTTACCGATGCTAGCTCTTAAAACAGTGTTTAGGGACCACTTCTTATAATTCACTCCTGTAGAGAAACCAAGGATAAACTTTGGAGCAGGAGATTTGTAAAAATATCTGTCGTTCTCTGTGATCACTCCATCCTCGTTCAGGTCAGCATATACGCCCTGTAGGGGATTTCCGTCAGCATCATAAACCTGCTTGAATACATTAAATGCATAAGGAGTACGGTTTAATGCATGTGCCTGAATGAAGTTTCCGGTAGATCCCTTGATACCTCCTGTAAGCACTCTGGAGTTAGGGTCGAATGATGCTGTCAGGTTAGTAACCTTCAGTTTGTTATAAGTAAGGTTAAATCCGAGATCCCATGAAAAGTCTTCTTTCAGCACAGGCTTGCCGTTCAGGGCAAACTCAAAACCTGTGGCTTCCATGTTACCTACGTTAGTTAGCAGCTGATTGCTGAAGTTCGAACCAATAGGAATAGGAATAATGCTCAACAGATCTTTGGTTTTCTTTTTGTAGATATCGATACTACCGTTGATACGACCGTTCAAGAATCCATAGTCTAAACCAGCGTTGTATGTTTCAGTAGTTTCCCATTTCACATTTTCGTCATACGCAACAGGGGCATTCATATAATAAAACTCACCTCCGAATTCATACATCGATTCGTTGCTGCTGGTTGCATAGTTTGGCAGATAAGAGTAATTTGCAATACCTTCCTGCTGTCCTGTTATACCATAACTCAATCTCAGTTTCAGGTCGGAAAGTGCAGGAACTGATTGCAAAAAGTTCTCTTCATTAATTCTCCATGTAAAAGCAGCAGAAGGGAACACACCCCAGCGGTTATCTTCGCTAAAGCGTGAAGAACCGTCCGTCCGTACTGTACCTGCCAGTATATACTTCTGATTAAACGTATAGATCACACGACCGTAATAAGACAACAATCTGTTTTCAGGCTGGTCAAAAGGATAGACAGGCGTAGAAGTCACTGTGGTACGGTCGCCCTGATAGGCATTAAAATTGTATACCTTGGTTCTGTTGGCATAAAAACCATACCCTGCTGTTGCGTTAATATTACTCTTCAGAGAAGGGATATCTTTCGCGTAGTTCAGATAGAACTCGATAACCTTATTCGAGATATTTGATTTATATTCCTTGAAATACCCACTTGTAGATGCGCTCTGTGCTGCGAAATCCGGAATATAGGTAGACCCTTTTCCTGTTGATATATCATATCCCAGATTCAGGTTAGCGTGTAATTCAGGTAGGAAGTGGAAAGAATAATCAAATTGCAAGTTACCAAAGCTACGGGTGGTTTCGCCTTGATCATCTTTCAGCTCAATTAGCCCTACAGGATTTCTTGGCGCGTTAGGATTGGGAACTCCGGAAGCCTGTAACCACTCAAAGTAATTGCCATATTCATTTTCGGTACGGACAGGCTGCGTTGGATCAAACTGAATAGCATTAGCTATTCCGTCCTGAAAGGCAAAACGCGACTTAGTCATCGATCCTTTCAGATTCAGGTCAATCTTTAAGTGATCGTCAAACAATTTAGGTGTTACGCTGACAGCTCCTGAGGTACGTTTCAGGTTGTCAGTGATCAGCGTTCCATCCTGGTTCAGGTATCCAAGAGACACGCGATAAGGCATGTTCTTGTATGCACCTGCTATGCTGAGGTTATTGTCCGTAGTGAAAGCCTTCTGATACACTTCATCCTGCCAGTTCGTATTGGCTGTTCCTAACATTGCAATCTGCGCGGCTGATCCGTTCGCATTAACGAAATCACGGATTTCATCGGCAGACAGAACATCCAGTTTCCTGGCAACGGTCGCAACAGAGTTCTGAGTACTGAAGCTGACTGTAGGTTTTCCGCTTTTTCCTTTTTTAGTCGTAATCAGCACAACCCCGTTTGAGGCTCTGGATCCGTAAATAGCGGTCGCGTTTGCATCCTTAAGTATGGTAAAGGTCTCAATATCATTAGGATTGATCAAAGAAAGGGGATTACCCACGCCGGGCAATGTATTATTGCCATCTTTATCTTTAAAGCTCGACAGCGGCACACCATCCACAACGATAAGGGGGTCGTTGCTTGCGTTAAGAGACGCACCTCCCCGTATCCGGATCGTACTTCCACCACCTGGCTGACCACCATTAGTAGTTACCTGCACACCAGCTATCTTACCTACGATCAGCTGATCGGGCGAAGTAATGGTACCTTTCTGGAAGTCCTTTGAACTTACAGTCGAAATTGAACCGGTAACATCCTTTTTTTCCTGGGTACCGTAACCGATTACCACAACTTCATTTAAGTTTTGTGCTGAAGGCACAAGTTTAAGCGATACCTGCGTTGCTCCATTCACTGTCACTTGCCTGTTAAGGACTTCATAGCCAATAAAGGTAACGGATACAGAATATGCTCCCCCGGGAAGGTTTGGCAAACTAAATCGCCCGTTTCCGTCTGTAGACGTGCCCCTGTTCAGGCTTTTAATGTTAACAGATGCCCCTGGTAAGGGTTGACTAGCTTCATCCAGCACCACTCCGCTTATGCTACCTGTCTGGGCATAGCTCCAACCGGATAGCGCAACAAAGAATAGCAACAGAAGGATTCTCTCCATGTAACGTTTTTTCATTTGAGGGTTATTTAAGTTTCAATTTTGGGTTAGCAAAACCAGCGTTTTGTAAAGGATAAAGGTAATCGGGAACGTTCCCGAGCAAAAGCTTTCAGAGGAAAAGTTATTAACATTTTTGATATTTAGCCCATCCAAGGATCATACTTCCATTTTCGACTTTCGATAGAATTATATTTGCCTTACTGTCAACCACTTGCATTTACATACTTCATTAGATTTATATTCCGATAAGAGCAACATGGCTATTTCTTTTCTGGGAACGTTCCCGAATGTGGAAAACTTTTTGAAAGCTCTTTCAGTTAAACTGGTAGAAAGTGGATAGAACAGATGGTTAAACGTTTATCTCATTTAACTATTCTGGCTTGAATTCCGGATTATTAATTCTGAACCGAGAACGACATTCTCATGGCTATTTGGATCCGAGTCTTCCAGTCTCCGAAAGAGTATTCGGGCTGCCTCTTTTCCCATGTCGAAAGCGGGTTGGGTAATTGTGGATAAAGAAGGATTCAGCAGAGGAGCAATCTCCAGGCTTGAGAAGCAAACTATCTTAATGTCTTTTCCAATCTGAATATTAAGATCATGACATACGTAGTAACTGGCAAGTGCCAGTCGCTCTACAGAAGCAAACACCCCATCAGGTTTTGCCGACTGAAAAAAATCGCTGAGCAGTTGCATATTGCTCGTCATATCATTACTACAGTCGATAACCAGATCTTCGGAAAATCCTATTCCCGATGATTCAAGTGCATCTCTATAGCCCTGCATTCTCATCTTTCCAATAGAAAGATTTTTGTTTACGACCAGATAAGAGATCTTCCGGCATCCCTGCTCAAGCAGATGTTTAGTCGCAGTAAAACTGCTGTCGTAATCATTGGTGAGCACTTTGGACGCCACTACATCATCGTATACACGATCAAAGAATACAAGTGGAATGCTCTTCTTCCTGATCTTATGCATATAGCTGTGATCCTTTGCTTCTCCCGTGACAGACATGATGATGCCGTCCACCCTACCGTTATGAAGCTCAGACAAAAACGCAACTTCCTTATCAAAATCGTCATTAGTGAGATAAATCAGCACGTGGTAACCCTTGTCTCTGGCGACTCTCTCGATGCCGTTAATCGCTCGCGAAAAAAAATTATTAGCAATCTCCGGAACGACTACCGCAATTGTCCGGCTCCTGTTCTCCCTGAGATTACTTGCCAGATGATTAGGCTGATAATTCAGCTCCCTGGCCATGGCAAGGATTTTCTCTTTCGTTTCCTTATTAATGTCGCTATGACCACGGAATGCCCGTGATACGGTGGAGGTTGACAAATTCAGCTTCTCCGCAAGTTGTTTAATATTGATCGAATCCATTTAACAGCACTGTTTAGATATGATTGCCGCTAAAACAAGGCTATCAAATATACAGGCTTTTTAGTGTAAATCTTACACTGATTTAAACAAGAAAACAATTGCACTGATCATGAACGCATTGCTTACAAGGCCTTAATCTTTTCAAAAATAAGCGGGATCTTCCTCTCGTCTTTTTCATAAAGCTCGAGTCTTCGGTATTTGTTGTAAACATAGACAGATGGATATTGCTGCGGTTGGAACTTGGGTAGAAACTCTTTATTCAGATCAATAAGAATCGTTACGTTCTTTTTATTGACGAGTTGAGGTGCGTACCTCTTTACGAAATCAAGCGCTTCTTTTCTACCGTCGAGGGTTACCAGGTACAGTGAAACATTCTGGAGATCGGCATACCGATCTCCGAGTGTCTTCATAGTAGTCTTGCAGTGCGTACAGGTTACGTCAAAGAAGCTGAATACCGAGGGGCGGTCCTTTGGTATTTGTTTTGAGAAGAAAGGATTACCTTCGACAGTGAAGAATGTAAAATCTGGAATCTCCCTGGCAGGCGTTTGCGCACTTGTACTTACTCCTAAAAATAAAAGCAGACTGGTGATTATGATCATGGGTAATTTCATCTTATCTATTTGTTGTGTTTGATAAATAAAAGAAAATTACTCCTTACTGCCAAATTGCCAGGGCAAAACTCAGATTCAAAAATCGTTACAGCTCAGTGATCTCCACAAATCGATTCGCCCGGAACCTTTCCATATTTACTTCGCCAATTAGAACCATAAGATCGGATGCCTGACTGGAAGGTTCCGTATCACCTCCTCTGTCTCCGGCTGATGATCCAGTCGTTTCCAGGTATCAAAGTATCGCTTATTCTGGAATGCCTTTGCCGCAAATAAAAGAGAGGGATGAGCTACTGGCCACTGGTCCCAATACATCACATCTTGCTGAAATGGCCACTCCTTTTTGTCCTCGATATACGGATGTAAGAAACCTATTCCTTTGCGCATAGATCTTCCGTCAGGCAGTTTGAAATTCCATAAATCGTTTTTATCGTCGGAAAGAATCTGGCAGATCATACTCATGGCGTCAAGATTGAACAACGAATATCCATAGGGCTTGGTCCGCTTTAGTTCTCTCGGAAAGCCTCCATTCGCGGCCATTTGCATAGGTAGCAACACATCTTTGAATCGCTGGCGACAGAAGTCGAGGATCTTCCCGTCGCCAGTAAGCTTGGCGAAAGAGGCAACCTGCATTACCCAGCAGGTTCCATGATTATTTTCTGCGTTCATCTCGTCTTTTCCATATGGGTGACTAGTCAACCATTTGATGTAGCTTGAAAACCAGCTTTTTACCGGATCTATCACTGACGAGTTCATGCTTTTTGAGCTCTCCATCACCAAAATTCCCTGCGCGACTTCCATTAACTGTATGGTATCAATGATACCGATCCCTCTTCCTGTAAACCGGCCTTTAATAGCTTGCGCGTATAATAAATGAGGGTTCATGAGAGTTTCCGGATCTACGAACCAGGCTTTAAGATGTATGATCGCATGTCTCACGTACCGTTCATCTCCGGTAAGCTTGTATCCTGAAGCGAGGGCTCCAATGATCTGGCTGAAGCGGATCATGGCCTTCCGGTGGGCCGTGAAATTTTGAGGGTTGGTAAGTCCGTCCCTTTGCACATAAGGACCATTCAGGTTGGCACTGTCCGGCCACCAATAGTCACCCTCAGAGTAGAAATCATGCTTGCCGCCGGCACTTCTTTCAGACTGCTCACTCGTAATGGTGACGGGCTGTTGCTGCAGTGCCCAAAATGCCTGTTCTACGATCTGCTTTCGTAAGACGCTTACAGCATTGTTTTCAACATCAGCACCAAACACATGGCTAGATAAAATGCCAGCTAGCAGGACAAAACAGAACACATGTTTCCTTATCATCATATACTACTTTGCTTTTTTGCTCCTTAATAATGCCTCCACATAATAATAATCAGCATAATTGATCGGCACATCTATCTCGCTATTCGCTGGCCTGTGACCCGTGCTGTGCTGTAAAATAAAACCAGCGTTTCCCCGCAGGGGAGATTTATAATTCTTACTCAAACTGCCCAGTATAGCATCCGCCTTTTTAACGTATGCCTTTGACTTCGTATATCCTGCCAATTCATATAGAGCTGATGCGGTTATTGCAGCTGCAGAAGCATCCCGACTGGTGTTGGGTATACCAGGATCGTTAAAGTCCCAATAAGGAATAAGGTCCTTAGGAAGGTTGGGATGATTTAATATAAAGCCTGCGATGTTTTTTGCCTGCTCCAGATATCGTGGATCTTTTGTTTCCCGGTAACAAATGATATAGCCATAAAGTCCCCATGCTTGTCCGCGCGCCCAGGCAGATTCATCTGAATATCCCTGATGAGTAACTCTGGATCTGACGCTGCCGTCTTCGGGACTGTAATCGACAACATGAAACGAGCTGTAATCTGACCGGAAATGATTCTTCAGGGTATTGTCAGCATGCGTCACCGCAATTTTGTAGAAAGAGGAATCCCCGGTAAAACGTGTCGCTTCGAAAAGCAGCTCGAGGTTCATCATATTATCAATAATAACCGGATAATGCCACTTATCACGATTATGATCCCATGAACGTATAACTCCTGCTTTGGGATTAAAGCGGGTAGACAATGATTTGGCTGCCTGTATAATCACATCTCTATAAGCTTCATCCTTCGTAAGTCTGTAACCGTTTCCGAAGCTACAGTATATCATAAACCCCAGGTCATGTGTTCCTGTATTATACTGTTCCTTTTCTAATTTCGCTGTAAAGGTTTTTGCCTCCTCTAACCATTTTGGATCCTTGGTGTAGTCGTACAGATACCATAAAACACCAGGGAAAAATCCACTGGTCCAGTCTCTTGATACAACCATCTTAAGTTTTCCGTTTTCAATAGTCCTCGGAGACACTTTCTCCGGACTGTCGGTTATTCCCTTTATTTCCAGCAGCATCTGGTCTGCCTGGGTTTGAGCGAATTTAATTTCCTCACCAACGTTTGGTTTTTTTTGAGCCATAGAAGGCAGACTCTGAACAAAAAGAAATAGTAATCCTAAAAAATAGCGCATAATTGGTATAGCTTATAAGTTGATAAAAACTGTTTTAATTCCAGGGGTGCTTACCCCTACCACACTGTTCCCCCCACGTTCCTCGATCCGGATCATTGCCCGGCCATTATATAACTGAACTTTTCTCGACCCAACAGATGTTCCCCGGTCGTCGATCAGCTTACCGTCTCCCGAAAGAGAGAACGTTACAACCTGCGATGCATCCAGACATTGTACTCCCTGCGCATCATATAACTTTGCTTCTAGTGTAGATATACCATTCTCAGAGGCGATTTTCGACAGTTCGAGCCTCGCTGCCTTGCCCCATGGGCGCGTCTCATAATCGAAATGAACAGTATCTCTCACTATGGTCTTTCCTTTCCAGGCCCTGACTTCCAGCGTATTGTTTCCGGATTCAAACACCAGATTCCAGCGCAGGCCTGCTGCAGGGAAATCAGCACTATTTCGATTCTTTATCCCACAGCTCTTACCATTCAGGAAGATCTCAGCACGGTCACAATTTGAAAATACCTTAACCATTTTTTCTTCTCCGGCCTTTCCCCATCTTACAGGCCATGAACGGCCATATATACGCGCCATAGGCTTTTTTGTCCAATAAGACTGGAAGACGTAATAGGACTCCTTTTTAGTAAAGTCACGCTCCACCACACCCTTTTGGTTCATATAAGGAACCGGATTTTCAGGTCTTACAGGTGTAGAAAAATCCTTAAAAGGCCAGTATGCTGTTCCACTTAACCACGACATAGTCTCCTGCTCCTTCAAATGCCAGTCAATCAGGTTACAAATGTAAGATTCGCTCCAGTCACCGTCTTTCGATACCCGCGAAGAACCTCCATATAAAGACGCATCCCCACTCCTCTCGTCAGCTCCCTGATTTCTCTCGATTTTTTGAAGAGCATTGTCCGGATTTTCAGAATGTCGCCGTGCATGACTATCGCCACCCCATTCCACATGCAGAAAATGCTTCACCCGTTTATTCTCTTCTTCAGAAACCTTTTTGTAATCCGTGTAAACTCCGCGATACCATCCTGCCCAAATTGATGGAGAGTATATATCTACTATATCCCGGCAAAAATCACATCTCCTTATGGCGGTTTTTCTTGATGGATCTAACTTATGCGATAAAGTATTCAGTTCTGTCATGAAAGCACGGATCTTAGTCTCGTCAAACTCCGAAAAGTCCCCCGGCCAGTCGTTCTCATTGCCCAAACCCCAGATGATTACTGAAGGATGATTATAATGCTGCTCAATCATATTGGTCAGCATCCTTCGCGCCTGCTCTTTATATATATCGCCGCCCAATCCGCCTCTGCACCAAGGGATTTCCTCCCATACGAGAATCCCGAGACTGTCGCATAAATCCAATACGATACGCGACTGCTGATAATGGCCCAAACGAATAAAATTAACCCCCATATCCTTCATCATGAGCATCTCTTCCCGGATCTGGTCTTCAGACATCGCTGCTGCCACACCCGCATGGTCCTCATGCCGGTGTGTGCCCCTTAGCAGGAGTCGTTTTCCGTTTAAAATAAACGGTCCGTTTTCTAAAAACTCGAAATGCCGAAAACCAATTTTCTCCTGATGAATGTAGTCTGTCTCAGAATGTATAACAGCTTCGACTGTATACAGTGCAGGCTTATCCGGAGACCAGAGGTTGGGCGATTTAATCTTAAACTCCGCTAACAATTGGTCATTGGCGATGTTGTCAACATCTACCTGAAGAGTTTGCAATATCTTATTTCGCGGATCCTTCAGATGAAGGGTTACTGACGCCTTACCGATCTTACCTGGATCATAGAACCTTCCACGAACCTGGACATGTCCTGCTTTTCCTCCCCTATCGACTTCCGCCTTTACAAATAGCTTTTCAAGACTCAGCTCCGGAACATAAACCAGGTTCAGGTAGCGATAGATCCCTCCATAAATATTGAAATCACTTAAGTCAGATGGAATCATCTCCAAATCCCTTGAGTTGTCACAACGAATTGCAATAGGGATCAAGCCTTTGAACTGAGACTCGTAAACGCCCGTTTTCTTAAACGCATCAACAGCATCAGTAATGTCCACCGTCCACTCGTCGTATCCTCCGGTATGGGAGCCAACCTTAGTGGTATGCACATACACATCAGTCTTCTGTCCGGCACCTTCAAAATGCAGTAATATGCGCCCTCTACTATACGGATTTTCAACTTTCAGATGAGTGCGATACCATCCCGAACCCTGATAATAATTTACATCCGGATTAACCGCGTCCTGCGCGTTAAAACAATGTGGCAAAATCACCTCTTCCCAGATTGGAACGCTTTCTGAGCTACCTTTTGCTGCAACCCGAACAGCTTCCCAGATACCTCCTAAATCTTGTTTTAAAAATTCCCAGCTATTAACCAATCTTGACTTCTGCTGAGCAAAAGACTGACTGCAGAGTATAGAGACTAGCAGCAAAACGATGTACCTCTTCATATTGTTAAGACTAACTGAACCTTCTGTTTCCTAAAAGAAACCAGACGTTCTAATACTTTTTTATTACTTGTATAGCATTTAATATCGGCTCGCCCTGCTTTGCATGAAAGCCTATTTCGATTCCTTTCCCGCCAGCTACGTCAACACTAATTTTTTCCGAATGAGCGGTTAACGCTCCATAACTTCCGGCTACGTTAAAATCCCGATAGACAGGTACACCATTTACCGATATATCAAACACACGCTCCTGGGCTGCCTGTTGATTTTCCGCCTGACCAAGATTATAAACTAAAGCCTCTTTTTTCTCATCGCTCGTTAACTCGGCAAAATGCAATATCAGTTCGTAATGCCCGTCCTGGACGTCCATCTTGTACTGCTGAATCCCGACTTGCTGAGTCTGATAGATAGGATCATCCTCCGTTCCCCGTATGTTCCGGTCTGTACCGTAACCCTGTCTGGCTTTCGATGCCAGCTGAAAAGCCGTTCCTCCTATATGGCCCCAGCCACCCGGCTGATAGGGCTGGTCTGGGAGCCATATTAAGCCACTCCTCTCCTCACTGTAGATTCGTTTTGCTCCAAGCAGGATGTTGACCTGCTCGAAGGGCACCTCCGAATTCAACTGACTGGGTATCAAACAAAACTCAACATTCCGCACATCGCGGTACTGTTGATTTCCTGAAGCCATTACTGCTTCAATTCTATTAGTTCCTGAAACAAAGGGCACCTGCCAGCTAAAACGCTTGTCAGACTGACTCTTCGTTCCCAAAGACTTCCCATTTAAAAACAGTTCCACTGACTCTGCATTCGAAAAAACATCAAGTGATTGAGTGCAAAATATGCTTCCAGAATCAACATAACCTGCTCTATGATCCCAGTCGGAGATTTGAATAAACGGATGAGACAAGAGCTGAGACTGATAGTAACGATAGAGATCCTTAGGTTTCCTGTCTATAGTCAACAAACCCTTATTGTTGATATGAGGCATCGTTTCTTCCCTGGTTTCAGAATTAAAATCTGCCAGGTTCCATGCCATGCCGGCCGCTATAAAAGGCCTGTCCATTATTGCCTTAAGATAAACTTCATGATAATCCAGAGAATACTCAACGCTTTTATCAAAACGTTCAGGAGTCTGAGAGCGAACACGGGGATCAGCATCTGCTCCGTACTCTGTAACGACTACAGGCTTGTCCGGGAACTCCTGATGAAATTTATCCATAAAGGCCTCAAATCCGTTAATGTTACCTGAGTACCAGCCTTGATATAGATTCCATCCTGTTATCATAGGAATATCTATCAATCCGGCATCCTTATACCTGGTATAATCACCATGATGAGCAAGCATAGTATATCTTGACGGGTCCTCCTTGCGAGTTAAGGCTTCAAGCTCTCTTGCTAACTTAGCTACATTAGCCACATAGATCTTCTGTCTCTCCGGTTCACCCACAAACTTCATTCTCAACAAGACTTCGTTCATGTATGCCCAGATGACTACGCTTGGATGGTTAAAGTTCTGCCTGATCATCTCCAACTGCATGGATTTGCAATTCTGATAAAACTCTTCCGTCTCGGTAATCGCATTTACAACGGGGATTTCAACAGATGCAAGCAGCCCCAGCCGATCGCAGGCTTCCAGTACAGCAGGATCCTGCGGATAGTGGGCAACCCGAAGAAAGTTACCGCCCATCGCCTTCAGTAACTTCACATCTTGAACAGCGTAGCTATCCGACAAAGCATTACCTAAGCCCTTAAAATCCTGATGCCTGCTGGCACCAATTAACTTATAAGGTTTACCATTTAAGTAAAATCCATTCTTCGCATCAAATCTGAACCATCTAAAACCTACGGGACTTGATACCTCATCCAGGACGATATTGGATCGCGCATCGAGGATCTGTAACGACACATGGTACAAGCTGGGACTTTCAGGACTCCAAAGTTCAGGCCTTTGAATTTTGGATATATCCATCTGCAAGGTCGTTTGCCGTCCTTTCTTTAAAACAGCCAACGAAGTTTTTTCCCCTACCAGCTTACCATTTGGATTCTTTAACACAGCCCGTACACGAACACGCTGATCCTTCCCGAATGCATTGTCAATAAAACCTCTGATACCAAGCGCCGCTTCTTTGTCAGAAACGAGCGGTGTACTTACATAAATTCCTTTTGCCGCATAATCGAGGCTGAAATGCACCTTGTCTGTTGCCATCAGATACACGTCCCGGTAAATACCACCAAAAAAGGTAAAGTCGGCCGATAAAGGAGGGATATTTTCGTTATGCCGATTATCAACGCGGACGAGAATCTCATTGCGAGCCCCTTCTTCAAAATTGACCAATTGATCTATCCGGTAAGAAAAACCTGTGTAACCGCCAGTGTGTAATCCTGCTTTTTTCCCGTTTACCCAGACCTCTGCTACCTGATTTGCTCCTTCAAAATAAATGAACACGTTCTTATTCTTCCAGTTCTTGTCAATTCGCATCTCCTTCCGGTAGACACATACGGCCCTGTGATAGCCCGGCTCATCGTCATTTACATCACGATCATTCCAGGTATGAGGTATGTTCACCTTCTCCCAGGAAATGGAATCAGGTCCGGTATTTCGGCTGAATTGCCAACCATGATTCATGCTGATTTTTAACCTTCCTTCCTGTCCGATGGAATCGAATACATTAAAAACCATCATCAAAAACAGGATAGAAAATGATCGTCCAAAAAGGTACCGTTTGAATTTTTTGTAGTTCGCTTTCATATCTATTAATAGTACCAAGTGTTTAACTTCCGATATGCTTTCTGACCCTGGCCAGAAGAATCTGCCAATCAAAATAAGGTTCAGTACCGGCCTTTGCCTTGTCGATCACATCAAGATATGACTGATCAAAGTAGACTGCAGGGCTCAAAGCCGGAATTCCTCTGCCAGGTATAAAATCATTTACCTGGAAACCCTTCTCGTTGTTCCTGGCACGCTTTCTGTCAAACTCAACCTTGCTGTTTAAAAATTCCTTATGGGATTTGACGCCCTTCATATAAGGCACTAAAAAGTCAACTCCTTTTTTTATGGACCCTCCAGACGACGATGTAACCTGAAAATAATCCTTACCGGTAGCTCTTTTGAACACCGTTATAGCTTTCAAAAACGGCTCTATGCTGAATATATGGTAATTCAGGGCATCCCTTTCATGGAAGTCGTATGTTGAGCCGTCCGCATTCAGATTATTACCTATCTGCTTAACAAGTTGCTCTTCCACATGCTTATCATACTTTCCATCCTTCAGCGTATAGTTGATCATAATCATCATCTTTACCCGATGGGTATTCCAATTATTGACAGAGGTACCTTTGCCATTCCTGCCTGATACATGCTGAATTTCCTGCTCACGCATTCGCGACAGCCAGCTATCAATTTGTATCCTATCCTTTGCAGAGATGTCCGAACGAATCAAGTCGTATGCAAAAACCATATCTTCCAGCTTGGTCTCATTGATAGGGTTCCCGTCAGGATTATTAGTCTTTGCCCAAGCCAGGAGAAACGTAATACATTTCTCCCGGTATCGTGGTTCTCCGCCTACCGTGGCTACGAGCGCCAGTGAAAAGACCTTGTCTACATCTTTTAATGCCTCTAGGCTGGCCATCTTGTTAGGATCTCCCATAAGCAGGCCTTGAGAAGTAATAAGCGGTATGGGTGCGGGCGCATCATCCAGTGCCTCTGTCGCCCTTCTCTCTATCCGTTTATAAAATTGCGAGGCCTGTTCATCGGTCTTAACAAGCTTCCTTAGTGCATCCACTTCAGATGCATCCAAACTCACATACTGGGCACGGACTGATATCATCAGCAGAAGCATGCCAACAAACAAGACACTTTTTTTTACCATTATCAATTTATTAACTGAAACTTTTTCTCCAGCGATATTTTATCTGAACTCGTCCCAAGCATCAGGTTAAACTCCCCCGGTTCAGCAGTCCAATTCATTTGTTGATCATAAAAAGCCAGTTTATTTTTATCAATAACGAACTGCAGCTTTTTACTCTCTCCGGGTTGGAGCATCACTTTCTTAAAATCCTTAAGCTCCTTCAAAGGACGGGTCACGCTGGCAAACATATCCTGAAGATACAGTTGTACCACCTCCTCACCTGCATACTTACCAGTGTTTTTAACCGTACAGTTTACAAGGATAGAATCTGAAGAATGAATGCTGGTCTTATTCAGTTCCAGGTTTGTCAGAGCAAACTGAGTATAGCTCAAGCCGTAGCCGAAGGCATATCTTGGTGTGTTAGGCAGATCGAGATATATAGATCTATATCTTCGATCATTCTCATTCAACGGAGGTCTACCCGTGTTCTTATAACTATAAAACAAAGGGATCTGGCCCTCTGATCTCGGAAAAGTCATCGGAAGCTTGCCTGCGGGATTATAGTCGCCAAATAAGACGTTAGCCATGGCATGACCAGCCTCACTGCCCAACCACCAGGTATACATAATAGCGGGCACATGATCGGAAGTCCAATTGAAAATCAGCGGACGCCCTGCCATAACAAGAACTACAACAGGCTTTCCGGTAGCCTGTATCGCTTTGATCAGCTCCTCCTGAACGCCCGGTAGGCCTATACTCGCCCTGCTATTCCCTTCGCCGCTCATATCAAACGTCTCACCTACCGCCATAATCACCACATCAGAACGCTTCGCTGTTTCTACCGCTTCCGCAAATCCCGCTCGGGATGTATCGCTGATGGAACACCCCATCGCATACTCAATCTTAGAACCAGCTGCTGCTTTCTTTTGCAAACCTTCGTAAAGAGAAACCAGATCGTCGTTATCCCACTTTACTGACCAGAAGCCTTTCATGTCTTCTTTCGACTTTCCCAGCGGACCTATTACAGCGATCTTCTTCGTGCTTTTTGAAAGTGGTAAAATCCGACCTTCATTCTTAAGCAGAACGACGCTCTTTTCAGCCATCTTTCTCGCAGCCTCTTTGTTTTTGGCCGAGTTCAGGACCTTCTTTTCACGTGCCTCATTACTGAACCTGTAAGGGTCATCGAATAATCCCATCTCGAACTTTTTCGTCAGGATCCGACGTACTGCATCATCAATAAGACTCACATCCACTTCACCCTTCTTCACCAAGTCTGTTAAATGAGGAAGATAGCTATGACTTTCCATATCCATGTCGCTACCAGCCAGAATAGCCATACGGGCAGCTTCACGATTGTCTTTGGCATAGCCATGCGGAACCATCTCCTTGATGGATCCCCAATCGCTCACTATAAACCCGGGAAATTTCCAGGAATCTTTTAATATATCTCGCTGCAGATAACTACTTCCCGTAGCAGGAACACCATTAAGATCATTAAAAGCGTTCATAAATGTCGCCACTCCTGCATCAAGCGCCGCCTTGAATGGCGGGAGGTATACTTCGTAAAGCATGCGCTCACTCATGTCTACCGAATTATAATCCCTTCCGGCTAAAGCAGCACCATAAGCGGCAAAATGCTTAGCACAGGCCATGATTGCATCTAAAGTTCCCAATCCTTTTCCCTGAAATCCTTTCACCCTGGCGCTTGAAATCACCGATCCGAGATAAGTATCCTCTCCTGCACCTTCCATCACCCTTCCCCACCTTGGATCCCTGGAGATATCGATCATCGGTGCGAAAGTCCAATGGATTCCTGCAGCCGACGCTTCTTCAGCAGCAATTCTTGCGGCCCCCTCTATCGCCGGAATATCCCAGCTCGCAGCCTCAGCCAGTGGTATAGGAAAGGTTACCCTGTAACCGTGAACGACATCGAGACCAAATAACAGTGGGATTTTAAGACGAGATTGCATCGCCAGAGCCTGCACATCCCGGGTATCCTTGGCTCCTCTAACGTTGAGCATAGATCCTACCCGACCTGCTTTTATATCCTCATACTTTGTACTGTTTGCTGTAACCGGCCCTGTTGCCAGTCGGTCGCCAGTGTATTGATTCAATTGACCAACCTTTTCTTCAAGCGTCATTTTTGAGATCAAGTCATTGACTTTATCATCAATAGTCTTTGGGGATGAAATCTTCGTTTGACCGCAAAGCTGTGAGTTACCCAATGCTAACGAAAGAAAAACCGGAATAATTAATTTAAACATGAATTTGAAATATGACTTACATATTCCACCGCCGGTGCGGACGATGGAATAAAATAATTAAATAATGAACTTTAACACTTTCTCGTTAATATCTCCAGGGGTATATAGTTGCAGAACATACATGGACAGTTCCATTTAACGCGATGATTCCGGCTGTAGAAACATTAGTTTGATCATTGACCTGCAAGGGCGAATAGTCACTGTTCAGGATTTTCATATTAATCTTGCCTTCCGGGTCGAAGCCATTGCCTCCTGACACATAATTGTAAGTAAAGACCCTTGAACCACTGGGATTAAGGTTCGGACTCGTCGAGGCCACCGCATATCCTAGTCTGGATTCCTTTGTAGCAACAGCACCTGCCGGTAACAAAGTCTGAAAACTGGTGTTCTCCAAGAGGGCATTTGAAAACCCGAAGTCACCCTGAAAGATCAGGTAGAGAAAATAATTCCGGACTGTTTCCTTGCTATAGTCGGTCCACTTATTAGCGGGTCGGGTTACCGGAGTCACGCCATCTGCAGAGAACCGTATGCTTCCGTCGGGGTTTTTCTCAATAACCGGAAAGTCAAACCACATACCAGCAGTGATTACTCCTGTAGTGGCATTTCTGACTCTTATCGCGTTATTGCTCAATAGAATAAAGGATCTTCCGCTTTGTTCATATTCGTTAAGATTCAGTTCTGCATATTCAAGCCCCAATTGCATCCACTTGAAAATAGTATCATTGGCAATAACTGGATTTTTGCCCCTCTCTTCCAGATACTGGCGAGCAGTTTTGTTAATATGCGGGTCAAGAACAGATTCTTCGTACGGATAATCCTCCTGAAGATCCAGTCCGAACATGGAACAGCCGCTAAGAAGGCTGCTCAGGACGAGACCTGATAATAGTTTATAAATTCCTTTCATCTGATTTTTTTTAAGATGATGTACTTTCTTGATTTAAGTTTTCTCTGCAGATAACGACTACTGACCTCCATACGGCTCATTTTGAACAAGCAGGCTGTTCGCATACATTACGTTCGTACTAAATGGCCAGTAATATTTCCGTTTATCACTACCCCATCCGGTGGTAGCATTTCCTGCAGCTGTCTGACGGGCAACCAAAATAGGATCCATTACTTCCTTCACTTTATCGGTACGCACAAGATCAAACCATCTCACACCCTCGCCAATAAGCTCAAACTGCCTTTCTTTCAATATTTCATTCTCTAACTCATTTGCATCAGCGAACTGTGCAACGCTAACCTGGGGAACCCCTGCACGGGCTTTTATCAGATTCAGGTATTTCACTGCGTTATCCCTATCCCCTGTCTTGTTCAGAGCTTCGGCATAAAGAAGATACATGCCGCTTAAACGATACAATGGGATATAAACGTTAGTCTGCTCGCTACCGGGTAGATTACTCGTATATAAAGTTGGCACAAATGTGTATCCCGCTGTGGCGGTTGCTGCCGTAAATGTCCCCGCATAAAACTTCCAGAAGCTTCTGTCACGAATAGGTTGATTCGTCGCAGATGTAATGTTATACGTCTGCCTTACTCTCAAATCAGTCGTCGCAGTCGCCGTTCCATAAACTGCTGTGGATACCTGAGGCCACTCAGTCCATAAAGGATCAGCCATACGTATCTGAGGCTCATTCATTGTCCTGGATACACCGGCCATACATGCACATCCATTCGCTACATAATCCCAATGGATACTAAAGATGCTTTCTACACTCGATGCGGGACTCACAAACTGTGTGTTCCAGGTCGTTCCTGACTGCAGGTCGCCTGTGGCACCACCAGCACCCGTTGCCAGCGCACCAGAAGCGTTGTATACTTTTCCTGTAGGCGCCTTTGCGGCAAACAAACGTTTAAACCAAACAATGGCACTATCATAATCATGTTTCCACATATAGATGTCTGCCATAATCGAACAGATAGCCCCTTCCCCAAGATACCACACCGTTGGAGTCTGATTCTTTGTAGTTAGCTGATAGGCAAGTTCCAAATCCGCTATTGCCTGAGCGAGAATTTTCTCCTGAGGCTCCTTGGCTGCTTCCGGCTGATCATTGATACTGATGTATGGTTCTGTCCGGATCGGCGCATCTCCCCACACTCTTGCAATCCAGAAATAACAGAGCGCCCGCATGGCGTGTGCCTGAGCTGTATAACTTGCTTCCAGGGCAGGAGTTAATGCTATAGGTGAACCCGGAGCAGCAAAATTCTTGATCTCCGGAAGCTTTTTAATCAGTAGGTTTGCCCGACCAATAGTGCTGTACAAAGACGAATAATCCGCATAAGAGTTGTTCGCCGTCAAACCATTAAATTCGATCTCATTGGTAGCGTTCACTGAATAGGAAAGCCTTCTTTCCCAATTGTCAGACCGCGCTTCTCCCCACCAGGTAATTCGGTTATTGTACTGTCCCTCTCCAATCATAGTAGATTGAAATTCGCCATACATTCCGGCGAGTGCCGCTTCTGCATCCAACCTGCTCTTGAAAAAAGCGTCCAGCGTTCCCTCAGAAACAGGTTGTTCATCGATCGACTTCGCACAACTCACTAAAATCGTCAGCAAGCACAAAATATAAATATGAAATCTCTTCTTCATGTTTCTTTCTTTAAAATCCTACAGTTATGCCAAAACCGAGTTCCCTGCGCTTTGGATATTTTCCATTGTCCTCACCAGGTGTTAGTCCGGATGATGATGTAAACTCCGGATCGTATCCTGAATAATTGGTGTAAGTGAGGAGGTTAACACCGTAAACGTAGGCCGAAATGTTCCTGGCTAATGCCTTTTTCGCGAGATCCGGACTAAAGCGATACGTCAGACGAGCATTGGACAGCCTAACAAACGTTGCATCTTCCAAGAAGTAGCTGTTACCACCACCTCTCTGGCTTCCTCTGGTATCTTTGTCCGGATAAAAAGGGAATGTAGAGATATCCCCCTGTTTGGTCCATGCACCATATATCGCCTCAGGAAGCGAGGGATTTCCATTATTGGCAAAGTTGGTTAGGTTCTGCTTAAACTGATTATACACCTTTCCACCGATTGTTGAATTCACAATGAAGGAAAAAGAAACCCGCTTATAAGAGAAGTTGTTCACAAAACCGAAATAAGCATCTGCCTGCGCATTTCCGATGACGTGACGGTCGTTGTCATTTATTATTCCGTTATTATCTATGTCTTGCCATTCGGTATCACCGCCTAAAAGTACATTCCCGTTATGGTCGCGCTTTTTAACAATTTCACCACTGTACACCTGCCCGTCAAGCTCGTAGTAATCAGCAGCAGAAGTACCGGCACGGCCTAAGCCTCCACTCACGGTAACCCCTACCGGAGTCAGCTTCCTTCCTTCGGGAGTATATGCGTTCGACACATCATACTGATAAATTCCAAGGTTTCGCCATCCGTAAAAATCTCCTATCCTGCTTCCCTCGGCTATCAAATAACGTGCGTTGCCTCCGCTTACTCCTCCTGATCCGGTTGCAATAAACGACTCACCATTGTAAAGCTTTGTAATCTTCCCACGTTCGAAAGTAAGGTTCGCATTTACAGTCCAGTTGAAGTTTTGAGAAACGACTGGATTACCGGTCAGTACAAGTTCCAATCCCTTATTTTCAATATTCCCCACGTTTACCTTAATCGAGCTGTATCCAGTCTCTCTTGGCATCTGTCGGTCATACAACAGATCTTCTGTCGTTCTCACATAAGCATCTACGATGAAACCAAGGCGTCCCTTTAGGAAACTCAAATCTAGCCCCAGGTTTTTGGTAACGGTTGATTCCCATTTAAGTGTAGAATTGCTGAAGCTTCCCGTTGTGGATATTCCCGAAACCCCATTGTAACTATTTCCTCCGATCTCAACCCGGCTGATAGACTCATAATCCCCGATCGGATCATTTCCCCCGCTTCCATAACTGAATCTCAGCTTACCATCGTCCAGCACTTTTTTAGTCCATGAAAGAAACTTTTCATCCGTAAAACGCCATCCCACAGATCCTGCAGGAAAACCTCCGGAACGATTATCTTTTCCAAAACGTGACGACGCGTCATTTCTGTAAACACCCTGTAATAAGTATTTACCTTTGTAACTGTAACCTATGCGTCCGAAATAAGAGGCCGTAGAGAACGCTCCGGCTCCCACTCGTTGCTGAGAAAGGTTGGTCATGTTACTACCGGTTATGGTGGTGACGTTCTCCAGAACAAAGTTTGTTCCCGTCAAGTAAACATTATCATAGCGCAACCGGTCACGGGTAATACCCGCTGTAGCAGTAAATGTGTGATGCTCATTAAGCGTTTTGTTGTAGTTCATGTAGGCTTGTGCCTCGTAATAGAACCGCTTATTAAACTGATTCACTGCCGAATTCGTCGTCCCGGTCTGAGTCGAAATATACCTGGGAGTAAACTGTACGCGCTGCCCGTCATCAAGCTGTGCATTTAATGCCGCCGTAAACTTCAGGTTATCAAGAATATCGTAGTTAACCGTATTGACGAACTGAACCCTGTAATCCTCCCGTGTATTTGTTTCCTGAAGAGCATAAGCAACCGGGTTCCGCTTATTGTTGATATAACTGGTCAGACTACCGTCAGGATAGTAGATCAGATAACTTGTAGGTCTGTCAAATACCGGCCGGATAGAGTTATTAACATTAGCCATGTTTCCCGTCTGCCTGTATACCGATAGGTTCGTCGAATATTTCAGTTTCTTCAGAGCCTGGTAGTCAATGTTTACCCTTGACTGGATGCGTTTGCTGTTGCTGTTCAACGCTATGCCTTTATCATCAAGGTAGTTCACGCTTCCGGCATAAGTCAGGTTTTTACCACCACCGCTGACGGAAAACCTGACGTCATGCTTCTGACCGAGGTTGCCCAGTAAAAGATCCTGAAGGTCGTTTGCAGAGTTCAAACTTGGATTTAAAGAGTCAGTGAGCACACCCAATTGTCCCTGAAGCTGCCTGTAATAACGAATATCTACAGGGTTAGACTGCTGAATTTCGTGTGCAATTTTACCCATTGTATATACATACTGTACATCCAGCCTCGGCTTACCTTCTACGCCCCTTTTTGTACTGATCAGAATCACGCCATTAGCCGCCCTCGATCCGTAAATTGACGCTGATGCAGCATCTTTCAATATCTCGAAGCTCTGGATGTCGCTTGGATTGATAGCGCTGATGCTTTGTGTGATTACGCCGTCGACAACATAAAGCGGACTAGTTCCATTACCTTCTGATGAGAACGTAGAAGGACCACGAATAGTAATCGAACCTTCTCCGCCAGGTTCCCCATTATCATTCATAACCATGACACCTGCGGCCTGACCTTGCAAGGCGTCGAATATATTCAACGGCTGCCGGTCTTCAATCTGCGCTGCTGTAACTGTTGAGGTAGCACTTGTCAGATCTCTCTTTTTTACCGTACCTCCGTATCCTGTCTGTACCACTACCACCTCATTAAGCGTGTTGATATTTTCGCTTAATTTAACATCGATTTGCGACCTTCCTTTTAGCGGTTCCTCATGAGGATTGAAGCCGACATAAGAAAAAACCAGGACGACATCGTTGCCAGGTACCTTCAGGGTGAATTTTCCATTGACACCACTGCTGACTCCTGTGGTTGTACCTTTTACCCGAATACTTACACCCGGTAAAGGCTCTCCTTTGATATCTGTCACTAACCCCGTCACATTTATCTGTGCATAAGCAGGCGACAAGAAGTACATACTCAACAGGAGCACGTACATAATTTTTTTCAAGTAAGGGAGGTGTCCATTAAGAAATGTGGTTTCCCTTTCTTCGGAACGGTATAGTTTATCCATAAAAACACAATTGGCTTTTGATTACTAAGCGACACGGCTTAACACCTAATAGCGCCTGATAATCGATTCATTACTGGTTGTTGGTTAGTTAAATTCGGGCCTCTGTAACCTGGTTTCATGAGCCCGATAACAATGGTTGGAGTTTTAAGTCATCTTTACGATTTAAGTATTAATTGGTATTGCCAAATGTAAGCCAATATTTAGGATAAAAACAATAGAGAAATTATATAACTAACTGTTTATTAAATAGTTATATAATTTTTGATACACATAATTGCAATCTTCATTTTTTCCTATTTGGCTGGTAATAAGCTACAAGCACTGAAATATCAGGATTACTTAAGCGTATCATGATACACTTAAATAGCAATGAAATAATTTTCTAATATTTTATTTTTCTGCGTAGGCGAGGGGTATGTCAAGAACAAGCTTACTCCATCCCTGATCTCCGGCGTTTTTAATATCCTTTTTCCGCTCTTCCATTAGCTTTTTCATCCTGCTGCTATAAGACCAGCAGGTGCTTTGACGGATCCCTAAAATTTCTGACAATTTATGCGATGAGATCTTTCCCTTAGTACTGTAAACAAGAAACAGCATATAAAAGGCCTTATTGATCGGAATCCGGCTGTTCTGGAATATAGTGTTTGCAATTACCGATTCTTCATATCTGCATTTGGTGCAGCGACGGCTGTAAGGAAGCTGTCCGTGGAGATAATTTGTGTTTGAGCACTTTTTGCAGCTGTAGGCCTCTGTCCATTTCAGTTCCGAAAGAAATTTAAAGCATGTTTCCCGATCCGGATAGATCTTACTGAATTCACTGAAATCAACATCCTGAGACATTACACGTGCTCGTGTAACCTTTTCTATGTTAACATGCAGATTTTGGTTGTCCTTCTCCAATAAACCATTAATACGGTTTATTTCCGCAGACTGCATTTCAAGCAAGGCATTTGCCTCTGAAAGCTCCATATTCTTCTGCTCAATAATAGATGCATTTTCTACAAGCTGTCTGGTTCTCTTATCCACCAGCGTGCTGAGTTCCTTATTCAACGTATCTTTGAGTTTTTCATTGACCTGGAGCTGGTGGATCATTCTTTTCTGAGCCTTCACCTTCTTTTTCTTCAGGTGAGCAACATTATCTCCTATCGCAAACGAAACCAAAACCATCTCCATCACAAAGCAAAAACTCAAGCTGTAGTGTGTTATTGGCCCATATGGCAACCATCTCACATTAAAGAGAATCAGAACCTTGACAATTATCCCAAGTAATAAAAATAAATAGCCTATCACAAAGAAGCGGGCAGGACGATAACCGCTTTTCCAAACATATATACCTGCGTACAAGGCTGCCATAGTTGGCACTATTTCGACTATTTTGTATGTAAACAGATTCCGGTCTAGCAAACAAGCTAACAAGAACGCTACTCTCAGAAAAATAACAATGTTGATAAGCCGGTATAGCTTGGGAAACTTGGGTTTAAGATATAAAAAGCTTGATGCAAACAGCAAGGCAAAGATACTACTCGAGAACAACGCAATTCCATAGGAATATTGATTCCAGTCGGGGTAGTTTGGCCATAAATATTGAAATGCAATCCCGTCAATACACATCTCGTACAAGCCGATGCTCAAATTGTACAGTACGTAATATAGATACTGCCTTTGTCTGACTGCAAAGAACATTAGTATATTATACAGACTGAACACAATGATCATCCCGTAGAAGACACCGAAGATCATATATTCCTCGATCGCGTACTGTACAAACCATTCTACATTCCTAAGTACGATGATGACACTGACAGATTGGGAGGACTTCAATCTGACATAATAAACATTTTCCCCCTTCAGTGAATGATCAAGGTTGAACGTAAAATTTTTATGCTGAAACGTGCGATGGTGAAAGGGATATTGATCTCCAAATCTATGAGCAGTATATCTTTTAAACTGATCCGGGGAATACAATGTAATCTCATCTATAGTCTGGTCAAAAAACTCCAGAATCCAATTCTCTTTTGACGTAGGAAGAGACCGGATCTTTATCTTGAACCAGTAGTAGGAATTGAAATCAAAGATCTTCGGTGTGTAAAACCTATTCTTCGTAAATAGCGTGTCTACTTCAGGCTTTAAAACATCCGAAATCTGTAAGATACCCTCAGGATCCTCATACATCTCGATCTCACCATAAGAAAAAATATGCTGGGGTACATGATCCCGGATGGGAACAAGATCCTGAGAGAATAAATTATTCTTCCCTGAACAGATTAAAAAAACTATGGCAAGATAGATAAGTCTTTTATAAGCGAAATTGCTGCTTTTTGCGCATCTCATCGAACAGTTCTAATTATCGCAAACACTTTACTGCAATACATGGCCGATACATTGTTGCCCTCGTTCATTGAAATCCTGCTAAAGTAAAAGTGCTCCGTTGTGTTTATAAATGGTTCTGGCAAAAATATAAGAATATGTCGTCCATACAAGCTTTATTCGAACATCTTATGTCATTTAAATAGGGCTGCGGGTTAGTTAGACAGCCCATCTTTTGAATTTTACAAAAATCTAAAAATACTAAGTTAGATTGCTATATTTGCCCACTCTGTTCCCGTAGTTCAATGGATAGAATTTTAGATTCCGGTTCTAAAGATATGAGTTCGAATCTCGTCGGGAACACTTTTTACGATTTCGGAAGAAATCGCTCATGACAAAACCGCCTTACGGCATCGTAGAGGCGGTTTTATATGACTGAGCAAAGTCCACATCCTCATCTTGCCATGAAGTGAGGTTTCCAAACGATTCAGAAGAATAGCTTAGGTTCAAGATTTGACTATTTGTCACTTCTTCGAGAGCTGCTTGGAGCTTTGCGAAGAAGTGACAAGATTATTTAGCCCGAAAATATTTCGCAAATTTTTTTTTAAATGGGTATCATATTTGATACCTTTACACAATGAAAGCTAGGGAGGTAATCAAGTTGCTCTCTGAAGATGGATGGTACCAGGATAGGCAAAAAGGAAGCCACAAGATATTCAAACATCACGAGAAAAAAGGAACTATTCCGGTTCCCGATCATGGAGCAAAAGATATACCTGTCGGAACGCTCAAATCAATACTGAAAATGGCCGGGCTTCAATAGTCCGGTCCTACTATATGTTACTACTTTAAATCATTGCTACTATGAAACTGGCATTAATAATCGAAAAAAACGATAACGACCTTTGGGGAAGAATTGAGAATGCTGGAGACTTTTTACCAGTAACCACTGCTGAAACAGTTCCGGGTGTTATTGATAATATCAAGGATCTTGTTGAAGATTACCTGAAACATGAAGGAAGCGAAGATCCATTCTGGAAAAATGTAAAAGCAGAAGATCTTGAGTTCGACCTTCACTACGATTTACAGGCGTTATTTACTGCTTTCGACTTTCTGAACATCAGCAAGGTTGCTAATCGTGCCGGAATTAACCCAGCACTACTACGTCATTATGCATCGGGAACGAAGCACCCCTCGGGAAAACAGGCAAAAAAGATTGAGGATATATTTCATCAACTCGCATATGAAATGAACAAAGTATCTGTCTACGCCGATTAACATCGGTATATAGCCGAGATTAACCACATGATCAGCTTGGTCCTTTAGCCTAAGGGTACGACAGGGAACAGCATATTGGCGATAGAAAGGATTATGTAACTCAATACAATCCAGCCACTACAACATTCAAAGTTCTACAGATCGTCATCTATAAACCAGAGGCGATCTGTAGAATATCTTTGTTTACTCAACTCCTGACACCAACCACAGAAAAGTTAGTCTGTACCTTCTTTCTTACCTAAACACTACCTGCCCCTTAACCGCTCCGCCTGTCAATTCAAGCGCTTGCTTTGCCAATTTTGTATCCGTATTCTTAATGCTGATCTTCTGATTATCCTTACCATCTGCCTTCACCAGCACATCTAACCCCGAACCATATTTCAAACCATCAATCGTTACGTTCTTTGCCGTATTGAGTGATACCAGGGGCTTTGAGGGATTCGTCTGCAACTGTACATTCTCAATATTGATATTACTTGCTTCGATCAGTTCGATGCCTGTATTCGCTTTGAAAACCGAGTTTCTAAGCGTAATATTCTGAATTGGCATTTCAGAAAGGCCTCTGATAAATAAAGCGTGGCTTGCTCCGCTGCAGGCAATGTTTTCGAAAACCATGTTTCTGAAAACAGGAGTACCTTCATTCACAACCGGACGTGTATCACGCTCACTGTCAGTAATGAACTTCACGAAGTAGTGCATATCAAAAAACACAGCTTCCTGAATAATATCTTTCATATAAAGGTTCCGGGCGTAGATATTCTCAACCACGCCCCCTCTGCCTCTTGTCGACTTGAATCTCAGTCCCTTGTCCGTTCCGAGGAAGCTGCAATTCTCGATGAACAAATTACGTGCGCCGCCGCTCATTTCGCTTCCTACCACAACACCACCATGGCCTTTATACACAGTATTGCCGCGAATAATTCCATTTTCTGACGGTCTGCCGCGCTTTCTGCCTTCTTCATCTTTGCCCGACTTGATGCAAATAGCATCGTCTCCAACATCCAGGATACTGTTTTCGATGAGGAAGTTCCTGCATGACTCAATATCCATACCATCACCATTATGTGCATAGTCAGGATTTTTTACCATCACATCACTTATCGTAAGGTCCTCGCAAAGGATAGGATGCAAGCACCAGGCAGCAGAGTTCTGCAGAATAACACCCTCTATAAGCACCTTTTTGCAATTGTTTAACACAAGAAGGTTCGGTCTCAGAACATCTTTCATATCTTCAAATGCAGAAAGCGGTTTTCCAGGTACCAGCAGCATGCTCTTTTTTTGAATATTGGCTTCTTTAAATTGCTGACTCGGATACCACGTTTTACCGTCATCACTCACAACACCCCCGGAAGCTACCTTCTTTTTCCAATCCGGTGGAGGGAGCTGACTTTGATGTACAGCTCTCCACACATCGCCGTTTCCGTCGATGATCCCTTTTCCGGTGATAGCAATATTCTCCAGGTCCTTTCCAAATATTGGAGACTCATTTCTGGCAACCTTCCTGCCTTCGTATTCACCTTCAACAATTTTGTATTGCGACTTATCATCTGTAAAGAATAATGTCGCACTCTTTGCAACATGAAGGTTCACATTACTCTTTAAATAAATTGGCCCACTCATCCATAGACCCGCAGGAATCAGAACTACCCCTCCTCCCTTCTTGTTGCAATCTTCTATTGCCTGGTTGATAGACCGCGTATTCAGCGTCCTGCCATCAGGCACGGCCCCATACTTTATAATATTGATCGTGTCGTTTTTAAATACCGGTCTGGCTACTTTAGGAAGGTTGTCCCATGAGTAGTTTTGAGATGTAGCCGAAGTCTGAGCCTGGGCTCCGAGGCCCATGGCCACAGAAAGAAGGATAAATAATTGGGTTTTCATGTATATCAAATATGTAAACAAAACGACCGCCATAACAGAAAATTCAGTAAATAAACTGTTACGGAGACCGTTTCTGAGTTGTAATGAACGAATATCCTACTATCGTAGTAATGGAGTTTCCAGTACCTCACGAACGATGTTTCGACCACCGATCGCACAACATCATCGCTGTCAGTTTTATAAACTATCGCTGTCCGTATGACGGATCAAACCAGCTGTCCGTGCGAAAAGGTGATGCTGGCAGTCCGGCACTATTCACGAGATTGCAAACCGGATTATTCGCCCAGGCATACCTTACCGCCACAGGCTTCGCTACCCGGGCACTGCTTACCACAATCTGGTTGCCCTGTATCTTGGCATCTGCCCAATAGAATTTCTGATCTTCGCCGGCGACAGCGAAACCAGTCAACGGCTTACCATCGCGGGAACGAAGGCCTCCATCAGCATGTGTAAAGCTCAGAACCATCTCTTTGTCATTCGCCTGACTCGACTTCAATAGAGGTCCCGAATATGCAATCTTCTCGCCATACGTATTAGCCAGCGCAATCAATGCAAGCCTGCCACCTACGTCTTGTTTATTCTTAGGATGGATATCCTCTCCATCACCAATGTCAATACTTACTGCCATCCCCGTATTTGGTAATGACAACGTTTGGAGTTGAGCTTCTCTTAGCGCCGCCCAACCTGTTGCTTCCGGCTGATCATTCACTTTCATGAAGTTGGCCAGCTGCACGAAATAGAAAGGGAAGTCGCCCCTGCCCCACTTCTCCCTCCAGTCGCTGATCATAAGCGGAAACAACTCCAGGTATTGATACGATCTTCCTGCGTTACTTTCTCCCTGGTACCAGATAGCACCACGGATGGCAAACTGAATGAACGGGTTAATCATGGCATTATAAAGCACCATCGGCCTGTTAGGTCCTTCATTGGAAACCGGCATAGCCGGTACGTCTTTCAGATTGAACCCCTCCTTGTATTGCCAGTCGCCGTCTAATGATATACGATCACCATTCGCCCCGATCGCAGCTACGGTGTTCTTGTCGCTCGAAAAACCACCCTCGCCTGCAGAGTCAAACACCCTTACGGCAATCACTGCCTCACCACCCTTAACTGCTGACGCCGGCACGGTGTAAACCCTCGGCTTATTGTAGCCCTGAGTCGCACCGATCTCTTTACCATTAAAGTAAGTAATGTCATCATCATCGATTACACCCAGATTAATTTTAAGCTCCTTCCCGGCCCATGATGCCGGTATATTGAGCTTTTTCCGGAACCATACCACCCCATCGAAGTTTGGCAGGGCCGACCGCTCCCAAAACCCGGGGAGATCCATCTTCTTCCAGGATGCATTCTCAAATGACCCAGCCGCCCAGATTGCCGAGCCGGCCTTGAAACCGGCATCCCGGGTCTTTACCGAAGATTCCCATTCCTGCATCTGCTGCTTGAAAGGCTTATCGTTTTGATTTTGCGGAGAAGTCTCCATCTGCACGACCAAATCTTTGAAGTCGCCCATCTTTTTCAACGCTCCACCACTTGTCCAGGCTTCAGCAATAGTGCCACCCCATGATGTATGAATCAAGCCAATTGGGACACCCTTCTTTTTATAGATATCCCTCGCAAAGAAATACGCAACGGATGAAAAGTTCGGGATACTTGCCGGACTGCATGCCTGCCACCCGCCCTCCCATACTTTAGCATCTTCCTGCGGAGTCAGACTCGTCTGATGCTCCACCTGCAACAAACGTATATTCGGATAGGACGCCGCATCAATTTCCTGCTGATAATTATTAATCCGCCCCCAACCGGCAAGTGGCATCTCCATATTGGACTGTCCCGAGCAAACCCAGACTTCTCCAATCAAGACGTTATTTAGTGTTAACAGCTCCCCATCGGATATCTTTACCGTATAGGGCCCTCCATAGGACGGAGTAGGCATGGTGATCTTCCAATTACCCTTCTCATCGGCTTTGCCCTTATAGGTTTTCTTGTCCCAACCCGGTACCAGCTCTACCGTCTTGCCAGGGTCTGTTTTTCCCCATACCGCGGCCTCTGTTTTCTGCTGGAAAACCATATTGTCTCCAAACACAGAAGGTAACTTAACTTTAGCCTGAAGATTTCCGCTCAGCAGCAAGGGCAGCATCATAAAAGCATGCCTAAGAGAAAGTTGACTTCTTTCTTTCATATAAATTTTAGGTTTATTTTGGAGCACTAAACATACTAAAAAGCCCTTTCAATCCGCAGACTGAAAGGGCTTTTTTTATAATGCACCGGGATAATTATAATGCTATCCGCATTTAGACGAACCGCAATCTTTACATGTTAAACAACCTTCCTGATAAAGCAGGTTAGTAGAATTACAGTTCTGGCATTTTTGTTTCTTAGCTTCTGTTCCATCCGGAATATAACGCTTTAAAGCTCGCGCAACACCATTTTTCCAGGTATTGATTGATTCGTCCAGCTGAAGGCTATTGATCAGGTCAACCACTTTTTCGATGGCCATTCCATGTCTCAGCGTACTGGAAATCAATTTCGCGTAATTCCAATATTCCGGGTTGAACTTATAAGATAAACCCTCGATGGTCGTTTTATGTCCGCGTTTGTTCTGATACTGGAAATCATATCTCGAGCTTCCGTCAGCCTCTCTATTCTTGATGATCAGGCCTTCGTTCACCCATCTCGGAATCAGGATACCATCTTCATCATCCAGGAAGCCAGTGAAGATCTCATACGGTCTTCCATCAATCAAACCGATGAACGCGATCCATTTATCGCGGTTGTTCTGGAAGCGTACCACATCTGCTTCAAGAACTGCAGGCCGGATAACCGGGAAGCTTGCATGATTCTTCTCGTCTTCCTCTGAGGTGGCTTCTTTCTCCGAATTCGAAATAAGCACTCCTGAACGTGATCCGTCTCTGTAAACCGTTACACCTTTACATCCCGCCTTCCAGGCCTCCATGTATAACTGACCTACCAACTCCTCGGTAACATCCTCCGGCATATTGATGGTCACGCTAATAGAGTGGTCAACCCATTTCTGGATCTCTCCCTGCATCTGGACCTTCTTATGGTAATCGACATCGTTAGAAGTAGCTTTGTAATAAGGAGATTGCTTCACCAGATCATCAAGCTCTTTCTGTCCGTAGTTCTTAGTCAGGTCATGACCATTTACTTCCATCCACTGTTTGAAACGGTGGTGGAAAACCACATATTCTTCCCATGAATCGCCTACCTCGTCAACAAAGTCAACGCGTACATCTTTATCATTAGGGTTAACTTTTCTTCTTCTCTTATAAACAGGCATAAACACCGGCTCAATACCAGAGCTGGTCTGCGACATCAGACTGGTTGTACCCGTAGGTGCGATAGTCAGCAACGCGATGTTACGGCGACCATACTCCAGCATCTGGAAATATAGTTCCGGATCTGCTTCCTTCAAACGCAGGATGAAAGGATTGTTCTTCTCTCTCTCCGCGTCAAAAATAGCAAACGCACCTCTTTCTTTAGCTGTCATTACTGAAGCACGGTAAGCCTCAATAGCGATGTTCTTATGTATTTCAACCGCAAATTTAGTACCCTCGTCGCTACCGTAACGCAGACCTAAAGCCGCAAGCATATCGCCTTCTGCAGTGATACCAATACCTGTTCTGCGTCCTTCGTTAGCCTTGGTCTGAATATTCAGCCACAGGTTTCTCTCCGTACGTTTCACTTCAGCCTCTTCAGGATCGTCGTCAATCTTCCTCAGAATAGCGTCGATCTTTTCAAGCTCCAGGTCGATGATATCGTCCATCATGCGCTGTGCTGCGTGAATATGTTTCTTAAACAGCTCCCAGTTGAAATACGCATCTTTAGTGAATGGTTTCTCTACGTAGGAAAACAGGTTAATGGCCAACAGTCGGCATGAATCATATGGACATAATGGAATTTCCCCGCAAGGATTGGTAGAAACCGTACGATAACCTAAGTCTGCATAGCAGTCGGGCACCGACTCGCGAATGATCGTATCCCAGAACAAAATTCCGGGTTCAGCCGAGCGCCATGCGTTGTGAACGATTTTTTTCCACAACAGCGTCGGATCGATTTCTTTCTGATATAGCGGAGAGTCGCCGTAAATAGGATATTGTTGAACGTAACTGCGTTTTTCTTCAACAGCACGCATAAATTCATCATCGATACGTACAGAAACGTTCGCTCCTGTAACCTTTCCCTGTTCCATTTTAGCATCGATGAAACCTTCAGAATCGGGGTGTTTGATGGCAACGGAAAGCATCAGAGCTCCCCTTCTTCCATCCTGAGCAACCTCTCGGGTTGAATTAGAGAAACGCTCCATGAAAGGAACGATTCCGGTAGAAGTCAGCGCCGAGTTCTTCACTGGTGAGCCTTTCGGACGGATGTGTGACAGGTCATGCCCTACGCCACCACGTCTTTTCATCAACTGAACCTGCTCCTGATCAATCTTCATGATCCCGCCGTAAGAGTCGGATTCGCCGTTGTTGCCGATAACAAAACAGTTCGACAACGAGGCAATCTGGTAAGGATTACCGATACCGGTCATTGGACTCCCCTGAGGAATTATATACTTGAAATCCTTTATTAATTCAAAGATTTCATCCTCGCTTAACGCGTTTGGATATCGTTGATCTATGCGTGCAATCTCAGAAGCAATACGGCGATGCATATCATCAGGTGTAGCTTCGTAAATGGCTCCGTACGAATCTTTCAACGCGTATTTATTCACCCAAACACGTGCTGCCAAATCATCTCCCTTGAAATAAATAAGAGACTTTTGATAGGCTTCATCCGCAGAATAGGTGGTCTTGATTTCAGATAGATTCTCAATTTCCATGATCAGATTTTTGAAGTGGCAAAGTTAATATTTGTATCCTAGTTAAAACAAAAACGTTGAGAAGTTTACAGAAAAAAAATATAAACATTTATAAATCAGAATGATAATAACGCTACAACATCGAAAAGTTAGCAAATTTTCACAACGAGTGTTAACAGTTTTTATTAACACATGTTAACATCTGCCTTAACCAATTCATACACTGTCTTTTAAAGATGGGGCACCCAGCCTGCCCCCAACCGGAGGGCTGCTTGAGGGTGTTGCCACATTGATCCCACGGTGCGGCCACGGTGAGGCCACCTTTTTCCGGCAAAACGTGGCTGCAAGGTGGCTTCATCGTGGCCGCACTGTGGCTGTACCCTCAAGCTGGCTACAACGCAACCACAACCAGGCCACCAGCAATAGAGAAGCATGCCCAGACAATTTTGTCATGAGCAGGCTCGTAAAGAACATCAGGGGTTACAGGCTCTTGAACGCTTCTGATTCAAGAATGGAAAAAGATGGCACGGCGTCGTCCAGTTCATTGGTGTCGACGATCTCAAAATTACGTACCTCTACTGCGTCTTCATATTCGGGACTAGTGTTAACAATCACGCCTCCTAATAAGAAAATCCGGTCGCAACGGAATTCTTTTCGACTCATCCGGATAAGAATGTTCAACTTTTTATGAATCTCTTCATAAGCTACATCCGTAATTTCCTTTGCGGGGTTAGCGGAGGTTATGATACGGTGCTTATGAGGCATTACAGTACGCTCGAGAAGCGTCTGCTGATAGTCCAGCTCTGAATTAATCGGAACGTAGACCTCGTTCTCCTGCTGCAGACGCTGCAGAGCCAGCATCAGGGCTCCGCAGCTGTTGGTTAGCTGCTTCTGTCCCGGGCGTCGCATCTTGCCGAGTTTACCTTCATCGGTCATACCGATATGCGGACCATAAAAGATAAACGCATCACCACCATCCGGGATGTGGTGCGCATAAGCAACCATGCCAGTGAAGCCTGAAAAGGGTAATCCGCCTAGTCCGCCCATAGAAAAGGGACGAGTGAGTACCCTGCGGAAGTCTGTCGAAATATTAATATCATCACAACACAACGATGTTGCAAAAAGCATTTTTGACAGATCAGAGTTGTATTCGTTTTTTAAAAAATCAAGATAGGTTTCTGTTACCTCAGTTCCCGTCTTCACATTTGGGTAGTATGCCTTTACGAGAGGTTCGAGCTCTTTCATATGATAAACGTAGCTCTAAATTTTCGTTTTTTCAATTTTCTGGCTTAAGAAGTTCCGAATCGATCATGTAAGTTTTAATATCTTTACCTCATTAACTAAATCCATAACCATGCTTACTCATCATGTACTTTTCTGGCTAAAAGCCGATACTACCGAAGAACAAAAGTCCGCTTTCAGATCAAGCCTCGAAACACTGGAAGGTGTTGAAACGGTTAAATCTTTATTCATAGGCACTCCTGCTCCCATTGAGCGTGCCGTGGTTGATACTACTTATACCTTTTCTCTCCTGGCGCTCTTTGATGATCTGAAAGGACATAATGTTTACCAAACCCATCCACTCCATTTAGCTTTTCTTGATCAATTCAGAGTTTACTTCGAAAAGGTGGTTATATACGACGCTGAGTAGTCCGGGCTCATTGGAAACTTACCTGCCATTAAAGCAAATGGACCCTTCTCTGGTCCATTTGCTTTAATGGCATCAAACAGAATGAGTATTTCTTCGTCTGTCGCGAGGTTCATGTATCCTGAGCACAAAAGCGGATGAAGGCTCTGTAACTGTATCGGTAAAAGACTTTGGAATTGGATTGTCAGATCATCAAAAAGACCGTATATTCGAACGTTTCTATCGAGTTGATGATAAAAATTATGCAGCCAGCGGTTTAGGTATTGGCTTGTATATATCTGCAGAGATCATCAAAGCTCATCAGGGAAAGTTTGGTGTCGACAGTAAACTTCACGAAGGCTCTACTTTCTTTTTTATTTTGCCGATTAATGGATAAAGACTTTTACGAATATATTTTTAAGAGGCATCAGCAAATTGAGGCCGTCCCATCCAATAAAGAGATTGCCGGCTGGGCTCTTGGTCTGATACGCCTTTTGTTTCCGGAGCAGTCGAAGAGCTTCTTTCTCTCAGTAAGGGATATTGAGATGGAGCTTCAGTCGCTTGAGGCACAGTTGAAGGAGATCATGGACTCGACACGTGCCTGTGAAGAATGCAATAACGAACAACGGGCGAAAGCGTTCTTTGAACAGGTGCCTGAACTGTACCGCGCTCTGAATACTGATATTAACTCTATCCTGGAAGGTGACCCTGCTGCGAAAAGTGAGTTCGAGATTATCCGGGCTTATCCGGGTTTTTATGCCATATCGTTCTACCGCATCGCTCATGCGCTGTTTATTTTAGACGTTCCGTTGTTGCCACGCATCCTTACTGAATATGCACACTCGAAGACGGGTATCGACATTCATCCGGGAGCGGTTATAGGCGACTATTTATACATCGACCACGGCACCGGGATTGTTATTGGTGAAACGACGCATATAGGCTGTCATGTTAAATTATACCAGGGCGTTACCCTGGGTGCTTTAAGTGTGGACAAAACGATGGCATCTAAGAAGCGCCATCCTACGGTACAGGATCATGTAGTGATCTACTCGGGTGCAACGATCCTGGGTGGCGACACCGTTATCGGCGAAAACAGCATCATTGGAGGCAATGTCTGGCTGACTAAAAGTGTACCTGCGGGCTCTGTGGTTTACCATGAAACGCAGTTTAAAGTTGTTGAACGTAAAAGCTGATTTGTTATGGCTGGAATAATCGATCTGGTTGGAAATACGCCTATGGCGGAGCTCACAAGGCTTAATCCGAACAGAAATGTAAAAATATATGCCAAGCTGGAGGGGAATAACCCTGCAGGCAGTGTAAAGGACAGGGCGGCTCTGAATATGATTCAGAGTGCGCTTGAGCGGGGCGATATCAGGCCGGGGATGAAGCTGATTGAGGCTACAAGCGGGAATACGGGCATCGCGTTGGCAATGATGGCGCGTTTATTCGGACTTGAGATTGAGCTGATTATGCCAGCGAGCTCCAGCAAGGAGCGGACGGCAACCATGGAGGCCTTCGGAGCCGAAGTGGTGCTGATGGAAACGATGGAAATTTGCAGGGATTATGCAGAGGAGAAAGGCCTGGAGAGTGACTATTATCTGATGAACCAGTTCTCAAATCCGGATAACTACCTGGCGCATTATAAAACCACCGGTCCGGAAATATGGAGGGATACAGAGGGTCTTATAACTCACTTCGTGAGTGCTATGGGAACGACGGGCAGCATTATGGGTAATTCCATGTTTCTTAAAGAACAGAATCCGGATATCCGGATTGTTGGCTGTCAGCCTACTGAAGAATCGTCTATTCCTGGAATCAGACGCTGGCCGGCTGCCTATATGCCTAAAATATTTGACGCTTCGCGTGTGGACCAGGTGCTGGACATTTCGCAGGCTGACGCAACCGATATGGCGCGTAAGCTGGCCAGAACGGAAGGTATCTTTGCGGGAATGAGTACGGGCGGAGCTGCACACGCTGCCCTGAAGGTAGCTGAGACACTTGAAAGCGGCGTTATCGTTTTTATTGCGTGCGACCGCGGCGACAGGTATCTCAGCACTGATCTTTTCGGCTGATTATTAGCGAAGTTTCTTACAGACGGTGATGGTATGGTCTACCATTTCGGGTGTGATGTCCAGGTGAGTAACGAAACGTACGAGCTGATCTCCAAATCTGCTGCATAGAATTCCATTGTCGCGCATGCGCTCCACGTATACGTCTGCATGTACATCATCCTGAAGTTTAATGATGACGATATTGGTATCCACCGGTAATAATTTATCGACGTAGGGAAGACTTTCCAGCGTCTCACCGAGCACCCTGGCGTGCAGGTGATCTGTTTTGAGTCTGTCAATATGATGATCGAGTGCATAGCTGCCTGCTGCGGCCAGAAAACCTGCCTGACGCATTCCTCCTCCGAATACTTTGCGGATACGTCTTGCTTGTCGGATTGTTTTAATATCTCCAAGAAGAAGTGAGCCAACCGGCGCACCCAATCCTTTGGATAAACAGATGGATATGGTATCGAAGAAGTGGCCGTACTGCTCCATACTATCACCTGTTTCTACAAGTGCGTTGAACAGTCTTGCGCCATCGAGGTGCAGGTTACAGTTTTTAAGCCTGGCGAGATGATAGATGGATTCTATTTCGTCGAGGTCATAATAGCTCCCTCCTCCCCTGTTGCAGGTATTTTCCAGAACGATAAGTTTCGAATGGGGCATGCAAACGTCTTCCGGGTTGATGACTTTCTCGATCATATCTGTTGTCAGTCGACCCCGGTCTCCGTAGAGCAGCTTCACTGAAGCGCCTGAATTGAAGGCGATCCCTCCGGTTTCGTAACGGTAGATGTGTGATGACTCGTCGCATATTACTTCGTCCATTGGAACGGTGTGACATTTGATGGCGATCTGATTGGTCATGGTTCCTGACGGGCAAAATAAGGCGTCGTCCATGCCAAACATGCCCGCTGCTTTCCGCTCAAGTGCGTTTACTGATTCATCTTCTTCATAAACGTCATCACCAACGTTCGCTGAGAACATGGCGTCAAGCATTTCAGGAGTTGGTTTCGTTACAGTATCACTTCGTAGATCGACTATCATAAAATCGGCTTAATTTTTGGCACTATGGCAACAATTATTTTTTGTTTTTTATACAATCTTAAAGAATTATTTACATTTACCACTTATTATTTACGCTTATTAAAATAACATGATAATAATAGCTGACGGCGGTTCTACAAAAACCAATTGGTGTCTGTTAAATGACGACAATAAAAAGATCTATTTCAACACGGAGGGATATAACCCTTATTTTGTTACGGTAGAATATGTAATTGAGTCGCTGAAGAATAACCTTCCTGACGATCTGGAGTTCGAAAAGATCACTGAAGTGAATTTTTATGGTGCCGGCGTGCACAATAAGGAGAAAGCTGCACAATTAAAAGAAGCGTTCGGAGCTGTGTTTACTCATAGCGATATTTTCGTAGGCCACGACCTGTTGGCAGCAGCACGGGCGCTGTTGGGAAAGAACACCGGCTTTGCGGCCATATTGGGCACTGGAACAAATACCGGAATTTATGACGGTGATGATATTGTCTATCAGATTGACTCGGCTGCTTATATTTTGGGCGACGAAGGTAGCGGTTGTCACATTGGCAAGAAGTTGCTCACTGACTACCTGAGGGGCTATATGCCAGAGGCGGTAAGAGCGTCTTTCTGGGAGACTTTCAAGCTTACTCCTGATGATATACAGGAGAATGTTTATACCAAGCCACTGGCAAACCGCTTTTGCGCGAGCTTTGCTAAGTTCGTTTATGATAACTCAGATAATATCGGTTATACGCATAACCTGGTAAAGACTTCGTTTACAGATTTCTTTAAGAACCTGGTTAGCCACTATCCGGATTATCAGAAGTATGAACTGAACTGTATCGGTTCTGTTGGATATAATTTCCGGAATATCCTCGAAGAGGTAGCCGATGAATTCGGAATGAAGCTTGGAAAGCTCATCCGTTCCCCTATAGATGACCTGGTGAAATTCCATATCGATCATCCACGGGGATAAGTGGTATTTTCAGTTTACAGATTTATAAAGAAGGAGGTCTCTTATGCGAAGAACCTCCTTCTTTGTTTTGCGCCTATTCCTTCGAGAAGCTGAGTTCTTTTTTGAATTGTTTGTTGTATGCTCTTCTGTCAAACTTGTAGTAGGTTGCCGCACGGTAGGACACCCCCTGCTGCTTTTCGTCGAGCTCTTTGAGTATGCCGTAATTGAGCATCTTCTTGCGGAAGTTCCGCTTATCCAGCTTCTTGTTCAGAATAGCCTCGTATACGTTCTGCAGTTGAGTAAGCGTAAACTTTTCGGGTAATAGCTCGAAGGCAATTGGCTGGTAGCTGATTTTCCGGCGTATCTTCTGAAGGCTTTTATCAAAAATGAGCTTATGGTCAAAAGCCAGATCGGGCATATCGCTAACCGGATGCCAGACCGCCGTTTTCACATATGGGGTATTGGGATGCAGATCTGCCTTCCCGTTTAACCTGATCATGGCATAATAAGCAACCGTGATAACACGCCCCTGAGGGTGGCGGTTGACATCGCCGAAGGTATAGAACTGTTCAAGAAAAATATCCCTCAAGCCGGTGAAGCTATAGAGAATACGTTCCGCGGCGTCTTCGATACTTTCATCATTTTCTACAAAATACCCTGGAAGGGCCCACCAGTTCTGGAAGGGCTGGTCGTTTCGCTCAATAAGTAATACTTTAAGTTCGCCTTCTTCGAAGCCAAAGATGACGCAGTCAATTGAGAATATGGAATCGAATTTTGAAAGCATTGTGTTCTTAGTAAAATCTAACTATGATTGTCATCACAAAAGTGGAAAAAATTCCCAAAAATTCTCTTAGTGTAAGTCACACACAGTATATTAGCCAAATAAAACAAAAATAAAATGTCCAGCATAAAAAAAATAGGTGTTTTTACTTCTGGTGGTGATGCTCCCGGCATGAATGCCTGCATTCGCGCTGTAGTACGTACTGGCATCTTCCATGGCATGGAAGTGGTTGGCATTCATCAGGGTTATCAGGGAATGATCGAAAAGAAGTTCATTAACATGGATGCCCGTTCGGTAAGAAACATCATTCAACTCGGCGGAACGGTTCTTAAAACTGCCCGTTGCGCGGAATTCAGAACTCCTGAAGGAAGGGCTAAAGCATATAAAAATTTGAAGGAAGAGGGTATTGATGCGATTGTTGCTATCGGCGGTGACGGTACTTTCACAGGTGCTGAAGTGTTGTCAAGAGAGTATGACATCCCTGTGATCGGTATTCCGGGAACGATTGATAATGACCTGTATGGCTCAGACTTTACTTTGGGATACGATACGGCAACCAATACCGTTTTGGAAGCGATTGATAAGATCCGCGATACTGCGGCATCTCATGACAGACTTTTCTTCGTTGAGGTAATGGGCCGTGACTCAGGATGTATCGCATTGCACTCGGGTGTTGCGGGTGGTGCTGAGGCGATCCTTCTCCCGGAAAAAGAAACGGCGATTGATGACCTGATCACCAAACTCGAGGCAGGCGCTCTGAGCAATAAAAGCTCCAGTATCGTGATTATTGCTGAGGGTGATAAGAACGGTGGTGCATATAACGTTGCTAAGCGCGTTAAAGAGAAATTTAACTTTTATGATATCAAGGTAACTATCCTTGGCCACCTTCAAAGAGGCGGAACTCCCAGCAGCTTTGACCGTGTACTTGCTTGCAGACTGGGATATGCGGCTGTAAAAGCCCTGGTTGCGGGTGAGAGCAGAAAAATGGTTGGACTTCGCGGAAATGAAATCAAGCTGACTGATATTCAGGAGGCGATTAATAATCACTCTTACAAACTGGAAGACGATCTTGTTGAAATGGCCGCCATCCTGTCAATATAATTAAAGATATGATTGCGGTAGTTTATAGCGGATCGAGAAATGCAGACTGGAAGCTTGCCGATAAGGGAAGGATAGTATGCGACGTAAAAACTCCTGGAATTAATCCCTTTTTTAACGACGAAAAAGCGATAAGCGCCATCCTGGCCAAGAATCATCAGTTGATATCCTATGCGGAAGACGTCAAGCGCATCTATTTTTTTGGTGCCGGAGCTTCTTCCAGGGAACGTCAGCAGGTAGTAGCCTCTTCGTTCAGCAAGTTCTTTAGCAAGGCTAAGATTTCTATAAACCATGATCTAAAGGCATCTGCTCTGGCAACCTGCGGCGATCAGCCGGGTATAGTGGGTATTCTCGGGAGCGGTTCAAACGTGGCGTACTTTGACGGCAAGAAGATTAAGGAGAACAATTTCGGGATGGGGTATATCCTCGCCGATGAGGGTTCGTCAAATTGGCTTGGCAGGAATTTATTACGTGATTACTTTACGGGGACAATGCCTAAAGAATTTGAGAGTATCTTTGTATTACGGTACAATCCTGACAGAAAGCAGATTCTGGATAAAATTTACAAGCAGACAAGTCCGGTTCTCTTCCTGAGTTCTTATACTGATTTTTTGATAGAACACTTTGATCAGCCGTATGTTAAGCAGTTGGTACAAACGGGCTTGAATATTTATTTTAACACTTATGTGTTACCGATTACAGAAAAGTACCCAGACGTACCGCTACATTTTACAGGTCCGGTTGCTGACGGCTTTCAGTCTACATTGAGCCAGATTGCCGGAGAGCATAACCTGAATATAGCGTCGGTTATAAAAAGACCGATTTATAATATATTGAATTATTACACGAACAAAAATTAATTAACATGAAAGTTGGAATTAACGGATTCGGCCGCATCGGTCGTTTAGCATTCAGAGCCGCTGTAGACCGCAGCGATATTGAAGTTGTTGGTATTAATGACCTTGTGGAGCCTGATTACATGGCTTACATGCTTAAATACGATTCAACTCACGGTCGTTTCAATGGTACTGTTGAGGTTAAAGATGGCAACCTGGTTGTTAACGGAAAAACTATCCGTGTTACTGCTGAGAAAGATCCTGCAAACTTAAAGTGGGATGAAGTTGGTGCTGAAGTAGTTATTGAGTCTACTGGTTTATTCCTTACTCAGGAGTCTGCAGGAAAGCACATCACTGCAGGTGCTAAGAAAGTAGTTATGTCTGCTCCTGCAAAGGATGACACTCCTACTTTCGTATTGGGCGTTAACCACAAAGAGTTAAAAGCTGATCAGAACATTGTTTCTAATGCTTCTTGTACTACAAACTGCCTTGCTCCTATTGCTAAGGTTTTAAATGATAAATTCGGCATCATCGAAGGTTTAATGAGCACGATCCACGCGGTTACTGCTACTCAGAAGACTGTTGATGGTCCTTCTGCTAAAGACTGGAGAGGTGGACGTGGTGCTTACCAGAACATCATCCCTTCTTCTACAGGTGCTGCTAAAGCGGTTGCTTTGGTTATCCCTGCGTTGAAAGGAAAATTGACAGGTATGTCTTTCCGCGTACCGGTTCCTGACGTTTCTGTTGTTGACTTAGTAGTTCGTTTGGAGAAACCTGCTTCTTACGAAGAGATCAAAGCGGCTATGAAAGAAGCTTCTGAAGGCGAATTAAAAGGCATCTTAGGTTATACTGAAGATGACGTTGTTTCTCAGGATTTCTTAACTGATCCTAGAACTTCAATCTTTGATGCTAAGGCTGGTATCGCTTTGAATGACAACTTTGTGAAAGTTGTATCTTGGTACGATAACGAATGGGGATATTCAAACAAACTGATTGACCTTGTTCAGTTGGTAGGTAAAGCTTAATATTCCTTAAGCATAAAAAAAGAGCTTTGCGATTTGCAAAGCTCTTTTTTTATGCTTCTACTTCTGGCTTTTACCAGAACTTCGATTGTCTGTTGAAGCGCTTCAGCACGAGTGCTGAAAGCGGCGGCAGATTGAGCATGACGGATTGTTCTTTTCCCTGCCATGGTAGCTGCTGCGTAGTGATGTTGTAGTTCAGCTCGAAGCCGCTGCCGTAGTACTGCACTTCATCTGAATTGAATATGATCTCCCAGTCGCCATGCATAGGTAAACCAATGCGATAGTTATATCGTGGGACGGGTGTCATGTTAAGCACAATAACGAGCTTCTCATCGTTTACATCACCTTTTCTGCAGTATGCAAGAACAGAGTTCTCTGCATCTCCTGCCTCTATCCATCGGAAGCCTTCCCATTCAAAGTTCTTTTGATATAAGGCGCCTTCTGTTGTATAAAGGGCATTAAGATTCTTAACCAGCTGTTTTATTCCCTGGTGAGGCTTAAAATCAAGCAAATGCCAGTCGAGTGATTGTTCGAAGTTCCATTCTGAAGTCTGGCCAAATTCGTTACCCATGAACAGTAACTTGGTACCCGGGTGGGTGAACATGTAACTGTACATCAACCGCAGGTTGGCAAACTTCTGCCACTCGTCACCGGGCATTTTATATACCAGCGACTTCTTGCCATGTACCACCTCATCATGCGACAGGGGCATCATGAAGTTCTCGGTAAAGGCATATACGGTACTGAAGGTGATCTGTCCGTGGAAATATCTTCTATGGATCGGGTCTTGCTGAAAATAGGAAAGCGTATCGTTCATCCAGCCCATCATCCATTTCATACCAAAGCCTAATCCATCGCTGAACACGGGTTTACTTACACCAGGGAAAGCAGTAGATTCTTCGGCGATGGTTTGCACGTCCGGGAATTGCCCATAAACGGCTATATTCAGCTCCTTAAGGAAGCTTATTGCTTCAAGATTTTCTCTCCCCCCAAATTCATTAGGGATCCACTCTCCCTCTTTACGGGAGTAATCTCTGTAAAGCATTGATGCTACGGCATCAACGCGGAGACCATCGACGTGGTACCGGTCAAGCCAGAAAAGAGCGTTGCTAATCAGGAAAGAGCGGACTTCATTTCTTCCATAATTGAAGATGTATGACTTCCAGTCCGGATGAAAACCTTCCTTATCATTGGCGTGCTCATAAAGATTGGTGCCATCGAATTTGTATAGGCCATGCATATCTCCGGGGAAGTGAGAGGGCACCCAGTCGAGAACTACACCGATTCCGTTCAGATGCAACTGCTCGATGAGGTACATCAGATCCTGTGGCGTACCATAGCGTGATGATGCTGCGAAGAAGCCGGTGATCTGATATCCCCATGAAGGATAGTAGGGATGCTCCATCAGAGGCATAAACTCCACATGCGTGAAGCCCATTTCCTTGATATAGGGCACCAGTTCATCCGCCATCAGACGATAGCCGAGGAACTTTTCCGGAGCCTCTGGACTTCTTTTCCAGGATCCGAGGTGCACTTCGTAAACAGACCATGGTTTGTTCAGGCTGTTATTCTTGAAGCGACTTTCCATCCACTCAGAGTCTGTCCATTCAAACCAGGTATCCCAAACGATACTGGCTGTATGAGGAGGCTCCTCCCATCTCAATGCGTAAGGATCTGCTTTTTCGAGAACCTCGCCTGTATTTGATTTTATCAGATACTTATAGACTTCACCTGCCGCGATATTGGGTATAAATCCTTCCCATATACCTGAACTGTCCCATCTGCTTGAAAGTTGATGTGATTCTTTATTCCAACCATTGAAGTTTCCTATGACCGACACACCAAGCGCATTGGGAGCCCAGACCGCGAAGTAGGTGCCAGACTGGCCGTCATCGGTCGTGACTACATGCGAGCCCAGTTTGTCATAGAGCTTATAGTGTTTACCGGCTTTGAACAGGTGAATATCATAGTCTGTAAAACGAGAATAAGCAATAACAGGGGTCGATATAGGAGTTAAACTTTTTTTTCTGGTTTTCATTATATGGTTTGAGTAGGTTAACTTAACACCTGTATTTCTTTAAAGTTTTTGTTTGCTTTAATACGTACACGCTTTAGTGCATCAAATTCTAGTTCAACGTTCTGTTCCTTTCCGTCGATGATAACACGCGTTGGAAGGAAGGGAAGTCCAATTAGCTTAAGATCATACGTTTCGTAACGCGGGGTGTATAAACCTTCGGAGAATTGACGGATGCTAAGGCTATGGTCATCTCCTTTGACAACAAACTTCTTTTCTGTATAAATTTCCTGTTCATATGCGAATGTATCGCCATGATCTTCGTAGTAGAAGGAATTTACTTCATAAGGTGAGTGGTAAACCTGGAACTTAATCTCTTCGAGATCTACCTCTCCTACGTATTGCATTACGGGCCATTCTGGTATCACAGATCCTGCTTTTACGAAGATAGGCATACTGTCGAGCGCTGCATGCGCAGTGTGCTCAAGGCCGCCTTCGTAGGTTTCGTAGGTCCAGTAGTTGTACCATTTCCCCTCAGGAAGGTAAACGATCTTGGACGTTTGTCCGGGATGCAGGATTGGTGAAATCAGGATCTTGTCGCCAAACGTAAACTCTTCTTCACGAGTCCGGTTTTCTATTTTATCTTGCTCCAGCATGACCACTGGTCGTAGGATTGGGAAGCCATATTTGTGATGCTCCCAGAAGGTTGAATAGATATAAGGCATCAGCTTGTACCGGAGCTCAATGAACTTACGGTTGATTGCTTCAAATTCTTCTCCAAAGCTCCAGGGCTCTCTTTCTCTGGTATCGCCGGCGGAATGAGCGCGCATAAACGGCGTGAACACTCCTAACTGGATCCATCTGGTGAAGAGTTCTCCGTCGGGCTCACCTGTGAAGCCACCGATGTCGGTTCCGCAGAACGACACACCTGATAAGGAAAGCCTCATGCATTGCAGCAGTGCCAGCTTCAGGTGATCCCATGAAGCAAGGTTATCGCCTGTCCATACAGATGAATAACGCTGAACACCTGCATAGCCCGCACGGGTGATGGTAAGCGGACGTTTGTTTTTATAGAGCTTCTTTAGACCGTCATAGGTAGCACGTACCATCTGCATTCCGTAGACGTTGTGTGCTTTTCGGTGAGAACCACGGTGCCCATCATACTGATGCCTGACATCATCAGGAAAAGTGCCTGAACCGAACACGGCAGGCTCATTCATATCATTCCAGATTCCGGCTACGCCTGTGTCGACAAGGCCTTTGAAAAGGCCTCCCCACCACTCGCGTACCTCGGGATTGGTAAAATCGGGGAACTGGCATCTGCCCGGCCATACGTGGCCTTCCATAAAGTAATCGTCACTTCTGCGACAGAAGTACTTATTGTCTTTGCCTTCCTTATACACCCAGTAGTTTTCATCAACCTTAATTCCGGGGTCAATGATCACTACCGTCTTGAAGCCATCGTCAGACAGCTCCTTGACCATTTTCTTGGGATCAGGGAAATATTTCTTGTTCCAGGTGAAGCATCTGTAGCCGTCCATGTAATCAATATCAAGGTACAGGGCGTCACATGGGATCTTTTTATCACGGAATGTTTGTGCGAGTTTTTTAACCTTGCTCTCAGGGTAGTAGCTCCAGCGGCATTGCTGGTAACCAAGTGCCCATTGAGGTGGCATAGGGTGCGTTCCTGTTAGGGTATGATATCTCTTCACCACATCCATCATATGAGGACCGTGAATGTAATAGTATAGTAACTCTCCGCCCTCTGCCCAAAAACTGGTTTTGTCCTGATCTTCCTGGCCGAAGTCGAAATAAGTTCTGTACGAATTGTCGAAAAAGATTCCGTAAGCAGTCGTTTCCTTTAGACCTATGTAAAAAGGAATAGATCTATACAGGGGATCCTGGTCTCTCGAGAATGAATAAGTGTCTGTATTCCAGTTTTGGAAACGTCTGCCACGCATGTTAAATGTGGTAGGCTTATCTCCAAGTCCGAAATAACCTTCTCCCGGGTGGCCTTTTTTGGTACAATATACGTAGTACCCTCCGAAGTCGACGTTTTCCTCCCAGTGCATGGCAGAAAGGTCTTCATTGATAATATTCTGCTGGTTATCGGCAAATGATACGAGGAAATCTTTCTTGGTGATGATGCAGGAAACTGTATTGGTTTCTACGCGGTAATCATCATTTGTCTCTGAAAAGGAGAATACCGTGGCTGTGTTAACAAGCTTAGGTACTGCGTAAGAGAAGTCTTCAAGGAAAGTACCTTGAGGGGCCATGCGGACGCGGATAATCTCGTCACTCAGAACCATAACTTCTACGGTTGACTCGCCATCAGTGAAATAAAAGCTGTTATTAACTTGTTTGCACTCTTTAACAGACTGTAAATAGCGCTTTTCAATGGGTTTTAAACCTATTATCGGGTTATTGACATGCTGTACGCCTTCTTCTAATTGCTCAATACTGATCTCCGGTAATGATTGCTTATCTTTTTCTTCCATTATGTAATTCTGATGCCCTGATGAAAGTGTTTGGGGGTAAATATAGAAAATTGAACTTTAAATGTTGTTACCTTTGTCCTGTGGAACATGTTTTTTCAAAACCGCTCTTTCTGAACCATTCAGAAGAAAACTTTAATAATCTGGCGATTGATGTGTTCAGATTTCAGGTAGCACATAATCCGGTATACGCAAGTTTCCTGAAAGGGTTGAGGAAAGATCCTGAATTAGTTACCAAGGTTAGTGACATTCCCTGTATGCCTGTGGAGTTTTTCAAAAACCACAGGGTGATATGTGGTGCAGATACCCCCGGGATAGTTTTCAGCAGTTCTGGAACTACAGGAATGATCCAGAGCAAGCATGAAGTGCTTGATTTATCTGTATACGAAGAAAGTTTCCGTAAAACGTTCGAACTCTTCTATGGGGATATTGAGGATCTGGTTATCCTGGCGCTCCTACCTTCTTACCTGGAGCGCGACGGCTCTTCATTGATCTATATGGTTGAAGATCTGATTCATCGAACTAAAAATCCTTTTAGTGGCTACTTCTTGTATAATCATGACGAGTTGTTGCAGACCTTAATTAAGTTGCGTGCTGCAGGTAGCAAAGTGGTCCTTATTGGCGTAACGTATGCGCTTCTCGACTTTGTTGAGCGCTATACCCTAGATTTTCCGGACCTTATCGTAATGGAAACCGGAGGAATGAAAGGAAAACGTAAGGAGATGATTCGGGAGGAGCTCCATCAGCAACTCTGTGCTGGCTTTGGGGTGGATGCTATTCATTCTGAGTATGGGATGACGGAACTTCTTTCCCAGGCATACTCTTCGGGGAAAGGGCTCTTCAGATGTCCGCCCTGGATGCGCATTGAGGTACGGGACATCAATGATCCGCTGAGCCTTTTAGGAACAGGAGTAACAGGGGGTATTAACATCATTGATCTGGGGAACGTTTATTCGTGTTCGTTCATTGCGACCCAGGATCTTGGAAAGAAGTATGAAGACGGCTCTTTCGAAATTATAGGAAGGTTCGATAACAGCGATATCCGGGGCTGTAACTTGCTGGTTCAGTGACTATTCAACCTTTGAGACTTCTGCACCACCTAAAAGTGCAATCTTACTGGAAGAGTTACCCTGAGGAACTGTAGTCTGTTTGTTCTATGCCCCAGCTAGAAGCACTATTTTTCTAAGAATGGTGAAACCATATATCGAACAGTTCCCATCTGCAACAAAGTCTATATAAGGAGACACGTTCTGGCGTAGCTCAAATAAAAAGGGTGCAGCGCTGGTAACAGATTCTCTCTGCTGACCCAACCTGCACCTTCTTTTATTTAGATATTTAAGCTACAGTGATAAGAAAATAGTTCTTCTTTCCTTTCTGTACCACTATAAATTTATCACTAACAAGATCTGTTACCTGTACCAAACCAGCAGCATCAGCAACCTTGGAGCGGTTGATGGCTAAACCACCTCCCTGAATCATCTTGCGGGCTTCTCCTTTGGAAGGAAACACCTTGGTATGTTCAGCGAGCATATCTACTACATTCAGTCCCGCACTAAGCAATTCTCTGGAAACTTCAAACTGCGGTATTCCTTCAAATATCTCCAGCACTTCTGCTTCTGTCAGTTGCGAAAGGAACTCTATTGGCCCGTTTCCAAAAAGGAAATCAGATGTAGTCAATGCTTTCTGCAGCGCTTCCTCTGAGTGAGTGCGGATGGTGATCTCAGCAGCAAGAGCTTTTTGCAGGGCCCGCATGTGTGGTGCTGTAGCGTGTTCTGCTTCTATGGCCTCGATTTCTTCTTTAGATTTCAGGGAGAAGATCCTGATCCAGTTTTTCGCATCTTCATCACTTGCATTCAGCCAGAACTGGTAGAATTTATAAGGCGAGGTTTTTTCCGGATCCAGCCATATAGCCCCGGACTCTGTCTTTCCGAACTTGTTGCCATCTGCTTTCTTAATAAGCTGTGTTGTCATGGCAAAGGCTCCTCCTCCTCCCATGCGACGGATCAGCTCAGTGCCGGTAACGATATTTCCCCATTGGTCGGAACCGCCCATCTGGACTTTACAGTCCCTGTTCTTCCATAGCCAGTAGAAGTCGTAACCCTGCACGAGCTGGTAGCTGAACTCCGTAAAGGACATACCTGTTTCTCCCTCCAGGCGCTTCTTTACCGAATCCTTAGCCATCATATAATTCACGGTGATATGCTTTCCAACGTCCCGGATAAAGTCGAGGAAGTTAAAGTTCTTGAACCAGTCGTAGTTATTAACCATCTCAGCACTATTAGCGCCGCAGTCGAAGTTGAGGAACTTCTTCAACTGGGTTTCCAGCGCATTGAGGTTCTTTTGAAGCGCTTCTTCAGACAAAAGATTTCTCTCAGCTGACTTTCCCGAAGGGTCTCCAACCATTCCTGTAGCTCCACCCACAAGCGCGAACGGCTTATGTCCGGCTTTTTGAAAGTGAATCAGGGTCATTATTTGTGTAAGATGTCCCACATGAAGAGAGTCAGCAGTTGGATCAAAGCCAATATATCCTGATGCCATGCCTTTATTCAGTTCTTCCTCTGTTCCAGGCATCATATCATGCAGCATGCCTCTCCATCTGAGTTCTTCTATAAAATTCATTTCGTTTGTTTAAAGTCGCAAAGATATAAATTCTGTGACTTAATGAGCTCTCGCTTCTCTGAATCAATAAATCTTATTATATTGTAGCAATTGCGCGTCACGTCCACCCCATGAATTTCCTTTCCCATTTTTATTTTGACAGAGAAGAAGAGAACCCATACCGGGTCATGGGTATCGTATTGCCCGATCTGCTTAAGAATGCCAATAAAGAATGGAATTTACGGCCAGAGAAGAATGAGCATCTTTTCTTGCATGATGATTCGCAGACAGGCCTTCTTGAAGGTTGGAAGCGACATCTTGAAGTGGACCGATACTTTCACTCTTCAGAGTTCTTCAGCAGACATACATCAATATTACGACTGCAGATAGTGCCCCATCTTGTAAATTCTGAGGTCAGGCCTTCTTTTGTTGCACATATCGCCCTTGAGCTGATGCTCGACAGCCTCCTGCTTACAGAGTTAAACCTCGACTCCTCGCGCTTCTACGCTCAACTCAAAAAAGCGGATGAAGAGGTTCTTGACAACTTTCTTCTACTAAACAACATTCCCGAATCATCTATCTTTTTCAACTTCCTGGAAGGATTCATACGTTCGCAATACCTGGAAAGCTACCGTGAGCCGAAGGATATTATGTTCGCTATTGGCAAAATCTGTCAGCGTATATGGCCCCTGCCATTTACTGATGAAGAAAAGTTTCGCGTTGCCGGAATCCTCACTGCCTATCTCGAAGTCCTGAAAGATGATTTCATCACTATTTTTAATCAGATAGAACTCCGCCTGGAGCCGTACGTTAGTTAAATAGTCCAAAATACCTATCTTCGCTTTATGTCAATTTCTGATATCAAAAGCCGCATAGATGCCCTTACAGCTGAGCTTAATCAGCATAATTACAACTATTATGTTCTTGCTCAACCCACAATAACTGACTTTGAGTTTGATCAAAAACTCAAAGAACTCGAGCAGCTTGAAAAGGAAAACCCGGAGCTGCAAGATCCCCACTCTCCTACGCAAAGGGTCGGCGGAGAAGTGACTAAGGAGTTTAAAACTGTCAAGCATAAATGGGCTATGCTCTCTCTTGGAAATACCTATAGTGAGCAAGACCTACGCGATTTTGATGACCGCATAAAGAAAGCGATAGGTACCGACTTCCAATATGTTTGCGAACTTAAATTCGACGGTTTATCCATCAGTCTGACATACGAAGACGGCAAACTCGTGAGAGCCGTAACGCGTGGTGACGGCACCCAGGGAGATGATGTTACAACCAACGTCAAAACCATTAAGCGTATTCCACATCATGTAAAAGCTGAGGATTACCCGGAGACCTTTGAGATTCGAGGCGAAGTGTTTATGCATAGGGCAGCGTTCGAGCGTCTCAACAACGAGCGCATCAACAACGGCGAGATCCCGTATGCAAATCCCAGGAATTTCGCTTCGGGCACTCTCAAGCTTAGAGACTCAGCCGAGGTCGCCAGGCGGCCCTTAGATTGTTTTCTCTACTTCTTATATACCGACAAACGTTTATTCAGGACTCACTGGGAGAGCCTGGAAGCAGTCAGCAAATGGGGTTTCCACGTATGTGAACATAACCGGCTATGCAACAGCATTGACGATGTAATTGAGTTTATTCATCATTGGGAGAACGAGCGTTATAAGCTGGGCTACGACATAGATGGTATCGTACTTAAGGTGAACAGCTATGCTCAGCAGGAGGAACTTGGCTTCACCGCCAAATCTCCAAGATGGGCCATCTCTTATAAATACAAAGCGCAGGAAGTCGAAACGGAGTTGAGGCTCGTAACTTATCAAGTAGGTCGTACCGGCGCTGTAACCCCCGTTGCCAACCTCAAACCGGTAGTGCTTGCGGGAACAACAGTTAAGCGTGCAACTTTGCATAATGCAAACGAAATGGAACGTCTCGATCTTCATGAAGGCGACACTGTCTTTGTCGAAAAAGGTGGAGAGATCATTCCGAAGATTACATCGGTTAATACGCTGAAGCGGAAAGAAGGCAGTACTAAAATCGTGTATCCTGAAGTTTGTCCTGAATGTGGAAGTAACCTGATCCGAAAAGAAGGAGAAGCGGCATTCTACTGCCCTAACGATGAAGCATGTCCGCCGCAGATTGTTGGAAAGATCCAGCACTTCTGTAGTCGCAAGGCAATGAATATCGACGGCATCGGCAATGAAACCATTGAACTCCTTTATCGAAAAGGGCTGATCGAGCACATAAGCGACCTCTATGTTCTTTATCAGAAGCCCGATCAGCTGCGTGAACTTGAACGTTTCGGTGAAAAGTCGATCAGCAACATGCTGGAAGGAATAGAAAAATCAAAGCAGATGCCCTTCGAGAAGGTCCTTTTCGGACTAGGCATCCGTTATGTTGGCGAGACGGTCGCGAGGAAGCTTACCATGCACTTCAAAAATATCGACAGCCTTATGAATGCCAGCTATGATGAACTGATTGCGGCGGACGAAATCGGTGGACGCATTGCTGAAAGTATTCAATTGTATTTCCAGGATCAGCGGCATATTGACCAGATAACCCGATTGCGCGACAGTGGATTTCAATTTACCCGCCAGGAGCAAGAGATCGTCCTCTCCAGCGACAAACTGGCCGGTAAGACATTTGTCATATCAGGAGTGTTTGAGCAGTTCAGCCGGGAGGACCTATCAACTCTGATTGAGATGAACGGCGGAAAAATGCTCAGCGGCATATCCGGAAAGCTGAACTACCTATTGGCAGGCGACAACATGGGGCCGTCTAAGCTGGAGAAGGCCAACAAGCTGAAGATTCCAATCATTTCAGATGAAGATCTCCTTAAGATGTTAAAGGATTGATAAAACGGAACTATTTTTCAATAAAACCTATTAACTTAGCAGACTAAATTTCAAACCCGGTTATTAGGAATCACAGGCACTTACGAATGAATAAATTTTTAGGAACTGGAGTAGCTATGGTTACCCCGTTCGATCAGGATGGATCAATAGATTATCAGGGACTAAGCAAACTGATCAACTATCAAATAGACGGTGGAGTCGAATACCTTGTTTCTCTCGGAACGACAGGCGAGTCCGCTACCCTCACAAAGAGTGAAAAAGAATCTGTATGGAAGTTTACTGCCGAAGTGGTAAATAAACGGGTTCCTCTTATGGCAGGCATAGGCGGTTATAGTACCGCAGAAGTGCTCGAAGGCCTTAAGAAATTCAACGTAGAAGGTTACGATGCAATCCTTTCTGTAAGCCCTTTCTATAATAAGCCAACGCAGGAAGGAATTTATCAGCATTATAAAATCATTGCAGAACAGTCTCCGTTACCGGTTCTGATTTACAATGTTCCCGGTAGAACAGCCAGCAATATTTCTGCTGAAACAACGCTGCGACTGGCTCACGATTGCGGCAATATATTCGGAACTAAGGAGGCTTCAGGCAATTTCGACCAGTTTAACGCCATCCTGCGCGATAAGCCGGAAGACTTCCTCTTTATCTCAGGAGACGATGGCATTACCCTTCCCCTTATTGCGATGGGCGGATCAGGCATCATTTCTGTAGCAGGAAATGCCATACCGAGACAGTTTTCAGATATCGTGCGACTTTGCCTTGCGGGAGACTTTAAGACAGCTGCGCCAATGCAGTTAAAACTTACGAGTTTCTTTAGCAAACTCTTTGCAGAAAACAATCCAGGGGGTATAAAATCAGCTCTAAAGCACTTAGGAATCTGTAATGATTATCTCCGCTTACCCCTATGCCCTGTCAGTGAACAGAACAGCGAGGCGATCCGGCTGGAACTGGATAAAATCTTATAAACACACAAAAAAAGAGAGTATCACTACTCTCTTTTTTTGTGTGGAATCACTTCTTTGTTGCTACCGAATTCTTAGAGTCCTGAATTTCCAGGCGAATCGACTGTGCAAGGTTTTTAATATCCTGCAAGCCTTTCCTTAATCTAGTGCCGGCAGCACTATTTCCTTTGTTATAAAATTTGTCTGCATCTGCCTCTAAGCCAGCCAGGAGCTCCTTCAGCTCGGTAAACCTTTCAAAATTTGCCATAATAAGTTAGTTTTAGTTCCGCTTTTATTAAGCTTAAGCTAATGTAATAGCTTTTTTGAAGAAAAAAAATAATTATCTACGAATTAAGATAGCTAACTGACCTGGAAACTAAGACTATGCGTTTATAACGTTCTGCTCCTTATAGTAACCCGCTTTAAGCTTCTCTGCGACTTCTGAAAACGCATCCAGCGTAAGCTGAACATCTTCCAGGGAATGTGCAGCTGTTGGAATAATACGAAGCTCCATTAAGCCTTTCGGAATAACCGGATAAACAACAATTGAACAGAAAATACTGTAGTTTTCGCGTAGGTCCATCGTGATGGCAGTAGCTTCGTTCAGCTCGCCTTTCAAGAACACCGGAGTCACCATTGTGTCTGTTACACCAAGGTTGAATCCTCTTTCACGCAGTCCTTTTTGTAAAGTTGTCGCAATAGTCCATAGCTTCTCCCGCAACTCAGGCTTACTCTGCAGCAGCTCCAGTCTTTTGCGCAAACCGATAACCATCGGCATTGGAAGTGCCTTCGCATAAGTCTGCGACCGCATATTGTACCTGAGATAATTAACGATAGTTTCAGTCGAAGACACGAAAGCACCGATTCCTGCCATAGACTTTGCAAATGTTCCAAAGTAAACATCAATTCCATCTATACAGTTCTGAGCCTCATGAGTACCTGCTCCTGTTGCCCCCATAGTGCCAAATCCATGTGCGTCATCGATAAGCAAACGGAAATTGAAGTCGCTTTTCAGAGCTACTATATCAGCCAGTTTACCCTGTGCACCCGACATACCAAATACACCTTCCGTGATCACGAGTATGCCACCACCTGTCTGACTAGTAAGCTTTGTAGCGCGCTCCAACTGCTTTCTGCAGCTTTCAATATCATTGTGCTGATAAACGAACCTCTTGCCGATATGAAGCCTCAAACCATCGATAATACAAGCGTGACATTCTGCATCATACACAATGACGTCATTACGATCAACGAGCGTATCAATGATGGACACCATTCCCTGATATCCATAGTTCAGTAAGAAAGCATCTTGTTTGCCCGTGAACTTCGCGAGATCTTGTTCCAGTGCTTCATGATGATTTGAATTTCCAGACATCATTCTGGCTCCCATCGGGTACGCCATGCCGAATTCCTGTGCACCTTTAGCATCCGCTTCCCTTACCTCCGGATGATTTGCGAGGCCAAGGTAATTGTTCAGGCTCCACACCAGGTGATCCTTTCCCCTGAACTTCATATGAGGTCCGATCTCGCCTTCCAGTTTAGGAAATGCAAAGTAACCATGCGCCATCTTTTGGTGCTGGCCTAACGGTCCCATGTTCTGAGATATCTTATCGAATATATCCAACGTAATAAAATTTAATTAACTACAAAATAAAGTTGCAAAGTTAACAATTTAAAAAAGTTTGCCTGCATTAATTCTTACAAAAGCAAAAAGCCCTTACTAATCGCAAGGGCTTCGGTTTTTATAAGAATTTCGCTAATCTACATTATCATGTAGAAACGAATTATTAGGTCTGATTTCAGTTACTCCATCCTCGTTAGATAGCGTAAAACGGGAAACTTGAGATTCTGAAGAATGTGGAACCTGCTGAAGGGCCATTTGCTTTCTTTTGTAAGCTGGCTCTGCTTCCAACTCCTGAAGGCCATTAGCAGAACGTAACTTCATGCTCAGATCCTTAAGTCTCAAAATACGCTCTCTCGACTTTCTCAACTGCTCCTCTATAGACTCATCAGTCTTATTCTCGTCAGGATTATAGGCAACGGGCTCAACCGGTCTGGCTGGCTCAGGATTTGCAGGTGCAGATTGAACAGGTGCGTCATCAAACTGATATTCGCTTTCAGCTACTTTAAAACCAAACTCAAAAGACGACTCCTGAGTCTGTTTTTCCTCATCCTGCAACGTATGTCTGATAACTTTCGGCTGTTCAGCAACCTTCTTTTCCTCAATTTTTTTAGGAGCAAAACCCCCGAATAGATCAACCTGTAATTCTGCAGTAAACTGCGATGGAGCAGGTTCCTCTTCTTTCTCCTCTTCAACCTGCTCAATGAAAGAGTTTACAGGCTTAATCATCGGCGCATTGTCGGGTGTTAACAGAGATACCTTCTTCTGATGACTCTTCTCTATAGCCCTTTCTTCCTTTGTCTGGAAACCCGTAGCGATAATCGTTACCGATATCTTATCGCCAAGGTTCTCATCCATACAGTTACCCCAGATAAGATCGGCAGCTAAACCAGCTTCGTCCTGAATGTAATCTGTAATCACACTCACCTCGTCCATAGAAACCTCTCTTGAACCTGAACTGATGTTTAACAGAATATAACGGGCACCTTCGATCTCATTATCCTTCAACAGCGGAGATGCAAGAGCACCCTCTACAGCGCGAAGAGCACGGCTCTCTCCTTCTGCAGAATAACTACCCATGATCGCTACGCCACTGTTGTTCATAACCGTACGAACATCCTTAAAGTCGACGTTTATATAACCCGGAATCGTAATAATTTCCGCGATCCCTTTAGCTGCAGTAGTTAAAATATTGTCAGCCTGGGCAAAGGCTGCACTAAGTGTAAGGTTTCCGAAGATCTCCCTTAATCTGTCATTGGATATGACCAGGTAAGAATCTACGTACTTTTTAAACTCTTCGAGTCCTTCTTCAGCCTGCATCTTTCTGCGCTTACCCTCAAAAGAGAAGGGCGTAGTAATGATACCTACCGTAAGAATATCCAGTTCTTTCGCAGCTTTGGCTATGATCGGACTTGCGCCCGTGCCCGTTCCACCACCCATTCCTGCTGTAATGAACAACATTTTGGTTGTGCTGCCAAGCATGCGTTTTATATCTTCAATATTTTCTATTGCAGAGTTTTTCCCAACTTCAGGTATTGAGCCAGCACCCATTCCCTCCGTTAAACTTGCACCCAACTGAACCTTGTTAGGGATCGGGCTAAGTTCAAGGGCCTGGGCGTCCGTATTACAAATGATGAAGTCCACCCCTGTAATTCCTTGCCTATACATATGGTTTACTGCGTTACCACCGCCGCCACCAACACCAATTACCTTGATAATTGATGATTTTTCTTTTAACATTTCAAACTGCATATCGTTATCAATCAATAGAGTAGATTTCGAATTTTATCGCCATTGCACCATTGTAATATTAAATAATTTTACACAAAGGTTTTCCACATTTGTTAAGATTGTGGAAAAATAATCCTTTGTTGAAAATTACTTAAGGTAATCCTCATCCTTGATGTCATCCTTAATGAACCTCGCACCCGTCTGGAGCAGCTTATCAAATAAGCCAATGCTCTTCTTAGCCTTCGGATCCTGAGGCGTTTGCACGTAAACACCCGGCTGTTTCATCATTTCCTGAACCTCTTCTGCTTTGATGATACCTTTCATCAAAAGACCGATACCTGTAGCATAAAGCGGACTCTTCAGATCGTCATATATATTTTTCGGCAACACTTCATTTTTAGCCAGATGCTCGTTAGGATAGCCCACACGGCAGTCAAGCCCGGTAACATACTCCACCAACTGTGGAAGATGCTTCAATTGCGCACCACCTCCTGTAATTACGATACCCGCGATTAGTCTTTTTTCATACCCGGAGGCCTTAATCTCGTAATACACGTGCTCAATGATCTCTTCCATTCTGGCCTGGATAACATAAGCCAGGTTCTTAACAGAAATCTCTTTTGGCTCCCTTCCTCTCAATCCGGGCACCGATATAATCTCATTGTCTTTGTTCTCATCAGCAAGCGCAGAACCAAAACGTGTTTTCAATAGCTCCGCCTGATTACGCATAACCGAGCATCCTTCACGGATATCCTCCGTAACGCTGTTACCACCGAAAGGAATTACGGCCGTATGTCTGATTATACCTTCGTGGAAGATCGCGATATCCGTTGTACCACCACCGATGTCTACCAAAACCACACCCGCTTCCTTTTCCTCATCACTCAATACCGAGTCTGAAGATGCCAAAGGCTCGAGGATCAGTTCCTGCGTCTCCAGATTCGCATTGCGAACGCACTTCAGAATATTCCGCACGGCGCTGACATGACCGGAAATAATATGGAAGTTCGCCTCAAGACGCACACCTGCCATTCCGATCGGATCTTTGATACCCGGCTCATTATCAATCGTGAATTCCTGCGGAAGCACATGAATAATCTCTTCTCCCGGAGGCATGACCAGCTTATACATATCCTCGATAAGCTTTTCAATATCCTTACGCTGAATCTCGTTCTGCAAGTCCTTTCTCGTAAGAATTCCACGATGCTGAAGGCTCTTGATATGCTGGCCGGCTATACCTACGTTCACGATCTTAATTTCTACGTTAGACTGGACACTGGCATCTTCAACCGCCTGGAGAATACCCTGAACAGTCTTTTGTATATTAGCCACCACCCCACGGCTCACTCCAGCCGATTCTGCCTTACCCAATCCGAGTATTTCTATCTTCCCATGCCCACTTCGGCGGCCAACTATCACACAAATTTTTGTTGTTCCTATGTCTAAACCGACGACAATAGGCGAGTTTTTCGATGATGTAGAAGTGCCTTTATCCATAACTAAGGTGTTAATTTTTTTATTTGCTGATGTATTGTTAATGTTTTCCGTTTTATTTCTTTTTAATCACGATCCAGGCGCTGTCTGCAAGATTACGCTCGCAAATGATCTGATTCGTGTATTTAATATTTATTGTTTTATAAGCATTCCATCCCACAACAGGCATAGCCTTTTTGTAGAAAGCCTTCAAATTGCGCAGCCTTACCTCCAAAGAGTCGGCATCCCCTAAAATTATCTTCTGATTTCCAACACGAGGCACGACCTCAATATCTCTTTGTGCATTCACATAGAGCTGTTCAAACTGGTCGCGCCATAAAGAATCCTTTTCAACGTACAGAGCTGTTTTATACAAGTCGCGCGTCACTTTTGTTCTAAGCGAATCCTCTCTTTTTGTGTAATTCTCCATAATATAACCATTCGCTACCAGCACATGCGGCGTATAGTCCTTAGACGCCGGAATTTTGTTACCCAGACGGTCAATGTAGAAATCCTGATTATTCAAAGTAATCACTCTTAAAATCGGATCACTTTGAACAACCTTAATATTCACCGTTCCATCCATATCAGCAAAAACCTTTGCATCCCTGATATAAGGATTCCGCTTAAACTCATTCTCCAGCTCATGCAAGTTGATCTCATGCAAGTACTTACTGATGATCAACCCTGAATGGTTCTGAATAATTCTGTTAACCTCATTACGGTCGATAAACCCCGCCGTACCGGGGATGATAACCTTGATGTCCTTACACTTCAAATAGCTTTTCTTACCATCGATAAAGCTCATCAAAGTAATCAGTCCTCCAATGCAGAGCAACCACGTGAATACGTACAAAATCCGTTTCCAGGCGATCCGTTTAAGCATGGCTCATTATTTCCTTTAAAGGTCCAACCATGGTATCAATATCACCTGCTCCCACTGTGAGCAAAAGCTCCGGCTTCCGGATCGAAATATAATGCAGGCACTCTTCCATGCTGCAAAGCATTTTAAGCCCACCTTCCACTTCATCCAGTATAATTCTTGATGTCACCCCTTCTATCGGCAGCTCCCTCGCAGGATAAACATCCAACAGAATCAGTTCATCAGCCATACTAAGTGCTTCGGCAAAACCAGGCGCAAAATCCCTCGTACGCGAATATAAATGAGGCTGAAAGATCACCGTCAGTGTCCGCTCAGGATACAAGGTTTTCACCGCCGAAATACAGGCTCTCAATTCTTCCGGATGATGAGCGTAGTCATCAATGTAAACCGACTTCTCTGACCTTACCACATATTCAAAACGGCGTTTGACTCCCCGGAAATCAGCAATTGCCGCTTTGATTTTTTCCGCTGGAATTTCCAGATAAAGGGCTGCCTGTATCGCCGCTACCGCATTTTCAATATTATGTAATCCTGGCAAGGGCATAGCAATATCACTTATCGCGATACCGTCACCCGAAAAATCAAAAAAGAACTGACCATTCTCGACACGAACGCTATGAGCATACGTCTCCGCCTGCTCAGATGCTGAGTAAGTCAATCCGCCTGTCAGCGCCAGACCCTTTTTATGAATCAGCTTTCCACCATCCTTCAGCTGTGAAGCAAAAAGGCGGAACGACTCCTTCACCTGATCGTCCGTTCCATAGATATCCAGGTGATCCGCATCCATAGACGTCACAATAGCAATATCAGGATGCAGCGTTAAAAACGAACGATCATATTCATCCGCTTCCACCACCATCACATTATTCTCTCCAAACAGCACATTCGTATTGAAGTTCGAAGATATGCCTCCCAGGAAAGCTGTACAGTCATAGCCGGTATGCTTCAATATATGCGCAACCAGCGTCGAGGTAGTCGTTTTCCCGTGAGTTCCTGCCACAGCAATAGTAAACATACCCCTGCTGATGATTCCCAGCACTTCCGAACGTTTCTTCAGTACATAACCACCATCCTTGAAATAGTTTAGTATCCAGGACTCCCTCGGAATAGCCGGCGTGTAAATGACCAGAATATTATCCTTGTCCGACCAGTTATCCACGATATCACTCGTATCATCAATAAACGAAACACTGATATTTTCTTCAACAAGACTATCCGTAAGTGTAGTGCGCGTACGGTCATAACCGCCCACCTGGCATCCTCTTTTATGAAAATACCTGGCCAGCCCGCTCATACCTATGCCGCCAATACCTACGAGATAAACCTTCTTAATTGAATCCAGCTCCATTATATGATCATTTAGCTATAATTAAAACCTCTTTTGCAATTACATCATCAGCATCCGGAAGTGCGAGGCTGGCGATATTCGCTTTCAGCTCCGTGCATTTCTGCTCATCCCTGATCAGACTCACCGCCAGTGATCCGAGCGTTCCCTCTGCCTCCCGATCAGTGATCAGTACCGCGGCATTCCGCTTTACCAGCGCCATTGCATTCTGCGTCTGGTGATCTTCTGCTACGTTTGGCGAAGGCACCAGAATCACCGGCTTAGCAATAACACATAGTTCCGCAATCGTCCCTGCTCCCGCTCTGGATATGATCACATCCGCCGCAGCATAAGCAAGATCCATGCGGTTCAAAAACTCAACGATGCGCACATTCGCGTGCACCTTACCCTGAGTTGTTTCGAGTATCGACTTATAATAAAACTTGCCTGTCTGCCAGATCAGCTGAACATCTTCCTTCTCAAAAAGATCCAGTTCAGCCAGCATACTTTTGTTCAGGGTTCCGGCCCCAAGGCTTCCACCCGTAACCAGAACAGTCTTTTTATCTGCCGACAACCCAAAATCTGCAAGAGCTTCAGCCCGTTTCCCGCTTACATCAACCGCTTCCTTGCGGATCGGATTACCAGTCATTAATATCTTTTCAGCGGGAAAAAACTGATCCATTCCGGAGAATGCAACACATACTTTTTCCGCTTTTTTACCCAGCCATTTATTGGTCATCCCTGCATAGGAGTTCTGCTCCTGGATCAGATACGGCACATTCATGTTCCCTGCCGCCAGCAATAGCGGACCTGATGCATAACCACCAACACCTACAGCTGCATCAGGCTTAAACTCCCGAATTACAGCCCTTGCCTTCATTAAGCTTCCTACCACCTTGAAAGGCAGCTTCAGATTTTTCAAAAGCGACTTACGCTGAAAACCCTGAATATCCAATCCCACTATTTTATATCCGGCAGCGGGAACTTTTTCCATCTCCATACGTCCGTTAGCACCAACAAAAAGGATCTCCGTTGCCGGGTCAAGGCGCTTCAACGCATTAGCGATGGCTATCGCAGGGAATATATGCCCTCCGGTTCCTCCTCCACTGATGATTATTCTTTTCGCCATTTTTCTTTACTCCTTACATTGCCGGTATTTCACCCACAACAATTCTATCTTCTACCGATTTCTCCTTACTTTTCTTTTCGTCAATATCACGACTGACACTCAATATGATACCAAAAGCCACACTCGTAAACAATATCGACGTTCCCCCCATACTAACCAGAGGCAGCGGTACACCTGTAACCGGACCTAGCCCTACCGCAACCGCCATATTCGCAAATGCCTGAATCGTCAGACTGAAACTCAGTCCGGCCGCCAGCAAAGCTCCAAAAGCTTTCGGACTAGCTGTCACAATCAAAATACACCGGTACAATAACATCAGGTACAGGAACACTATCCCAATACCTCCTACCATTCCATACTCTTCAATAATCAATGCATACACAAAGTCAGAGTAAGGATGCGGCAAGTAGTTTCTTTGCGTACTGTTGCCCGGCCCCTTACCAAATATTCCACCAGTTGCAATTGCAATCTTCGCCTGATTCGCCTGAAACGCCTTATCAGGATCAGCCTTCTCCGGATGCATATACACATCAATACGTGAAGCGTAAGTAGCACTTCGCGGACCAAAAAATATCACTCCTAACAACAAAATGAATCCAAGCAGACAAACCGCGGCTATTTGCTTGATACTGATTCTCCCGATGATAAGCAATAATATACTTACCCCAAAAAGCATCATTGCGGTAGACAGATTCGCCCATGCAATCAAGACGAATACTAAACCTACAGTAAGAATGATAGGCAGAAAAGACTTCTTAACATCCTTTATCTGCTCCTGTTTCTTGGTCAGCATCCTGGCCAGAAACGTAATCAACGCCAGTTTGGCAAGATCCGAAGTCTGAAAAGTCTGATTAATGATCGGAATCGTAACCCAACGACTCGCGTCATTCACATTATTACCAAAAATCAAAGTATATAACAGCAAAGGCACAGTCACTATCATCAGCACTTTTGAGATACCCGCATAATACCGGTAATCCAGCAAATGCGAAAAATACATTAGGGCCAAACCACCAATGATCATCACCAGATGCTTAAACAAATACTGCTCCGTACCCACGCCTTTCTTATAGGCGAGCGTACCTGTCGAGCTGTACACCGCTAACAATGATAATACCGAAAGTAATATCACGATCAGCCAGATCCAGCGGTCTCCTTTTGCTCTGCTTAATATACTTTCAACCATATCCTTACAGTTTTTTCACTACAAATTCTTTATTGCCGCCTTAAACTGATCTCCACGATCCTCGTAATTCTTAAACAAGTCAAAGCTCGCACAAGCCGGAGATAGCAATACCGTATCACCCTTCTTAGCAAGGTGATAAGACATCTCTACCGCATCTTGTGCAGAGAAAGTATTCACAATCATTTCCACATCTTCTTCAAAAGCCTCATGGATACGCTTGTTGTCCTTACCCAGACAAACGATTGCCCGCACTTTCTTCCGGACAAGATCTTTCAGAATGGAATAGTCATTTCCTTTATCCACGCCACCCAGAATCAGGATTACGTCCGTCGTCATGCTCTCCAATGCGTACCATGTAGAGTTTACATTAGTCGCCTTAGAATCATTGATAAACTCAACGCCAGTAATTCTTCCGGCATGCTCTAATCTGTGTTCGATATTCTTAAAATCGCCCATGCTCTCTCTTACGCTCTCGTTGCGCAATTCAAGAACCTTAGCCACAATACCTGAAGCCATAGAATTGTAGATATTGTGCTTTCCCTGTAACGCTAAATCTGTAATAGTCATCTTAAATTCTTGTTCTGTATTGAGTTTAATAATTATCTGATTGTCTTTTATATACGCGCCCTTCTCGAGCTCTTCTTTTATTGAAAAAGGATAAGTCACTGCTACCGCCGGATGCTTCTTCAATATCTCGATCGTTTCCGGATCGTCGGCACAATAGATGAATACGTCGCTTTCCCTCTGATTCTGAATAATCCGGATCTTTGATTCCGCATAATTCTCCAGCTTGTAGTCATAGCGGTCCAGGTGATCAGGTGTGATATTCAGTAGCACCGCGATATCAGCCTTGAACTCGTACATATCGTCGAGCATGAAACTACTGATTTCCAGAACATACCAGTCATGTTCCGACTGTGCAACCTGACGGGCGAAGCTCTGCCCGATATTTCCGGCAAGTCCTACATTCATACCTGCATTCTTCAGAATATGGTAGGTCAGCATGGTCGTCGTCGACTTCCCGTTTGATCCGGTTATGCAAATAGTCTTCGCATTTGAATACCTCGCAGCAAATTCAATCTCAGAAACAACCGAAACACCCTTCTCACGAAGCTTCTTTACAAGAGGTGCCTTTTCAGGAATGCCGGGACTTTTAATCACCTCATCAGCCGACTCTATCTTCTCTACCGAATGCTGCAGCTGCTCGAAAGCAATCCCCGCATCTTCCAGTTCCTTTATATACTGAGGAGCAATAGGCCCCGCATCCGATACAAAAACTTCGAAACCCTGCTTTTGCGCCAATACTGCCGCCCCTGTGCCACTCTCTCCCGCACCTAAAATCACGATGTAACGCTTCGATTCCATTATCTTAATTTTAAGGTTACAATTGTTAACACAGCCAGTATTATCCCCACGATCCAGAAACGGGTTACAATCTTCGACTCATGGTACCCCTTTTTCTGGTAATGGTGGTGTACAGGCGACATCAGTAAAATCCGACGCCCTTCACCAAATTTCTTCTTGGTATACTTAAAGTAAGACACCTGCAGAATTACCGATAGATTTTCAAATAAGAACACGCCGCACAGGATCGGAATCAACAGTTCTTTACGAATCATGATCGCAAACGCCGCGATGATACCGCCAATTGCCAAACTTCCCGTATCACCCATGAATACCTGTGCCGGATAGGAGTTATACCATAAAAAGCCAACACAAGCTCCAACGAAAGCACCGGCAAAGATCACGAGCTCTCCCGAATTGGGGATATACATGATGTTCAGATATTCCGCCATAATGGTATTACCCGATACATAAGCCAGCACTGCCAGCGTTACCCCGATTATCGCCGAGGTCCCCGTTGCCAAACCGTCTATCCCGTCCGTAATATTGGCACCGTTCGATACCGCCGTCACAATCACAATCACAAAAAACAGAAACACCACTAACGCATATTTCTCATGTCCCTCACCAAGAAAGCTCAGGAATTTCGCATAGTCAAATTCGTTGTTCTTTACGAAAGGAATATTCGTCATGGTCGACTTCAGGTTCTGGGTGAAGTAGTACGAATTACCTTTTTGGTGTACTTCAAGCGGACTGGTATTCGTAGTCGGCAACGTCACCTGTTGACGCACGACAATATCAGGATGGAAATACATCGTCCAACCTATGATAAGCGCCAACACAACCTGGCCCAGGATTTTAAACCTTCCTGCAAGACCTTCCTTATCCTTCTTAAATACTTTAATATAGTCGTCAATAAATCCGATGATACCCATCCACACTGTCGTAACTAGCATCAGGATAATATAAACGTTTTCCAGCTTGGCAAACAAAAGTGTGGGGATCAGAATACCCAGAAGAATGATGATACCGCCCATGGTAGGTGTCCCCTGCTTCTGCATCTGTCCCTCAAGTCCCAGGTTTCTTACCGTTTCACCAACCTGCAGCGCGTGCAGCTTCCTGATCAGCCGGCTTCCGTAGATCGTCGTAAACAATAGCGAGAAGATGATCGACATGGCAGTTCTGAAGGATATGTATTGAAACACTCCCGTCCCGGTTAGACCGTATTCATTATGCAACCATGTAAATAGATAATATAACATCAGCCTACCTGGATTAGTTGTTCAGTCAATACTTTCTTGTCGTCAAAAGGATGCTTTACACCCTTTATCTCCTGATATTTCTCATGTCCTTTCCCCGCAACCAAAATAATATCTCCGGCTTTCGCCAGATGACATGCGGTACGAATTGCTTCTCCCCTGTCTGCTATTACCAAAACCTTTCTTTTATTTTCAGGACTTACTCCTGCTTCCATCTCCCTGATGATATCCATCGGCTCTTCCGAGCGAGGATTATCCGACGTTAAAATCACTTTATCGCTCCAGTCGCATGCAATCTGCGCCATTGGCTTACGTTTTGTTCTATCCCTGTCACCACCGCAGCCGATCACCGTAATCACTTGTTCGATACCCTTTCTAACTGACTGAATGGTGCTTAATACATTCTGCACAGCATCCGGGGTGTGAGCGTAATCGACAATAGCGATAACTCCGTTCGGAGCAGTTATATAATCAAATCTTCCTTCCGCACTATTTAGTCTGCTCAGTATGGTCAGCACCCGGTTACTATCCTGCTCCAGAAGCATAGCGGTTGCATACACACTAAGCAAGTTATAAGCATTGAAATTCCCGATCAGCTTGAACCAGACTTCCTGACCATCAATTTCCAGAATCAATCCACTCAGCTCGTTTTCTACAATACGGACCTTAAAGTCGGCCATATTTTTAAGACCGTAAGACTTCTTATAGGCCTTTGTATTTTGCAGCATAATATGCCCGTTCCTGTCATCAGCGTTTGTAAGCGCAAAAGCCGACTTAGGCAGGGAATCAAAGAAGCCCCGCTTAGCTTTCAGGTAAGCATCAAAAGTCTTATGAAAATCAAGATGATCATGCGTCAGATTAGTAAAAACACCTCCGCTAAACTGCAAGCCGGCGATGCGATGCTGAGCTACCGCATGAGAGCTAACTTCCATGAAACAATAGTCGCATCCCGCCGCAACCATCTCCGCCAACAGCCCGTTCAGCGCAATCGGATCAGGAGTAGTATGCGTAGAAGGCACCACAGTATTATGAATATAATTCTCTACTGTAGACACAAGCCCTACCTTATATCCAAGCTCCTTGAACAACTTGAAGAGCAACGTAGCAACTGTAGTCTTACCGTTCGTTCCTGTAACGCCAACCAGTTTCATTGATTCAGAAGGATGACCGTAGAACTCAGACGCGATCAAACCCAACGCCTGGGCTGAATCGGTAACAACGGCATAGCTCAGACCTTCAGTCAACTCAGCAGGCAGGGTCTCGCACACAATGGCAGACGCCCCCAGCTCAACCGCTTTTCTGATATAATCATGCCCGTCAGACACTGTGCCCTTAACCGCAATAAACAAAGAGCCAACCTTTACCCGTCTCGAATCAAAGCAGATATCCTCAATTCCGACAGTGCCAGAGCCCTGCAGATCAAGAACAGTGATCCCGCTTAATAATTCAGTAAATGTTCTACTCATTGCAATTCTATATTTATTGGGTATCCTTTAACAATTCTTGAACCCGCTGCCAGCGACTGCTTAATAACCTTGCCGCTACCCTTCACAACAGGCTTGAGACCGGCATTACTTAACAGATATACCGCATCTTTTAGTCCCATTCCTGAAACATCCGGAACACTGTGAGCATTTATCGACACTTCTTTTACAGACACACCATTACTCGTATCTATAGGATGCACGAATTCACTATTCGAAGCATAGTAAGCTTTTATCCCCAAGGCTTTGTAAACCTGACGGGTAGCCTCATTATGACCCGCCTTTGAGGGAGGCAACTTGGTATTACCCACTAACCTTTCAGGTACCGGATTATACATCTCCTTATCATTAGCATATATCTTATCTGCGATCTCACGAAACGGAGGACCTGCGACCTGGGCCCCGTAGTATCCATTTTTCGGTCCGTTAACCACAACAATCAGCGAATACTTGGGATTATCTGCCGGAAAATACCCGCAGAACGAAGCCTGATACTGACGCTTTGCCCTGTATCCCCTGTTCCCATCCGCTACTTGAGCTGTCCCTGTCTTACCCGCAACCTTGTATAATGGATTGTAAATGATTGTACGACCCGTTCCCTCAGTGATAACGCTCTCCAGCAGCTCCTGCATCGTCTTAATAGCCTCATCAGAAGCTATCTTCTCGTTGATCACCCGAGCATCAAAATGCTCTATTGTATTTCCAAGCCTTCTGATCTCCTTCACGAATATCGGCGCCAAATATTTACCGTCGTTGGCTATTGCATTATAGAAAGACAGCATCTTTAAAGGTGTGAGCTGCATCTCATAACCATAGGCCATCTGTGGTAGCGACATATTCTTGTTCCAGCTTTTATTGTTCGGATTCTTCACTACCGGCTTGGCCTCTCCAGGAATCTGCAATTCTAACTTCTCATGCAGGTGCCAGTTATACAAATGGTCTGTAAACTTAGACTGATTGTCCTTGTACGTCTGATTGACCAGCTTGGCTACCGCCGCATTCGATGATGTATTGAACGCTCTCTTTACAGAAATTACACCAATACTACCATGTGAATCTTTAATAATATGTCCCGGAATCTTATAGTTTTCGGTTGAAACCAAAGTACTCGTATCCACTGCCTTATCTTCAAAAAGGGCCAGATACGACGCAACTTTAAATGTAGACCCAGGATCCTGATTTCCGGCAATGGCATAATTGAACTTTTCTTCATAAGTACCCTTCCCTGTACGTGTATAGTTTGCTATAGCACGAACCTCACCTGTTTCAACCGACATCACAATAGCCGACCCATGCGCAGCATCGCTTTTAATCAGCTGCTTTAGCAGGGCATTCTGCGTTACGTCCTGAATATTAATGTCGATCGTTGATACAATATCAGCACCGTCCTTAGGGGCGATCTCAATATCTTTATTAACCGGCATCCAGATTCCGCCTGCGATACGTTGCATCAGTCTCCTGCCGCTTTCACCATTCACATATTCACCAAACGCTCCCTCAAGACCTACCGGCTGCACATGCTCATTATTATAACCTATTGTCCTGGCAGCCAGACTCCTGAACGGCAAAATTCGCTTATTCTTCTGAACAGCGATCAAACCACCTTTATATTTTCCCATATTCAGGATCGGAAAAGTCTTGATTACCTTGAGCTCCTGATGAGTTACATTTCTCTTCAGCAAAAAGTACCGCTCCCCGTCTCTCCTGGCCTTACGTAAGATATTGGAATATTGCCTTGAACTCTTGTCGTTAAAGAACCCCGATAATTTCTCTGCCAGAGAATCTACTTTTTCGTAGAAAACCTGATCCTTTTCTACTCCTCCGGCCTTCAGGTCAAGACGCAACTCATACTCAGGTACAGATGTTGCCAGCAAACTTCCATCATGAGATAGAATATTACCCCTGACAGCTTCCACATTCACAAATTTCGTCGACAAACTGTCGGCCATCGCCCTCCACTTTTCACCTTCAGTAATCTGAACGTGAAAAAGCTTAAACAATACAGCAAATGCCAGCAGAACAATCAGTCCGAAGGCTATATAAACACGCAATAAAATGTCAGTTCTGATATTCATAACTCACTGCTTATTTATTTCTTTTCTTGCAATCTGCCCCTGGCAGACCATGTATCGTCTTATCTTTCTTTCAATGCCGGAACCATCAGTTTCTTTGGCGGTTCAACCGGCTCCTTCAGCCCAAGAGTATCAACTTTCTTAGCTACCTCAGTTTGTGTACTCTTCAACATCAGATCCGCCTTTAAAGTCTTATAATCCCAGCGCATCTCCTTTACTTCCTTATTCAGCTTGTCGATATTCCGGATATTTTTCTCTGTAAAATGCCTGTTCCCGATATAAACCATGCCTAAAAAAGCAATGAAAATAATAAAGGGCATCATTTCAGACGCTGCTTCTTTGGATATCACTCCATCGGTAAGAAGCACGGTAAAGAAGTTTCGGGGCATAGTTGCCTTTTTCCGAACAGGCTTGATCTCAATCTCCTGTTCCAGCTCCTCTTCTTCTTTCTCTCTCCTGAAACGATTACTCATATACCTTTCAAATAATCCTAAGCACCTTACAACTTTACAGCAACCCGCAGTTTTGCGCTTCTGGCGCGACTGTTCAAGACAATTTCCTCATCCGTAGCCACCACCGCTTTGCGTGTTACCGCATCCAGGGGGCGCTGTATATTCCCATAAAAATCCTTTTCCAGTTCTCCCCTGAACTTACCCTTGGCGATAAAGCTCTTCACCAGACGATCTTCAAGTGAATGATAAGACATCACCACAAGCCTTCCGCCTGGCTTCAGCACATCTGCCGCCTGTAATAGAAACTCCTGCAACGCCTCAAGCTCCTGATTCACCTCTATCCGCAGCGCCTGGAAAGCCTGTGCCAGGTACTTATTTTCTTTTCCCTTCGGAATAAGCTTTTTAATCACCTCTTTAAACTCAGCAATTGTATCGATCTGCCTGTTCAGTCTGGCCGTTACAAGCGTACGTGCAAGCGACTTGGCATTCTGAATCTCGCCGTACATACCAAATATCCGGTGCAGCTCATCCTCACTATACGAAGCGATTACTTCTTTCGCCGTGATCGGTGCCGACTGATCCATCCGCATATCCAGATCTGCGTCAAACCGTGTAGAAAACCCCCGCTCTGGCTGATCAAACTGATGGGATGAAACACCAAGATCAGCCAGAATACCATCCACCTGCATCGCCGAGTGTAAGCGGCAATAATTCTTTAAAAAGCGGAAGTTTTGATCTATAAAGGTTAACCGATCATCGTTTGGAATATTTTTTTTCGCATCTTCATCCTGATCGAAAGCCAGCAGCCTGCCGCCCTCGCCCAGGTTTTTTAAGATTTCCCGTGAATGCCCGCCACCACCAAATGTCACATCAACGTACACTCCGTCCGGAATAATGTTAAGACCCTCCATACACTCTTTCAGCATAACAGGCACGTGATACTCAGACATCAGCCCTCCTTCCTGCGCCACCCATTACCTCTTCAGCCAACTTCGAGAAGTTATCGGGTTCATTGTCAAGCAAAGCATCATAGGCATCTTTCGACCAAAGCTCAATCTTGTTGAACTGTGAAGCCAGCACAACTTCAGAAGAGGCTCCTGCATACTCCAGCAGCGATTTCGGCAGCAATATTCTACCTGCAGCATCCAAAGAAAGCTCAGTAGCCCCTCTGGTGAAGTACCTGATGAACTGCCTGTTCTTCTCTTCGTACTGATTAAGCCTGCTCAGATCTTCCATTATCTTATCCCATTCTTTCCTGCTATAAATCACCAAATGCTTCTCAAACCCGCGATTCACCACGAGCCCTTCCTTCTCAGCCTCAGGCATTTGCTTCCTGAGTCCGGCTGGTATCATCAGTCGGCCCTTTGCATCGAGCTTACATTCAAATTCGCCTAAGAAGTGAGACATTAGATAGCTATACTTTGAGTGGAGTAAAATTACATACTTTTACCACTTTCTACCACATAACCCCACAAAAAGTTTTCAACAGGAGAATATATTCGTTTTTTAAGCTAAAAAACCTAAGTTCTGTAGAAATGAGGACCTAGTTCACGCACCTTGACCACCCAAAAAACAGAAAAACGAGAGCAAGATCAGTCCCGATCCTCAGTCAGAAACGATCAAAGCGGAGACAGCCAGAAGACCGAAAGTTTGGGTCTGATCCGACTTCACTCAAGCTTGTGAACAGCTGGACCACAGCTTGTGGTCTGCTTGAGGGTAAAGCCACGATGATGCCACGGTGATGCCACGGTGCAGCCACCTTTTCCCGCAAAAACGTGGCCTCACCGTGGAGGCAAGGTGGCCGCACTGTGGCATCACCCCCTAGCTGGCCACCAGCTGGTAGCAGGCTGACCAGAAGCAAAAAAAAGCCGGTCCATCAGATGGGCCGGCTCGCAAAGGATTTGGGTAACCCTTATTCGTTAATGGCTTTAACGCCTGGTAATTCTTTACCCTCCATGTACTCCAGCAAGGCACCGCCCCCTGTAGACACGTAGCTTACTTTCTCCTCGAATCCAAACTTAGCTACCGCAGCTGCTGAGTCACCTCCTCCAATCAGTGAGAAAGCTCCTTTCTCTGTCGCCTCTACTACAGCTTCAGCAACAGCTTTTGTACCTGTCTCAAATTTCTCCATTTCAAATACACCCATCGGACCGTTCCAAAGAATCGTCTTTGATTCAGCCACAACTTGTTTGTAGACACTAACAGCATCCGGACCGATGTCCAGACCCATCCAACCTTCTTTGATATCATCATTTTGAGCAATATCAGTGTCTGCATCAGCAGCAAACTTATTAGCAACTACTGAGTCAGTCGGCAGGATCAGCTTTACCCCTCTGGCTTCAGCCTTTTCAATCAGACTCAGGGCAAGATCAAGCTTATCTTCTTCCACCAATGAATTTCCAATTTTTCCACCTTTAGCTTTCGCGAAGGTATAGGCCATTCCTCCTCCGATCAGCAGATTATCAACTTTTTCCAAAAGGCGCTCAATAAGAAGAATTTTATCAGAAACTTTCGCTCCGCCCATGATAGCGGTAAACGGACGCTCCGGATTGTTCAATACCTTTTCTGCATTAGCCAGCTCTCCAGCCATCAGATAACCGAAGTATTTTGCGTCAGAGAAGAACTTTGCGATCACTGCTGTAGATGCATGAGCTCTGTGTGCAGTACCAAACGCATCGTTAACATATACGTCGCCAAGCTTGCTCAGCTTCTCAGCGAAAGCTTCATCGCCCTTTTCTTCTTCTTTATAGAAACGAAGATTTTCCAGCAAGAGAACGTCACCGTCTTTTAATGCAGCAGCTTTTTCAGCAGCCTGAGCGCCTATGCAGTCATCTGCAAACTGGACTTCCTTGCCAAGCACTTCTGACAGGTGCTTAACGATATGCTTTAGCGAGTATTTTTCTGTAGGACCTTCTTTCGGACGACCGAGGTGCGACATCAGTATTACTGAACCTCCATCAGCCAGAATTTTCTTGATTGTAGGCAAAGCACCCTGAATACGGTTATCGTCTGTAATATTAAAGTCCTTGTCCAGAGGAACATTAAAGTCAACACGGATCAGTGCCTTCTTTCCTGAGAAGTTCAGATTATCAATTGTCTTCATATTTGTTTAATATAGTGTTTAAGAAATCTTCAGATACATTAAAAAGCTATCATTTTGCGTGCGCCAGCGCTATGCGTCTAACCATATCCGTTAGCCTGCTGGAATATCCGTATTCATTATCATACCAACCCACTACTTTTGTTATTCCGCCAACAACGGAAGTGAGCAGTGAGTCAAATATACAAGAATGGGGGTTATCTAAAATGTCGACGGACACAATCGGATCTGATGTATATTGCAAAATGCCCTTCAGTTCATTTTCAGCGGCCTTCATGAAGACAGCGTTTATTTCTTCGACTGTTGGTTGATTAACAAGCGTGCAGGTAAAGTCTGTGAGTGATCCGTTCAGCACAGGCACCCTGATGCCTGCACCACCCAACTTTCCTTCCAGGCGGGGAAAGATACTGGTAATCGCTTTTGCCGCTCCTGTTGTGGTCGGAATGATCGATGAAGAAGCAGCGCGCGCGCGGCGAAGGTCGCGGTGTGGCGCATCATGCAAGTTCTGATCCCCGGTCATAGAGTGTACCGTCGTGATATATCCGTTTACTATCCCCCAGTTTTCTTCCAGCACCTTGATCATCGGTGCGATATTATTTGTTGTACACGATGCGTTTGAAAGGACCGGAGAGCCAAAGTCGACATCCTGATCATTCACCCCAAGTACGACTACCTGCACGTCTTTGGTAGAAGGTGGCGCTGATATAATCACCTGCCTGGCTCCAGCCTCCAGGTGCGCTTCTGCGGCTGTGCGGCTGAGAAAGCGACCTGTTGATTCAATAACAACATCAATCTGAAGATCTCCCCAGGGAAGGTTTTCAGGAGATGCCTCTGAAAAAACAGGAATAGAACGGCCGTTAACTATAAGCGCGTTGTCGCCGGCTTCGACTGTTCCTTTGAATCCCCTGTGCACGCTGTCGTACCGCACCAAATGAGCAAGGGTAGCAGCGTCTGCAAGATCATTAATGGCAGCTATTTCTATGTCAGCATTCTCCAGCAATGTCCGGAAAACAGTTCTTCCAATTCGTCCAAACCCATTAATAGCTACTTTCATTCGAATAAATTTATTTTAAGGGAACCACGTGTTCTCTGATCAAAGTTAGGTTTTTCAGCCAAATAAGGGACGTTTGAAACCTTTATTTAGGAACGGAGTTTTATAAAGTAAAACTACTATGACAAACAATCAAAGCAACAAACCAGAGAAGCTGGAACCACAGGATTCTGAGCAAAAAGACATCAAACCCAAGAGAGATGATAATAAAGCTGTAGTACATCCGGAGGATCTGAACTATGAAAAGGAGGATGCGCAATTTAAAGACCCTGCGAAGACTAAGGAAACGTCGGAACAACCCGTAAATCCAATTAAGACACCTCCTAAGGATAAGTGATGTCCACCCCTTCGGGACAATGAGCAGGGGACAGACGTGACCCTAGTTGGAGATCTGGATCTTCACCTTTTTATTTTTGATCCTTTCATCTTTGAGCTGATGTACCACATCTCGGATACGGTCGCGCCTTACAGCGGCGTATGATGAGTGATCCAGTACCTCTATCAAGCCAAGGTCTTCCTTTGGGAGCTGAGCTTTCTTAAGAAGCAAGCCGACGATGTCGATCTTGTTGACTTTGTCTTTTTTCCCGGCGGCGATATAAATAGTATCCCATTCGGTTGCCTGAGGCACCACGGGTCTTTTAGGGAGAGTGATAATTTCAGGTTCCACACCAAGATGAGCGGGCAACTCTTCTTTCGTCAGCATAAGGAACGATGTGCCGGTCGCATGCATACGCGCGGTACGACCATTTCGGTGAACAAAGGCTTCTCTGGTCAGCGGTAACTGGTAGTGGATTACATATTCGATCTCGGGAATGTCAAGTCCCCTTGCCGCAAGATCAGTGGTGATCAGTAAGCGGTATGTTCCGTTTCGAAACTTCAACAAAGTCCTCTCACGATCTTCCTGCTCCATTCCTCCGTGAAACTCTCCGTGGACGATTCCCATATGATCCAGGAGCTCCCCTATTCTGCCTACGGCATCCCGATGGTTACAAAAAACAAGGGTGGATTTGTTACCGATCATGCAGATCAGCGAGAAAAGCGTCTCGAGCTTGTCTTCAGCACCACTCATCACAGCCTTATAGGTTAAATCTGGTAAACTTTCCTCCTTGTTAAGGTAATTGAGTTCGACCGGATTTTGCACACCAGTAAAGGAGGGAATGTCCTCCATTCTGGTTGCAGAGGTCAGCATACGCCTCTCAATTGCAGGCAGACAGCTGATGATGTACGACATATCCTCCTGAAAGCCAAACTCTAAAGATTTATCAAATTCGTCCAGAATAAGAGTCCGGATTGCTTCGGTTTTGAAGGTCTCTCTCCTCAGATGCCAGGCGATCCGTCCCGGTGTCCCGATCAGCACGGCAGGGGGATGCATCAGGCTATTTTTCTCAATTCGGGTCGAGTGTCCACCATAACAGCAAGTAATCTTAAAAGATGTTCCCATTGCTCGGAACACTTGCTCAATCTGCAGGGCGAGTTCCCTGGACGGAACCATAATAAGTGCCTGGATCTGAGATACGCCTGAATCAAGGGATTTGATCAGTGGAAGTAGAAAGCCGAGAGTTTTTCCCGAACCTGTAGGAGAAAAAAGGACAAGGTCTTTGCTTACCGACGTGTTGAGTGCATGCTCCTGCATTTGGTTAAGAGCAACTATTTTGAGATTTTCGAGTGCTTTCTTGATCATTTTGTGGTAGAAGTTATTCCACAAAGGTACGGGTTGTGTAGTGATTAGCTTTCAAATACAGCAAACTGTAGGATAAATCTACAACAAAAAACAAACATTTAAAGTTGAATAAAAATTATACATCTGATATTCAGCAACTTATATACAAATAACATTTTGGCCTGATTATTAGTCTATAGGTTGTATAATTCACCTAAAGAAAAATACCATGAGAAAATTATTGTTTTCAGCCGCCATACTAAGTTTTGCAGGAATCACTGCCATCAGTGCAAGCAACCACGAAGTTCAAACAGTTAAAGCTGGCTTCGCGCAGGATACAACTGATACAGCAACAACTACTACAACTACAACAAGCCCTGTTGATACTACCACATCTACAGGCACCGACACTACGTCAACTAAATAAAAAACATGTCTTTTGAGCGATGATTGAAGGAGCCAGTGTGAGAGTCTGGCTCCTTCTCTTTTTTAAAGCTTTTTACGATTTCACTCTCAGCCAGATTTTCGATAATTAATCAGGCTTTCACACAATTCATAAGTCTTCTCGCTCATACGAAAACACAAGCCGGATATCAGCGCCACATTCTGATCGCTTTCGTCTATCAGGCTAAGTGATTCATCTGTCGGAAAAGATAAAAGCCTGTCAGCCTCTTCAGAAATAAATTGCCGGTTCTGCGTTAAACAATAACATTGCTGCATAAGATAATAGATGTTCAGGTGAGCATAACCCATAGCGTCATTCATCCAGAAGTGATACGAGCCAAGCTCTTCATCTTCGTTAAGCTCTGAGATACATTCATCTCCAATTCCTTCAGCAAGTGCTTCTTTCAACGTCACATCATCAATATTATTGATATTCAGAAGAGAATCGCCTGTCCGTTCAAGGTCATACATTAGTTCAAGCAGCAACTTAATATTGGGATCTTCCAATGTCTCCAGGATGGAAATATCGCCCGGATATTCTTCACCTTCTTCAAAGATTGCTCTTAAATCACTTAGTTCATTGCATAAGGCAGCGTTTAAGCCATACACAAACAGCTCTCTGTAAACAACGCACATCATGCACGCGCTATGCAATATTTCTTTTCGATAATCAAATTGTTCTGCTTCCATAAGGTATTTGGCAGGTTAATAACTCCCCACACTATGTTGAACAATGAGATTATGGAGAATTGAAGATTTAGGACAACCGGTAACGCTCATCAATTATCTGACCTATCGCTTCAATGAGTTCCTGATCGTGTGGCACATTCCCTTTTAATCGCCAGGTGGCTGTACTTTTCACCAAAGTCCGGGTTACATGATTTAATAAGACCTGAACTTCTATGCATGAGTTACTTACTGTCGGGAATTTAATCACCTGAAAATTATAATCAAGATCCTTAAACGTTAAGTTCAATGCCTGTTTCATAAATAGTTCTCCATTCAAAAATACATTGTCAACCTTAGTTCAATGTAAGCAATATATGAAGTTTTTTGTTTTAAAATTTCACACTCTTATTTCAACCGGGTCAGGCTATAGTGAATTGAGCATCTCTGAGCCTGATAGCACCACCGAAAAATTATTATATTCAATGATCAAATAATACACATGAAGATTAGTTACCAGCCATTGTTTAGCTTCACCAGACCCCTCTCTATACTTACATTGTTAACATCTTTTTGGTTCTCAACCCTGGCCCAGACAGACGTCTATAAAAACGGATTGGTCGTTACCGCCCACCCCGAAGCGTCGGCAGTGGGGATTGAGATTCTTAAAAAGGGTGGTAATGCAGCAGACGCCGCCGTTGCCGTTCAGTTTGCTTTAGCAGTGGTATATCCAAACGCGGGGAACCTTGGCGGCGGCGGATTTATGGTATACCGCTCAAAAGCAGGTGAAACTACGGCACTCGACTTTCGGGAAAAAGCACCGGGAAAGGCGTCCCGGGATATGTATCTGGATAATAAGGGCCAGCCAGTTACGGATAGGAGCTTATATGGACATCTTGCTGCGGGAGTTCCGGGCTCCGTTGAGGGGATGGCTGAAATTCATGGTAAATACGGAAAGCTTGACTGGAAGGAAATTCTGGAGCCAGCTGTCAGGCTAGCCCGGAAAGGGTTTCCCCTCACTTCTATGCAGGCAGAAGAATTGAATAGCAGGAAAGACAGATTTAAAAGATTTAACCCTTCGGGTACGGCCTTGCTTAAGGGGCGGGGAGACTGGAAAACCGGTGATCTACTAGCACAGCCTGAGCTTGCAGGTACAATGGAACTGATTCGTAAGAAAGGGCGTGCCGGATTTTATGAAGGGAAGACAGCAAAACGAATTGTACGGGAGATGAAACGCGGAACAGGCATCATCTCGAAGGATGATCTGAAAAACTATAGGGCTGTTTGGAGAACTCCGGTCAGTGGACAATATAAAGACTATAAAATCCTTACTATGCCGCCGCCATCCAGTGGAGGTATCGCCCTGGTACAACTTCTGCAGTCGGTGGAAAAATACCCGGTTGCACGCTGGGGACATAATGCTGATTCTACAGTTCAATTGATCGTTGAGGCAGAAAGAAGGGTGTATGCAGACCGCGCAGGGCACCTGGGAGATCCTGATTTTTACCGGGTACCCCAGTCATTTTTGCTGAACAGGGATTATCAGGCGGAGCGGATGAAATCGTTCAGCTGGGCAAGCGCTACACCGAGCAGCGAAATAAAAGCAGGTGCAATCGTGGCTAAGGAAAGTCCCGAAACGACCCATTTCTCCATAGCTGACAAGGAAGGCAATGCCGTGTCCATCACGACGACATTGAACGGATCTTACGGATCATTGGTGATGGTGAAGGGAGCAGGATTTCTGTTGAACAACGAGATGGACGACTTTTCGGTCAAACCCGGGTCTCCAAACATGTATGGATTAGTAGGCGGCGAGGCGAACGCCATTCAGCCCGGAAAGCGGATGCTCAGCTCGATGACTCCAACCATTTTAGAAAAAGACGGGAAACTTTTTATGATTGTGGGTACTCCAGGCGGCTCCACCATCATTACCTCGGTTTTTCAAACGATCCTCAATGTCATTGAGTTCAATCTTCCTATCCAACAGGCAGTCGATGCGAAACGCTTTCACCATCAATGGTTGCCGGATGAGATTTCCATTGAAGAGTCTGCACTTTCAGCACCGGTCATCAACTATCTCGAGAAAAAAGGTTACGTCATTAAGAAAAGATCACCTATCGGAAGAGTGGATGCGATAGTCCTGAGCCCGTCTGGTTACGTAGGTGGAGCAGATTCACGTGGGGACGATACGAAGCTAGGATTTTAGCTTATGGGGCAATCTCCTGGCTGACTTCTGAGTAAGAGCTAAAGCACCAATAACCTTGCTGATCTTTTCGATAGCTGACGTTATAGACCCTTCCTTCAACAGACAAGTTGAAAGAAAAGGCATTGGACTGTTTGTCTTTGGGCAGGTAGTTGACCATGACGCTGTCCGCAGCCAGTTCTACCTCCTCATGTGCAGCTTCCTGATCCAGCTGCACCTCCAGATTTTCATTAAACAAAGCAAAGTAGAGGTTTTGCAGTTGGTGTACATACTCCAACGATTGTGCATGGTCGCCAAGCGAGAAAAGGAACCCCTCTGAAGTAGTGGTTAGTATCATGCTACCTTTTTTCCAGCTATTGTGCTCCTGAGAGTACAAAAAAGAATATCCTGTCAGCCATAACGCAGACAGACTAACTGCCGAGACTTGCGTGGGCGATACCGGAGAATGTTCATAAAAACTTATTCTATTCTCGTCTATTGCCCTGACTGTAGCGACAATTGTATTGTCTTTTTCATCCGGATGGAGGATATTACCTATACGTAATTCAGAAATATTGATCATTATCCCGTAGTCTTTATTGTGCGTGGTTCAAATACAAAGTGAGCCTTTCCATCAGCAAGCATCAAAGACGCATCAAATATCTTACCGGACTTGGATTTAAAGCCTCTGATAACCTCTGTCTTTCCCTTTTCGATCAGCGTCATGATCTGCTCTTCAGTAAGCTTCTTTTCAGACATTGTTCGCCAGATGACAAACTTACAGCCGCTGGCATAACCGCTGCAGCCGGCTGCTTTTTCTGTAATGCGGATGATGCCTTTTTTACAAAGCGGACACACAGTAGCTCCCTCCACCTCTTGAGGAGACAGCTTTCCGTTAAGTTCCCCACCCACTTCGAGCAGTTCCCGAGTGATTGTGCGGGTATACTCTCGGATCTCGTTTTTAAATTCCTGTACTGAAGCACCTGATCTGATTTCTTCCAGCCGCTTTTCCCATAAACCGGTAAGTTCAGCCTGCGCAATCTGCTTATCCTTCACCAGATCGTACACAGCTAATCCTTTCTCAGAAGGAAGCAGGTTTTTTTTATCACGCCTGATATATTCCCGTTTGATCAACGTTTCAATTATAGATGCCCGGGTAGCAGGAGTACCAAGACCCGTATCTTTCATTGCCTGACGAAGCTCCTCATCATCGATTTCCTTTCCCGAGGTTTCCATGGCTTTCAGAAGGCTCGCCTCATTGTACAGGGGTTTCGGTTTGGTCTGTTTCTCGAGCAACTCCTTTTTCTCAACTTGCAGTAATTCCCCCTTGGTTACTTTAGGTAAGGTTGGGTTCTCCTCGTCTTCCTTCTCCGTATCGGCCTGATTGAATACAGCCCGCCAGCCCGGAGACTGGATGACGGTTCCATTAGCGACGAACATGGAGCCGGACTCCAGAGATATCTTCGTAAGCTCCTTTATACATTCCTGATGAAAGGCTTCCAGCATTCTTCCACTGATAAGATCATAGATTACCTGTTGATCTTCAGGAAGATAGTTCGGTTTGTTATTTGTAGGCAGCAAAGCATGGTGATCCGTCACTTTCTTCGCATTCACGCTCCGTTTGTTCAACTTTGCCGTTTGCAATACCACTGCCTGTTTACCAAACGTAGAATGTCCCGTCTGATTGGCTATCAGAGCAGGGATTTCAGCAAAAATATCATCTCCGATATACCTACTTCCCGTTCTCGGGTATGTGATCAACTTGGATTCATAAAGTGTTTGCGCGAGAGTCAGAGTCTGGTCGGCCGTGAACCCCTTACGTTTATTCGCTTCCTGCTGTAAGCTACTCAGATCATGCAGCAGAGGCGGTTGTTCCTTGCGAGGCTTTACGTCTACGTTAAGCACTTCAGCTCCCTGATTGAATCCTGATGCAGTATCTTTTACTGCTTCGAGGACTTTTTGCGCAGCCTCTAGTTTATCGAAATTTTTGACGGACACTGCTTTGAAAAGCTGCCCATCTTTATTTACCCAGATGGCAATCTGGTAGTAGATCTGAGGTTTGAAGTTCTTATTTTCCAGATAACGGGCGCAGATCATTGCAAGTGTTGGCGTCTGAACCCTGCCAAGAGATAGCACGGAGTGATTTCCTGCGGCTATACTCAAGGCCTGAGTAGCGTTTAAACCAACTATCCAGTCAGATTCTGAACGACATTGAGCTGAATAAAAAAGGGTATCATATTCCGATCCGGGCTTCAGGTTACGAAATCCTTGTTTGATAGCCTCATCGGTTTGCGATGATATCCAAAGTCTTCTGAAGGGCTTTTTACACTTCAGATGGTAATAAATATATCTGAAGATCAACTCCCCTTCCCTTCCGGCATCCGTTGCTACGATAATTTCAGTGGCTGATTCAAACAGGTTCCGGATGACGTTGAGCTGTTTCACAACTCCCGGATCGTCCTTCAAAACGCCGTTTACCTTGTTTTGCTTAACCGCAAGTTTGAACCGCTCGGGAAGCATAGGAAGGTTTTCCAATCGCCAGCCTTTGAAGCCGTAAGCCTCCGGGGTCGCGAGCTGAATGAGATGACCAAAAGCCCAGGTGAAAGAATAGCCTTTTCCTTCAACGTAACCTTCTTTTTTCATGGTTGCTCCGAATACTTTGGCAAGTTCACGGGCAACGGATGGTTTCTCTGCTATGACGACCTTCATAGTACAGCAAAAACAGAACAGTGAACTGATTCTATTGAAGATGTACCCTGGAAAAGAATTAAAGGTGCGTTTTTAGATTGAACTTTGGACATGACTTTTAACGAATTCTGATCTGCAAATATAACCTAGAATTTAGTTAGGTGATCAGCTTTCTTTCCACTATTGGGACGTGGATTCCATTGCGAGGTCGTTTATTTTATGAATTCGAATGCAGGCTGAAAAATACATCCAATTTGCTGACTATGTACCTTTTAACTCATTAATAAACTCGCAATACAGGTTTTCGGGAACGTTTGCACAAATATTTATGTCCCTGGTCATTTTCTTTGAAATTAAAGTATTTAGATTTGGCAGCATAGGCAAATAACCAATGCTAAATTAAATGCTAACCCAAATTGCCTAAGTATATTTTCTTTGTTAACCTAAATAATCATTGCATGAAAAAAGTTCTACTAGTAGTAACTTTACTGTGTTCAATTTTGTTTGCGGCTTCTGCACAAACAAAACAGATAACAGGTAAGGTTACAGACAAGGGCGGAGAAGCTCTTATCGGTGTGAGTGTCACAGTGAAAGGCACAAAACAGGGGGCAAGTACCGACGTAAATGGTAACTTCAAATTAAACGTTCCTTCAGCAAGCCAGACCTTGGTTCTCAATTACGTCGGCTTTAAAACCAAAGAAGTCAGTATCGCCGGCCAGACTAAAGTCAATGTAACACTTGAGGAAGATGTAACTTCACTAGATGAAGTTGTCGTAATCGGTTACGGCACAGTGAAGAAGAAAGATCTGACAGGTGCAGTAGCATCAGTTAGCGCTGATGTCATCACAGCTGCTCCGGTATCTTCAGCGATAGAAGCGATCACCGGACGAGTTGCGGGGGTCCAGATTTCTACGACTGAGGGTTCTCCTGATGCGGAAATGACTGTTCGCGTGAGAGGTGGTGGTTCTATTACAGGAAGCAATGCACCGTTGTATATCGTTGATGGGTTCCCCGTAAATTCGATATCAGATATTGCTCCTTCGGATATTGAAACAATTGACATCCTGAAGGATGCCTCATCTACAGCCATTTATGGTTCAAGAGGTGCTAACGGGGTAATCTTGATTACAACAAAGAACAGTAAGACAGGAACTACGAGCATCAGCTATAATGTATTTTCAGGCGTAAGAAATCTTGCCAATAAACTGGATGTATTGACGCCGCAGGATTATGCATATTTTCAGTATGAAAGGGCATTGCTTGACGGAGAGGTGAAAGATTACACCAAGTATTTTGGAAATTTCCAGGATATCGACATGTACGCCAATTTAGACGCAAACGACTGGCAGGATATCGTTTTCGGACGTACCGGAACAACCTACAATCAAAACCTGAACATCAGCGGCGGAGGTGAGAAAACTAAATTCAGTTTAAGCCATAGTTATGTTAAGGATAAAGCGATCATGTTGCTGTCAGGGTTTGAAAGACAGAACCTAAACTTTAAACTAAACCATAAGCTGTACGACAAGTTATCTATAGATTTTGGAGCAAGATATTCAAACACCAAAATCGAAGGTGGTGGCGCTAACGAGCAACGGGAAATATCTTCTGCGGACTCCAGATTGAAATTTGCCATGATCTATCCGTCAATTCCGGTAAACGGCTTAACAAACAGCACAGAGACAGATCCTGATTTCAACCTATTCAGCCCTATTGTAGCACTTACAGACAACGATCAGTACGTTCAGAGAAAGACCTATAATTTCAATGGCGCACTGAACTGGGATGTCGTCAAAGATCTGCGATTTAGAACGGAGATTGGCTACGATGGATACCGGAATGACCAGGATCGTTTCTATGGAACATCAACGTATTATGTACAGAATGTACCATCAAGCGAGAATCAAGGCGATCCTGCCATCATTTTCACCAATACAAACAGAAACAGCTTCAGAAATACCAACACATTAAACTATGATTTTGGTAAGCTACTGAACAAAGATCATTCGTTGAATGCGCTTTTAGGACAGGAGTATATCAAGACAGAAGAGGGAATCCTGACCGCAACGGTACATGGACTGCCCAATACGTTTTCATTTAAGGATTCACGTGCTCTGTCTACACAAGGTCAGGCCAATTCAATTGACAATAACTTCTTAGTAAACGATAATTTGTTGTCGTTTTTCGGAAGGGTGAATTACAATTACAAAGGCAGATACCTGTTAACAGGAACGTTCAGAGCAGATGGTTCCTCGAAATTCAAAGAAGGAAATCAGTGGGGATATTTCCCGTCAGTATCGGCAGCATGGCGTGTATCAGATGAAATGTTCATGGAAGGAGCTAAATCTTGGCTTAGCGACTTAAAACTAAGATTGAGTTATGGTGAGGCCGGTAATAATGGCATCCCTTCAGGACAAATGGTTCAATCATTCCTGAATACTACTACCACATGGGTGAATGGAGCAAACAACTATTGGGCTCCGTCTAAGACCATGGCAAACCCTGATCTGAAATGGGAGACAACGGTTACCAAGAACGCCGGGTTGGATATATCATTATTCAACACACGACTGAATGGTACATTGGATTTGTACCTGAATAACACAAAGGATCTACTTATCGAATATCCTGTATCGGGTACAGGATATGATTTCCAATACCGTAACCTGGGTGAAACGAAGAACAAAGGGATTGAATTTTCTGTAAACTGGAGCGCGGTGAGAAAGAAAAACTTTGATCTGACTTTGAACGCTAACATTGCAACCAATAAAAACGAAGTTGTTTCCTTAGGTGGTCTTGATGTAAGAGGAACTTCCGGCTGGGCGTCAACAGAAGTAGGCTATGACTACCTGGTACAGGAAGGAGCATCAATCGGACGGATTTACGGATATGTAAATGACGGTCGGTACGAAGTTTCTGACTTTTCAGACTACGATGCGGCCAAAGGAACCTGGACTTTAAATACGGATGTGGCTAACGCGGCATCAACTGTTGGAACAATACGTCCTGGTTCCATGAAATTGAAAGATATTAACGGCGACGGTAAAATTGACGCAACTGACAGAGCGGTTATCGGAAACACCAATCCGAAGCATACAGGTGGATTCTCAATAATGTCAAGAATATACAATTTTGATTTGGCTGCATACTTCAATTGGAGCTATGGAAATGACATCTACAATGCCAACAAGATTGAATACACATCTACCAGTAAATATAGCTCAAGAAACATGATTGCTACTATGGCCTCAGGACAACGATGGACAAATCTACGGCCTGACGGGACCATCAGCAACGATGGAGCAGAACTACAGGCAATGAATGCCAACACTACGCTATGGTCTCCATATATGAGCAGATATGTATTGAGTGACTGGGCGGTTGAAGATGGTTCTTTCCTGAGATTGGGAACGGTTACAGTTGGTTATTCCTTACCAAAAGCGGTTGCTTCAAAATTAAAGATGAAGTCGCTGCGGGTATATGCATCAGGTTACAACTTGTTCCTATGGACAAACTACTCTGGATTTGATCCTGAGGTTTCTACAAGACGCAGAACCGCTCTTACTCCAGGGGTAGATTATTCAGCATATCCAAAAAGCAAATCTTATGTATTCGGTTTGAATGTTGGTTTCTAGACGGACTATAAATTAAAGAAAATGAAAAAAATTGTAAATATATGTTTACTTCTTGCGGGGCTTACTTGTGTAAGCAGCTGCAAGGACGCTCTCGACGCTCCTACAAAATCATCTCTGGACGAATCCGTTATCTTCTCTACCCCAGCTCTTGCCGAGGGATCGATAGCAGGGATCATCCAGTCATTTGGGGAGACAAACTCTTATAGAGGAAGATATCTTGTATTCTACGGTATCAATACAGATACTGAAGTTTACAATGGATTAAAAACCACAGATAGTGAGCAGTCCAGGCTATCTAACTATAATACCAATGTGGCCAACACCCAGATGAACACTGATAACAATGCATGGGCAAAGTTCTACGAAGGGATTGAAAGAGCTAATCTGGCGATCAGAGGTTTAAGAACTTATGGTGATATTCAGAATAACGCTCAATTGGGAGCAATTCTTGGTAAAGTATTAACATTAAGAGCCGTAGTATATAGTGATTTAATTAAGGGCTGGGGAGATGTCCCTGCACGCTTCGAGCCTATTACTTCTGAAACAACCTATTTACAGAGAAGTGACAGGGATGTCATTTACAAACAATTGCTGGCGGATTTGGAAGAAGCTGCTTCATTACTACCATGGCCAAAAGCCGGTGGATCTGTAGAGGATGTTAATAAAGCCTTTGCAAAAGGATTAAGAGCACGTCTGGCTTTGGCAGCCGGTGGCTATGCTCAACGCCTTGACGGAACGGTACGACTAAGCACTGATCCTGAACTGGCCCGTGACAAGATGTACACTATCGCTAAGAACGAGTGCCTGGATATTATCAATAGCGGAACTTTGAAACTGCAAGGGTTCGAAGAAGTTTTCAAAACACTAAACGAGGAAACCGGACGTGCTGGTTTAGAATCAATATGGGAAATTCCTTTTAGTGAAGGACGCGGCAGGGTAATTTTCGATCTTGGTGTACGTCATACAACAACCGACAAATATACTGGCCAGAACAAAGGCGGAACAAACGTACCAAACCCTATCATGCTGTATGAATATGACAAAGATGACGTACGAAGAGATGTATCCATAGTTCCTTACGAGTGGACTGGTGGGATACAAGTACCCTCTAACCTGGGACGCACCTATTTTGGAAAGTATCGCTACGAGTGGATGAAGAGAGTGGTAACATCAACGAACGATGATGGCTTAAACTGGCTTTATATGCGCTATGCTGATGTTGTGCTGATGGCTGCGGAGGCAATTAACGAATTAGATGGACCGGCTGCTGCTGCACCGTATCTGCAGATGATCCGTACAAGGGCTTTTCCAAATAACCCTGAAAAAGTTTCAGCTTATATGGCCCAGGCAGCAGCGTCGAAAACCAGTTTCTTCAATGCTATTGTTGATGAGAGAGCATTGGAATTCACCGGAGAAATGCTCAGAAAAGCTGACCTTATACGCTGGAACTTGTTGAAGACTAAACTGGATGAGGCTAAGGTCAAACTTCAGCAATTAGAAAACAGAGAGGGAAAATATGCTGACTTGCCCAGTAAGATTTATTACAGGACTCTGGATGACAAGGAAACCGTTGAAATTTATGGTCTGAATTTTGGAGATACCGATGAAATAGGTGCTTCACTTGGTTATTCATCCAATAAAACCTGGACAATGTCTTCGTCCAGTGACAAGGCCACTTTTTGGGACGCTCTGTATACTAAAGATCCTAACAGCCAACAGTTCTGGCCAATCTGGCAAGTCTTTATTGACTCGTCAAACGGAACATTAAATAATACTAATCTTGGCTTATAATCATAATTTTATGAATACTAATAGAATATTAATGGTTGGTTTACTCCTGGGGGCTTCTTTAAGCTTCACAGGTTGTAAAGATGACCTTCTTACCGAAATTACCGAATTAGATGTACCAAGGGCGTTCTCTCCCACTGAGTTAGAAGCTATTGTAGTCGAAAGAACTGGTGTGAGATTGAACTGGAAAGCGGTAAGCAATGCGGACTCATATACAATTGAATTTTTTGACAATGCAGAGTTCAGCGGGAGTCCTGCCAGGACTGTTGAAAACATTACTTTTGACCAGCTTCCTTATACTGTTTCAGGCCTTTTAGGCGAAACGCTCTATTCAGTACGCGTTAAAGCAATAGGTACAGGAGTGGACGACTCCAAGTGGATAACAACTACCTTCACTACGGACGCTGAACAGATCTTTGAGGATGTTAATCTGGAGACGCTAACGGCGACATCGGTAATTTTAAACTGGCATGCCGGCGAAGCTGCATCAACCATTACGCTTGCTCCGGGAAATATCACCCATACAGTAACAGCGGAGGAAATCGCAGCAGGACAGGCAACTATTACGGGACTAATCCCTGAAACCGCTTACACCGCTAAGCTGATGAATGGCACTAGACTTCGTGGGACCAGGACGTTTACCACTTTGCTTGATTTAGGTGGAGCTATCGCTGTTAATCCGGGAGATGATCTAAATGCTTTGGTGGCCGGTGCAAGCGCTGGAGATGTATTCGCTCTTATGCCAGGTACATATGATATCAATGCCGACCTTGTTGTGAGTAAATCTATCTCTATCAAAGGCGCCAAACCTGCAAGCAAGCCTGTGATCAATGGTCTTGTTTTCAAGATCAAAGGAAATGCTGGTCTGTCACTGAAGGATCTTACTCTCATAGGTGCAGGTGCCACAGTTTCAAACCAGGCGATTATATATGATGAGGCATCCGATAACGCATACGGACCTCTTGTGATTCAAGATTGTGAGATTCAGAACTACGACAAGGGATTGATGTACGTGAACGTCAAAGCCCGCATTGAAGCAGTTACCTTCAGCGGTAATATCATAAAGAATATTACAGGTAATGGCGGAGACTTTATAGATTTTAGAAACGGCCTTGCAAACACGTTCCTCTTCGAAAACAACACTGTCTATAATAGTGTGGAAGCAAGAGACCTGTTCCGTATGGATGATGGGGGTTCAACAAATTTCGCGGGTGTGACCAGCGTTATTACTATTCGTACAAATACCTTCTACGGTGTCTCAAAAGCAAAAAGATTCTTGTATATCCGTCTGGCTTCTAACCAAATACACTTTACGAAAAATCTGATTGCCGAAACAACTGGCTATTATACTAACCAGGCTTCTACTACCATTACTACTATGGCGAACAATAACTATTTCAACGCGCCTAATTTTACTGCTAGTACGACGAGCAACGCTAAAAATGATACCGGAACGTTTACGACGTTCGACCCTGGGTTTGCGAATGCCTCTGCCGGAGACTTTACTATTTCCAACATTGATCTAAAAGCCAATGGCATTGGTGACCCAAGATGGAGATAACATTCCCAATCATCTGCTAGAATGTATAGTAATTGATTAATAAACTTCGGCCTTCAAATTGACAGAAAAATTTGTCAATTTGAAGGCCGAAGTGCTTTATGACCATGCTCTTAGTCTGACATATAAATTACCATGACCACTATAAAAATATTAATCTTTTTTACTCTTGCTTTGTTGGGTACATCCGTCGAAGCGCAAACACTCGCATTTCCCGGTGCGGAAGGATTCGGAAAACACACATCAGGAGGACGGGGAGGTAAAACTTTGGTCGTAACTAATCTAAACGACAGCGGTGAGGGCAGTCTGAGAAAGGCTATACAAGCTAACGGACCAAGAACTGTCGTTTTTGCTGTTTCGGGTAATATTTCCCTCGAAAGTCCGCTGGATATTAACAAGGGCGACATCACCATAGCGGGTCAGTCTGCGCCCGGAGACGGTATCTGTATAAAAAACTATCCGGTAAGTATCAAGGCAAATAATGTGATTATCCGGTATATGCGGTTTCGTATGGGCGACGAAAAGAAAGTTGAAGGGGATGCGTTAGGGGCTAACAGTTCTAACAATAATATCATCATTGATCATTGTTCCATGGGTTGGGCAACTGACGAGTGTGCATCGTTCTATCGTAATAAAGATTTCACTCTGCAATGGTGCATGATTACTGAAAGCTTGAACGCCTCGGTACATGCCAAAGGGGATCATGGGTACGGAGGAATCTGGGGAGGTATGGGTGCGTCTTTCCATCATAACCTCATCGCCAGCCACAGTAGCAGAACTCCAAGGTTCAGCGGGTCCGCGACAACACCTAACACCAAAGACGAGCTGGTGGATTTCAGTAATAACGTCATCTATAACTGGGGAGGCAATAGTGCTTATGGCGGAGAGAAAGGCCGGTACAATGTGGTTAATAACTATTATAAAGCAGGACCTGCAACGGCGAAACAAAGAGCTAACAGTCTGCTAAATCCCTGGGCTCCTTTCGGCTGTTTCTTCGTACAAGGCAACGTTTTGCATAACAACTCCTCAATCACACAGAATAATTGGTCAGGCGGGGTACAGTGCGAAGGTTGTGATTCTATCAAAATGGATACAGCCTTTCCGGTTCAAGCAATTGTCTTACAATCGGCCGGGGATGCATACCTTTCCGTCTTAGAACAAGCCGGAGCCAGCTATAAGAGAGACGAGGTAGACTCGAGGGTTGTAAACGAGGTGCGTACCGGAAAAGCTCCAAACGGAAAAGCTGGCAAAGGACTCATAGACTCCCAGGCAGATGTTGGATCATGGCCAGAGCTAAAGATGTATAATCAAATTAAAGACTCAGATCTCGATGGGATGCCCGATGACTGGGAACGTAAGCATGGCTTGAATCCAAAGAGTGCGGAAGACGCATCGATGTTCTCAATCGACAAAGATTACACGAATATAGAAGTCTATCTAAACGCCATCGTTGCAGATAATAAAGTTAAAACTTAGCATTTACAGTCCGCTCCACCCGATTACTGATAGGCTTCAAACTTTTGAGATATGCATTTATCGCCTTAAGATCGGAAGGTTTCATGCCTGCATACATGGTCCATGGCATCGGGGTGTTCAGCTCGTCGGCAGGTAGCTCTTGCTTTATGAAATTGGAATCAGCATATGCTGCAAAACGAGTCAGGAACATGGCTTCTGACCAACTGCCAATACCTGTTTCTTTATCTGGAGTGAGATTAGGAGAACGGACGATTCCGGCTGCCTGCTTGAACTCCATGCCTCCGCCAAACTCTGTACCCTTAATTACGCTCCCTTTGTCCACCTGGCTATGGCAATCAACACATCCTGCCACATTTACCAGATACCGACCATAACTGATCTGATCATTTTCAGAGGGAATTTTGCTAAAAGAAGGGGCCTGAGGCATCGTATTGATAATGAAATTAACAGGAAAATCAATCTCACGTTCCGGGACTTCGTTTTCTACAGGATTTAGTGTGCGGATATAAGCGATAATGCTATATATATCTTCTTTGTCCATCCTCCCGAACCGGTGAGACGCCATTAAAGGGAACAGCGCCTCACCGTCTTTGTTGACACCGGCTGTCACAGCACGAAAGATTTCTCCGTCAGTCCAGTCTTTCAATGCATAAGGAGTAAGATTAGGAGCATAGAAGACACCGGGGAAGCCCATTTCCCTGGAGAACTTCTCCCCCCCTGCCCCCTGCTTCTCATGGGCCATAGGCCCGGAGTAGTATTTCCATTCACGGGTGGAATGGCAATCCATGCAGACAGCGACATAGTTCGCGAGATACCGGCCTCTTTCCACACGTTCGGCACTTTTGTCTATTGTCAGTTCCGGGGCCGGTTCGATATCTGGTAGCGCTGTTTTAACATATACGCCACCCGCTAATGCAAGGATCAGAACAATACCAAGAATAATACCGACAATTTTAAGTGCTTTCATTAGATATCTAATTGATTATTAGTATCTAAAATGCGAAATTCTTTTCTCTTACAAATCACTGAGAAATCGTTTGTTCAACCGTGGTAAACGACTTCGCAATTACAATAATTTGATTTAAAGAAGTGTGCTGGTAAGCCCCTTTTCCCGTAACTCATTCCAGAATGCGGCAGGAATCTTCACATTGGCCATTTCTATATTACCCTTGACTCTTTTTGCACTGCTAGTGTTCAAGGCTATAGCCTCAACGCCAGGTGCAGAGAGTCCGAAGGAAACACAGGCTTCGGCAGGCTTCACATCAAACTTCTCGCAAATTGTGAAAAACATTTCCCTCCAGTTAAACAGCTCGGCGTCTGCTTCCTTGTCTGCCAAACGATAATTATAGTAATCGGAACCGATAAGAAACCCGGCATTGAACACTGCAGAGTTTATGATCGTGATGCCTTGATCCTTCAATTTCGTCATAAAAGCCAGCAAATCTTCCGGATGGCTATGCACGGTCATGCTGTTGGCAATCATTACCCAGTCGAGCTCTACATCTTTAGATATGCGTTCTATTATATGCCAGTCTTTTGCTCCGACACCAACGGCCTTCACGTTGCCCCTTTCCTTCAAATCAGACAGTGCACGATAAGCATCCAGAATGTCCTGGTATCTCTTCGTCAGCTCCTCCTCATTGTCTGCTGCCAGAAGGTATTCGTCAGGGTCATGAACCGATACCATTTGCGGACTGTATTCGCCCAGCAAATCGTTACCTTGCTCGAAACAAGCCATAATACCGTCATAGCTGATGTTTTGAACGGCGTCGTACTCCAGGTCTTTCCATACACCCGGTTCAAACGTAGGTTCCGTCCCTATCAGCTCAGTTCTCATCCATCCCAGTTTATTGCTGATGACAACATCATCAGGATGAACACCAAGGTCTTTCAAACTCTTTCCAAGTGCCTCAAGCGCCAGTCCCGCACCATATTTTCCTGCCGAATCAAAAACGACTGGTTTTGGAGAATGCCTTATACATTCGCCGACTATGGTAAGCTTGTCTGAATAGTCAAGTGCTGTGTAAAGGTTTCCCAGAGCACTTGTTCCAAAAATTACTTTCGGCAGGTGAATTTTGCTCTTGTGTATATCTGTCATTATCAGGAATTTGATTTTTTAGAAAAACAAATTGTAGTTCCTGCAATTATAAAGAAGTCATCTATTATAATTAAATATTATTTGGTTAAGTCTGACGGGCTATCACAGCCTACAAATTATTAAATTAGCACCAGAACTAAACCACTCATTTTCCAAAATATGTTGAAATACTTTAGCGCCGGGACCGTAGTGGTCTTCTTTCTTATGATTTGTTTGAGCTTCAATAACGGGGGCACTACCAACAAAGTTATCAAGCCAGAAGGGAAGATGAACCAGGATAGTCTTGTCAGAAAAAATAAGGTAGCCAATCTGTATATGACTAACTGCAGCGGCTGCCATGGAGAGCAGATGAATGCCTTTGTAGACAGACGATGGAAGCATGGCAGTACACAGAAAGATCTTATTAAAGCTATTAAACATGGCTATCCTGATGAAGGTATGCCAGCTTTTGACGCCGCTTTCAGCGATGAAGAAATAACAGGTCTGGCTGATTATATTCTTACCGGCATCAAAAATGTGGATCGGTATATGATCGAGGATAAGCCGGAATCGAATACTTTTAAAACAGAGAAATTAACTATAAGGCTGGATGCGGTAGCTGAGGGGATGGACGTTCCCTGGGGCATAGCCTTCCTGCCAGGTAATGAGTTGCTCGTTACCGATCGAAACGGAAAACTTTACAGGGTAAAAAGCGACAAGTCAAAAATGGAGATCAGCGGTGCGCCGGAAGTGGTTGCACAGGGGCAGGGAGGACTTATGGATGTCGTTACAGATCCTGCTTTCTCATCTAACAAGCTGATTTATCTCTCCTATTCTAAGCCGAAAAATGAAAACGGGAATATACTGGCGACCACAGCCATCATGCGGGCAAAGTTAAGTGGCAATAAACTAACCGAGCAAAAAGATATTTTTATAGCAAGACCGTACTCGAGAACACGCCATCATTATGGCTCAAGAATTGCATTTGACGACAAAGGTCACCTCTTTTTCTCGGTTGGTGAACGCGGTAATGAGAAGCAGAATCCTCAGGAGATAAAAGGGAATGATCTCGGAAAAATACACAGAATTAAAACGGACGGAAGTGTGGTGGCGGATAATCCGTTTTTGAAATCTTCTGGTGTACAGCCGACAATCTATTCCTACGGGCACCGAAATCCACAGGGGCTGGCCTTCAATCCCCGCACGAAAGAGTTATGGTCTAATGAGCACGGGCCAAGAGGTGGTGATGAACTGAACATTATCAAACCTGGCCGTAACTACGGTTGGCCTGTGATTACCTACGGCATTAATTACAATGGAAAAACGATCAGCGATATCTCTGCTAAGCAAGGCATGGAACAGCCTGAACATTACTGGCTTCCATCTATCGGAACGAGCGGTTTAGCCTTTGTAAGCGGCAGTCGCTACCCCGGTTGGGAGAATAATATCCTTTCGGGAGCTTTAAGATTTAAGTATTTGAACCGCAGTGAAATGAAAGGTAATAAAGTAGTCCATGAAGAAATGCTTTTTAAAAACATCGGCAGAGTGAGAGACGTCCGAATGGGACCAGACGGCTACCTCTACATGGCGGTTGAATCTCCCGGAACAGTTTACAAATTGGTGCCATTATCAAAATAACATATGTCCAGATTATTTCTTTTCCTTGCTGCAGCTGTTCTTTTCTGCAGCTGTTCAAACAGTAAGCCCACCCAGCTGTCTCAGGACAGCCTGAATACAGACACCGCTGTCTACGCGCTGAAGTCGATAATTGAAAACGATGAAGACTGCGACAGTACTTTAAGTAAAGATTGCAGGATCGTAGACATCTCTTATCCCGAATTTGTAAACCAACCTGCCTTAAACGACTCTATTAACAGCCGGATTCAGAAGACCTATACTACTGAAACTTCATACGAGTCAGTGAGCGATATGGTGCAGGGATTTATGGCCGATTATCGAAATTTTAAATCTGACCCTAATTTTAACAACAGGGTATACACTTTGATGAGCAAGACGCAGGTATTGACAAACAATAAACTACTCGGACTGACCATTGAGAGTTACATATACACAGGGGGCGCACATGGAGGGACGTTTCATGGTTTTATCAACTGGGACACTCAGGCAAGAAAACAGATTTCTATAAACGAGGTATTGAAGCCGGACACGTATGATTCCCTGCAGGTCATTGCCGAGAAGATATTCAGGGAGAATGAAGGAATTTCTTCAACTGATGCTTTAAAGCAATATTTCTTTGAAGACAACAAGTTCGCTTTAAACGAAAATTATCTCTTCACTCCTGAAGGCATTAAATATCTCTATAACGAGTACGAAATCAAGCCATACTCTTCGGGAAGGACCGAATTGCTCATCCCATACGATTCTATCCGCAACTTGCTAAAGCCAGAATCGGCGATCAGTCATCTATTTACAACGGACTGATCACTGGAGAATGATTCCATGCCTGCGACACCACTGACTGATCTGGCTTTTCATTTTCGCCGTTATGGGTGTCCCGATATTACAAACATTCCGCTCTTCAAAACCACCTGTATGGATTGCGACAAGCTGATTCATTCCGGTGTAGACCGGAGATCCGCTTGAGCCTTCAACCGTGAAGAAATCGTAACGTAGGAGGTCAGGTGTATAAAAGAAGTTATTTGTTTTATCTGTCCATAGCTTGATACCTGTTACAGGATCTGGGTAACCGCTCAGAAAAAGAGCCTTTGGCGGACGGGAAGGCACGTAAGGCGTCAGAATAAAGTGCCCTCGTGCGCTTTTGTATAATGATGAATCGGGCAAAATGATGATGCCGAAGTCGTCTTCATAAGTTGGGTTTTCTCTATACGAGGGTAGCACGTAAATGTTATTATTCATTTCGGTGTATACATCCTGCTGCTTCAGGTATGTATTATTACTGGTAAAACCTACAGTAATCCGGATTTTGGAGACGGGATCGAAACGATCTGTCAGGTTATGACCTGCAGTAATGAGTACCCTAGGATGAATGAAAGCAGCGGTGGCATTGTATTTCTCGTTCCAAAGCAAGACCTTCCTGCGGATATCGAGTTGAACAACCTTAAGAAGGTCTCCTCTCAGCTGATTCGAATTTACGCGAACCCTGCGGCTTTTGCTGAGTTCTTTATTACAGTCCTGAGCAATAGATGGGAAAACAAGTGAAACGAGGAGCAATATGGCAATAAAATTAATCTTCTTCATAGTACGATATACCCTCCCCTTAACACCATTTACGAAAGGCAGTTTTCGAATTATCCCCAATACTTAACAATAGCGTGATGTAAACGCTGTTAAATTGCGGTAATTTTGTCGGGTCTAAATATACTTCATATGCTTACATCCGGCTCCCTCATCCGAAACAAGCCTGTTTTTAAACTGAATCAACCCGACGACAGTGAGAAGTTCCACGCTCTGCCTGCACCCTCCGGCCCATACCCGTACAGGCTGAATCTTAATTCTATCTTGAAGGACAACGGCGAAGATAAGCTGGTCATGCATATGGTGGGGGATACAGGTTCTGTTAGAAATACCGACTTCCAAAAGGTAGTTGTTGCAAAGATGATCAATCAGTTTGTTGAGGCGGACGACAAGGAGGATAAGCCTATGTTTCTTTATCATCTGGGCGACATCGTTTATAACTTCGGTGAGAAGTCTGAATACCCCAGGCAGTTTTTCGAAGCCTATTCCAAATATCCGGCTCCAATATTCGCGATTGCCGGCAATCACGACAGCGATGTTAATCCGGTATCAGCAGATCCCTATTCAAGCCTGCAGGCATTTTGCAGCGTATTTTGTGATACTGAATCAAGAGAAATATCTTTTTGCAAAGATCAAAAAAGGGTTAGCTCTGTTCAACCAAACGTATATTGGACACTGGAGTCGCCTCTTGTGACTATCATTGGTTTGCATAGTAATGTACCTAAATACGGGATTATCACAAAAGAGCAAAGAGACTGGTTCATTAAGGAGTTGAAGCATGCAGCCGGGCTCCCTGACAAAGCTTTATTCGTATGTCTGCATCATGCACCCTACTCGGCCGACATAAATCACGGCTCCAGCTATCCGATGATAGAATTCCTGGAAGGTGCATTCACTGAAGCTGGTGTGATTCCAGACATGGTATTTAGTGGTCATGTCCATAACTACCAACGTTTTATAAAGACCTATGACAAGAAAACGGTCACTTATGTGGTAGCAGGTGCAGGAGGATATGACGAGCTTCATCCTATTGCCGACCCTGCAGACAAAGCATTCAGCGATCAAAGCCCCTTTTTCGATAATATCAGCCTTCAGAACTACTGTTTCAAACAGCATGGATTTCTGAAACTCTCTGTAGAAAGGCTGGGTAGGGAATTACAGGTTCGTGGGAACTACTATACGATACCACACAATACGTCGAAAGAAAGCGATGGAAAAGCCTCTCTTTTCGAGACGTTTGAAGTGAAAATCGTGCGGTAAATTTATATCTTACAATTCTTGTCAATTAGTATTAATGAAGTTCGTCTATTTTTATTTTTTTGTCTTGGTGCTTATGCCTTTTCGGGGTGCAGCACAGCTGATGACTGCAAAAGAGTCCTTCAGTCGTGCAGATTCGCTTCGGGGGGGACTAACGACACTGAGGTCATGCTATGATGTAAACTACTATCATCTGGATGTTAAGCTGGATATTGAGAAGCGTTATATCAGTGGTTCCAATGAGTTTAGATTTACAGCAACAGAAGACTTCAGCAGACTGCAAATTGATCTGTTTGATAACCTTAAGATTGAAAAGATTGTATATAAGGACCTGACACTTCATTTCAACAGGGAGTTTAACGCCGTATTTGTTGACTTCCCCGAAGCAGTAAAAAAAGGGAGTTCCGGTTCGTTCACTGTTTATTATTCAGGCAATCCTATTGTTGCCAAAAAGGCTCCATGGGACGGCGGATTCATCTTTTCTACTGACTCTGCAGGAAAGCCCTGGGTGTCTACCGCTGTACAGGGATTGGGTGCCAGTTCCTGGTGGCCAAATAAGGATCATCTTTCGGACGAGCCAGACAGCATGCTGATCAGCGTGAGTGTTCCTCGAGGCCTGAAAAACATCTCTAATGGTCGTTTAAGACAGATTACAGAAGAGTCCGATAGTTATACCCGATTTGACTGGTTTGTCGGTAATCCGATCAACAACTACAGTGTGGCGATGAACGTAGGCGACTATGTACATTTCAGTGATTCTTATAGCGGCGAAGAAGGGCCATTGAGCCTGGATTACTGGGTGTTGCCTGCCAATTTAGAAAAAGCAAAAGTGCACTTCCCTAAAAACGTAAGTCCGATGATGAAGAGTTTTGAGTACTGGTTTGGTCCTTACCCTTTCTACGAGGATGGATACAAACTAATCGAAACACCGTATCTGGGTATGGAGCATCAAAGTGCTGTCGCTTATGGCAACGGATACCAGAATGGGTATCTCGGAAATGACCTATCAGGCAGTGGCTGGGGGAAAAAATGGGATTTCATCATTATTCACGAAACTGGTCATGAATGGTTTGGTAATAATATTACTTGTAAGGACATAGCGGATATGTGGATTCACGAAAGCTTTACAAGCTACTCTGAGGGACTCTATGTGGAAAGCCTGTTTGGAAAAAAAGCCGGACAGGAGTATATCTTCGGTACACGAAAAATCATTAAAAATGAAACGCCTATTATTGGACACTATGGGGTTAATAAAGAAGGCTCCGGAGATATGTACTCGAAGGGTAGTAATATTCTTCACACTGTACGTACAATAATCAATAACGACAGCAGATGGAGGATGATCTTGCGCGGCCTAAACAAAGAATTCCATCACAAGACCGTAACCACGGAACAGGTCGTTAAATACATGAGCGACAAGGCGGGAATAGACCTGCGACCGATATTCAGGCAGTACCTTTATTTTCCGAAGCTGCCCAAGCTGGAGATAAAGGATATCGGAAACAGTGTTGTAGCTCGCTGGAAGACTGATGTTAAAGAATTCTCTATGCCTGTTAAGATTCGTAAAAAGGGGGGTGAATATCGTTTTGTAACACCCACCTCCAATAATTATGTCCCGATAAAGATTAACGGCTTGACCCTTCAGAACATCGAAGTGGACACTGCAAACTTCTATATCGAACTCGAAAATTAGTCCATGTGAAATACTGGTGCTAGTGGTATGCTGACAGGAGAATTATCCGGATGGGTGTCCATGATATCTGCCATATAAGCCCACCAGCGCTTTACAATTTCTGTCGTTCCCAGATCCTGAGACGATTGCCCCGACCGCTGTTTTTGCACAGCAAAAAGAATGTCCGTCTCTTCATCCAGAAAAATGGAATAATCATATACACCACTATTTTGCAGTAACTCTGTTAATTCAGGCCATATTGCGTCATGACGCTTCCGGTATTCCTCCCTGAACCCGGGTTTCAGTTTCATTTTAAATGCGATGCTTTGCATAATTGGTTGCTTTGAATTGTTTATATGGTTTATTTCTTAAAGAGGTCCTTTGATTATGAGTTCGTAGATCTTGATTTCGGCAAAGCGTATACTTCGGATATGGAGATGTTACCTCCGGAAAACATATAGGCCTATCTGCTTTTGCTTCTTCAAACCTCTCATTACCGATTCGGCATTAATCAGCGCACCTTGTGAATTCGTATGGGTGTGGTCCGTCGGAAACAATTGCTTCACTTTATCCGGACCCATTTTCTCATATCGGTCTGCCGTAATCTTATTCAGATCTATGAAGTAAGCGTCCTCCTGCTCTGCTACCTGTTTGGCCCATAGACCGAAGTCCTTATCTGCCCGTACAACCTTACCAGCTTTCCAACTGTTTCTCGGGATCATAGACAAGACGATTGGAATCGCACCTTTTGATTTAGCTTCGTTTATGAAGTGACGAATATACCAGCCATAGGTATGCACGGTCTCAGAGGTTCCGTCTGGCCAGATGAGTTCCTTAGTCTCTTCACCAATACCTCTCAAAACTCCTCTGTAACCGCCTCTGGTTGTATCAGGATTACTTCCCTCGTTATGCCCAAACTGCATCATCACGTAATCGCCAGGCTTCAATTGAGAAGACACGGCGGACCAGCGTCCCTCCTTGATGAAGGTTCTTGTACTTCTTCCCGCCATAGCGTGGTTGCGGACATCGATTCTGGTGGTATCAAATAAGGTTTGTATCGCAGTACCCCAACCCATGAAGGAGGCATTCGTGTTTCTTACGGTCGAATCGCCTATTATATAGAGCGCAGGTTTTTGTGAAAGGGTAAATGCCAGACTAGTCAGGACCGCCAAAATGAATACGAACCATCTGTATGAAAATCCTTTGCTTCTGTTTAGCTTGTTCATTATTTTTTTCGAATATCGTTAAGTTTATTTTCGAGGGGTCTTTGTTGGCTTATGCCGCTTCGTAACGTTTATATCTGGCCGTTGCGGAGCCTTCATGTTCGGACCAATGTAAAAGCTCGTATGGGGCGGCTGATTGTAAGCTACGTTTTGCCAGGCTATGCTTTGACGGTATTGAGGGTCGTGCATGAAGGTAAATAGCCTGTTCTTAGCAGGAATCGTAGTAGTAAAGATTCTCAGTTCCTTTCCGTCGCGCGTTCTGAACATCACCTCTTCACGCCAGTCGCCAAACAGATCGGCGCTCAATGCGGGTGTAGACTTCGTACCGTTGTTGCTGACACAATCATACCGCGCAGCATCAAACAAAACTTCCGATTTCTCAGCAAGATGATCCCACTTACTGATAGTGGTTGAATTCAGCAGTTCACTTAACATATCAGAATCCCAGAAAATACCGAAGTTAACAGACGGGTTCTTCTCTGAAATCTTATTTCCTTTAACGTCAAACATTCCGGTGATTCCTGCTCCCGCCACCCAGGATTCGAAACCCTCGTAGCGAGGGTCCACATCCAGAGATAAGCCGCGGCCGGGACCCTCGCCATCGTCGCCCGCCTTGATGGAAGCCTTTTTCCATATAACTTCGCCGGTTCGTGCATCTCTAAAACTTGCGCCTGCGTCGCCAAATCGCTCCTGAATATCAAAGACCTCAAGTCCCGGCCTCGATGGGTCCAGATCGGAAACATGCAAGGCATCCCCATGACCTATTCCAGTACTATAAAGTCCTTGCCCGTTGTCATCCAGGGTCATAGCTCCATATACGATTTCATCCTTGCCGTCTGCGTCTACGTCTGTTATGGTCAGATTGTGATTTCCCTGACCGCGATATTCGCGATTTTCGGGTGTTGCATCACTGTCAAAAATCCAGCGGCTTGTAAGCTTCTTATCTTTAAAATCCCATGCGGCGATGACTGAGCGGGTATAATATCCTCTGGACATGATCAGGCTGGCATTCTTACCATCCAGGTAAGCGATTCCTGCAAGGAATCGATCCATCCGGTTTCCGTTACCATCACCCCAGATCGCCGCCATCTCTTTTTGTTCAGGGTCTTCTTTCTCCGGATGCCTGCCCGGGAGATACGTTACCGTACTGATCTCAGCGCCGGTAAGACCATCGAAGACTGTAAGGTATTCCGGACCTTTTAAAATATAACCGCGACTGTTTCGCCAATCTTTGGTAGAGTCGCCAATACAATTTCCCTGTCCGTCGATTGTTCCGTCTGCAGTCTTACATGCGATCTCCGCCCTTCCGTCACCGTCCAGATCATACACCATGAACTGAGTATAGTGGGCTCCTTCTCTGATATTTTTGCCCAGGTTAATTCTCCAAAGGAAAGTACCGTCCATTTTGTAAGCTTCAAGTATCGGAGCTGAGGTGATACCTGCATGAGAGTTGTCTTTAGCAATCCCTGCCTGATGTATAATAATTTCATATTCTCCATCACCATCCAGATCGCCTACGGACGCATCGTTAGGTGTATAACCTTCCGGGGTTTGTAATGGCACTGAAAGATAAGGAATGGCGGAAGAATTCGCTGCAAGATAATATGGAGCACTTGTCTCCGCTTCTTTTCCTTTGATAACCGTCTTTACGAAATAAGAATTTGGCTTAGAGATATCAACCTTAGTATCTTCAAAATCAGTGGTCAGAGTCAGCGGCTGATTGTTTAATTTCACTGGCTTGTTACCTGCAGTGGAGCGATAAAGGTTAAAGGCAATATTCTCAGAATCCGTTCCCAGTAAGCGCCAACCCACATATACAGCGCCGTTTCCTTTGTTTATCGCTACCACTCCACGGCCGAGGTTCTCCATCAGACGTTGTGCGTTGGAAACCAGAGAGGATGTAACAATCAATCCGGTTAATAATATAGGTTTTAGTTTCATATTTGCCGGTGTCTTTTATCAATTGACCTGCTCGTCTGTCAGGATATTTTCTTTCGGCATTACGAATTGTTTATTCTCAGTAGCCGGTTTTGGCAAGCCAAAATAAAAGTACAACGTCCGTTTCTTACTTCCGTTGATCTTATTAGGCTCGCTTTCGGGACCAAGTGCTGATGTATTATAATTAATATTCAGGGCTAGCTTACTTCCTACAGGTGGAATTCCATCAAGGAAAGAGATATCGCCAGTAGGCAACACCGGAGATGGCTTGGCTCCTGATACTGCGTAGAAGTCAAATAGCCGTACAAACAGATCATTATCGCGACTTGCAACGGTAAATTTACCTTGCACGGTATTTAGTTCCATCCAGGTGATATCACCATAATACCCTTTGAACTCTGGATAGATCCAGGGTGCACTTCCTGTATGAGTGTTGTTATATCTGTTCTCCCAGACGTTGTGTGTAACGCCCTGCATTCTGTTCTTCCAAACACGGTAAGGTCCTTTACCCAACCACTTCGCTCCCAGCACAAAGTTTTCAGGATAATTGAAGGTTATACCGGTGAATGGATAGGCGCCGTTCAATGTATATTCATACGTCATTTCGAGCCAGCCACTACCATACATCTTCCAGCGTACATACTTCATATCGCCGGTATAGCTAGCTTCGACTACGTGACCGTCATCTTCTTTGAAATGCCTGATAGACGAGAAGACTGCATTACCACTTACAAGTACAGGTCCGTTATTAAATGATAGCTTAGCACTATAGTCATTTGCCAGATCTGCAAGCCTGCCGTTGTTTTTGTTTATGGAGACCGATATACCGCTTGCCTTTAAAGTTATCAGGCTATCGACCTCAGATACGGAAACCTGTTCCTGCCCTGTGGTGACTAACATACCGTCGAGCAGCTGGGTGTTCTTTTTCACTTTCCATACCCATTTATATAATTCATTTTTTGCCGGATCATAAGCAGACAATGTAAGCGCATCGTAGGTCTTCCAGTCTCCCGGCAGCTTCAACTTAAGCATTCCCTTCGCCACCGGAGCGATAGAAGGAGCTGTTGCCGCTCCGTCTTTAACAACTGTATAGCCAGCGGTCTGATCATCTCTCTTCTTAAAACTCACCAGTTCCCATTTAAAAGTACACTGGTTTATATTCGTAAAGTGGAACCTGTTTTCTACCGGTATTTCACCTTTAAAGTTATCGGGAAGCTCTTTCAAGGTAATTTTAACAGGTGAATAGATCTCTCTGATTGCATTCACACTTCCTTCTTTTTCCCGGTAAGGCCCAACCAATCCGTCAGGTGCGTTTACTCCGTTTACATCGATGATACCATTCTGATCAGTACGTACGATCCCCTCGTCGGCCAGATCCCATATAAATCCGCCGGCACCCTTCTTAGAATTCCAGTGAAGATCCCAGAATTCGTTCAGAGCCACTGCTCCGCCACCGTCATCCTGCGAATGCAGGAACTCAGTAGGCATATATATATTTGTGTCGGCAAGAATCTTTTGCGTACTATAATAATCTTCGTAGTGATTACAGTCTATGCCATTGAAAGCATTTCCCGGTTTGTGATGACCGTGGATAACCGGCCGGTTGGAAAGATCATACTTCCCATATTCCTTATCCAGGTCAAAGTTATGCCCCCCCTCGTTGCCATTGCTCCAAAAAATAATTGAAGGGTGATTTACATCTCTGATGACCATCTCCTTTACCAAAGGTTTACCAGCCTTGGTGCTGTATGCCTTTTGCCATCCGGCAAGCTCATCCAGGACATACAAGCCTAAGGAGTCGCAGTATTCAAGAAAAGCCTTATCCGGAGGATAATGAGAACAGCGAACTGCATTCATATTCATCTCCTTTATCAGCTTAACATCATTAAGATCGATTTCTTTATTGATCGAGCGTCCTGTTTCCGGCCACCAGACATGACGGTTTACACCCTTCATTTTGATCTTGGTACCGTTTACATAGATACCGTCACCTTTACGTATTTCTATGGTTCGGAATCCAAACTTTTCAGACGTCTGGTATATCACATCGCCTGCATTGCGGATACTGACATCCGCGCTGTAAAGATTTGGCGTCTCGGCAGTCCATTGCAGTGGTTTGCTGAGCTTTGTTTTGAGCAAAAGCACTGAATCTCGTCCCTGTGTCCTGGCACTGGCCGTAGCTACAACCTTTCCTGCTGCATCTTTGATTTCAGCAACGATATTACGCCCTGCTTCTGCACTTTTCAGGAACACGTTCATTGCAAAAGACCCATCCGCTTTTGCGTCAATAACAGTATAATCGATATGTTCCTTTGGAAGTGCCTCCAGATAAACCGGACGGAAAATCCCTCCAAATATCCAGTAGTCGGCCAGACGCTCCGCATTATTAACAGAATTATCAGCAGACATCTTGCTAACCATAACTTCAATCTGGTTGGGCTTGCCAAAGTTGAGCTTATCAGAAATATTGTACTTGAATCGATAGAAAGACCCCTGATGAACGGGTCCTGCCAACTTTCCGTTTATCTTCACTTCAGTATCCGTCATAGATCCTTCGAAGACGATAAACACGTCTTTTCCCTGCCAGTTTGATGGAACCGTAAATTGGTGCTTATAGATCCCTTTCTCATCAGCGAACCTAAAATTCTTTCCATAGGTGACATAATCGCGCCCATAGTTATACGATCCGAAGCCCTGTTGCTCCCAATGAGATGGAACTTCGATCTTTGACCAGACACCACTTTTTCTACCACCAGTACACCAGAAATCCCAGGCCACGGTGTTCTTATTATCTGTACCGGAAATGTATTGTATTTCCTTCTTTCCGCCCATCTGAGCGAGGCCTTGCAGTGCAAGGGATGTGAATAAACATGCTGTTAGAATGTTCTTTCTAAAACCCATTATCATTATGTTAACGTTTATTTTTTCAATTTAAGCCATGTCTTTCCCACTACATGGTTAGCTCAATTTATTGTGCTTACATTAAAGTACATCAATTACCATCAGGCTTGATAGTACTTACTTTTGGACTTGGAGGCCATTTAAAAGACGAAGCAGGATCCGGATAGGCACTATTGAATACTGGCATATCTACCAGATATTTAGCAAGTTCAAGATTGCGTCCCCTGATCTCCTGGGCTACGATCTTCGCAATCTGATAAGCTCCATACGGATTGAAATGGGTGTTGTCATTCAGATTCTGCTCCGGATAAATCACAAAAGCACTCTTTGATCCTTCGGGTCCAAGAGCTTCATACATTCGCGTGGTAAGGGCAGTAAGGTCTATCAAAGGAACTCCTTCTTCCGAAGCAACCTTTCGCGCAGCATCAGGATATTCTCCATGTGAATTGACCATCACTCCCGATGCATCGAAAGATCGACGGGCAGTAGGAGTTAATATCACAAGGTTTCCCTTCATAGCTTTTACCTCCTTCGAAAACAATTTCAACCTTTCAGTATAAGATTTATAGGGTCCGTCATTCGGACCTTTCTCCTTCTCATCATTATGTCCAAACTCGACAAAAACATAATCGCCAGGTTTAATAACGCTCAGTATCTTCTCCAGACGTCTGCTTCCAATAAAGCTTCCTAAAGACAGACCTGATTCAGCGTGGTTGGCGATTGCGACGCCGGGCTTAAAAAATCGGGGAATCATTTGCCCCCAAGAAGCCCAGGGCTCTTCTTCCTGGTTAACTACCGTGGAGTTTCCCGCAAGGTAAACGGTAATCTGGTCATCTGCTTTTTCGATTTCGATCGCATTCAGGGCTGTCTTCGAATCGAACTCCAGACTAAGTTTATCATCCCAATCCAGTTTAGTCGTTTCCCGGGGTTTTAAGCCCACCTCCCGGTCTGCGGATATCTTTCTGTCTTTCACATTAACAATAAAACTCGTCCTTATATGCTGCCCAGCCTTCGTCTCCAAGTTCTCCAGCATTAATCTCCTGGACTCCGCTTTCACGGTTGCTTTGGTGGGAGACTTGTTGTCACCAAGCGTAAGGGTGACTTTGTAGTTCCCTTCAGGAACCTTGACGGAGAAATAAAAGGGTGTTTCCGACGTTACAAAGTCACTGTTTAACGGATCTTTCCCTTTTCTGGATACTAAACGAGGCTTAGTGGAAAAGTCAAATCCATAGCCTCTATCGTCCGAGTAAATATCGGCCGTGCTGATGGCCAGATACCCGGGGGAGACATTTTCCGATCCGACATCAAACTTCCATGATTTCCGGCCATCCAGGGCATTCTGCTTTTGAGCATAACCTTGAAAAGAAATCAGAGAAAAAATAATAAGAAATTTACCGCATTTGTTCATGTATAGTATCAGTTGACTGTGATTTCATAGACATTGCCCTTCGTTGTAGCGAACGTTGTGATATATTGAGGAGTACTCAGCTCATTAGCCAGGCGGGAATTTGTCTTTACGCCCTTAACAACAATCTTCTGGTTTGTGCGAAGCCTGCACTGCCCACCCGCTTTGGATGTTATGAAGGCCTTGGTAAGTTTCCCGCTCTTCCAGGTCATCTCAACCTCGAAGGCACCACGCGCAATCAGTCCTTTAACGTGTCCGTCTGCCCATTTTGCAGGTAGAGCAGGTAGCAGCTGGACCTCATTCAGATGGCTCTGCAAGAGCATTTCGGTAATACCTGCTGTAGCGCCGAAATTACCGTCTATCTGAAACGGCGGATGTGTGTCAAACAGGTTATTTAACGTTGAAACCTTCAGCAGCTCCTGATACATTTTGTATGCATGGTCACCGTCGAGCATTCTTGCCCAAAAATTGATCTTCCATGCTTTGCTCCAGCCTGTTCCTTCGTCACCTCTGACTTCAAGGGTTTTACGACTGGCCTCAGCAAATTTCTTGTCAATCAGAGGCGATATCTGCCTTCCGGGGTGCAAGCCAAACAAGTGCGAAATATGTCTGTGCTGAGGATCTTCATCTTCCCAATCGCCAAACCACTCAACCAGGTTGCCTTTTTTTCCGATTTTCAAAGGACTTAACATTTCTCTTTTCTGCTGTAACAGTAAAGAATATTCCCTGTCGATTCCCAAAATTTCACTGGCTTCGATTACGTTCGTAAAAAGGTCCCAGATGATCTCCATATCCATTGCTGAGGCAATGGTAACCGTCCCTTTTGTTCCGTTAGGCATGATATAGACGTTTTCCGGAGATGTTGAGGGTGCTGTAACCAGAACACCGTCTTTTTCTACCAGCCAGTCCAGACAGAAGTCTGCAGCGCCTTTCATCAGAGGATAAGCGGTATTTCTCAGGTAATCTTTATCTGTGGTAAACCGGTAGTGCTCAAATAAATGCTGGCTAAGCCAGGGGCTTCCCAGCGACCAGTTGGCCCACTTCGGATCTCCTGAACCCTCTCCTACCGGATTAGTCTGCGCCCAGATATCCGAATTATGATGCACTGCCCAACCGCGCATTTTATAATAATTTCTGGCAGTATGGGAGCCGTTTTCTGCCATCTTCTTTATATGCTCAATCAGCGGTTCTGTCAGCTCCGAAAGATTAGTCATTTCTGCCGGCCAGTAGTTCATCTGAAGGTTGATATTAGTTGTAAAGTTACTTCTCCAGGGAGGGCTTATTGAATTGTTCCAGATTCCCTGAAGGTTTGCAGGAATACCACCTGGCCGGGAGCTTGAGATCAACAGATATCTTCCGAATTGAAAATAAAGCTCTTCGAGCGCAAGGTCTGTTTCTCCTTTTCTGTATCGAACCAATCGCTGATCAATGGGCAACTCTTTACCCCTCTGTGGCATTAAATCGAGCTTTACCCTGTTAAAGTAACGTTGATAGTCTGCAATATGCGCATTTAATATCTGACTATAGCTTTTCTTCAATGCGGCGTTCAAATAGTTTAATGCCAATTTTTGCTCATTCCTGCCTCCTCTGTCAGGCGCCTTGTCGGTACCATTGAAGCTTGTTGCTGCCGAGACGTATAAGGTAACTTCTGATGCCTGTGAAATAACCAACGATGAGTCGGTACTGTTGACCTCACCATCCGGTGAAATGGCTTTTACCCTGAATTGATAGCGCATCCCGTTTTGCCGGAGGCTGTCTTCATAGAGAAACGACCCCGCTGCCTTCTTTCCATAACTGTCAATTCTTGTTTTTCCACTTAAAACCAACTGTTTATCATTCGAGACAGTCGTTTGAAATTTTAACTCATGCTGCACACCGATCGAGAAGTTAAGTGCTTTCTTCTTGTCGGCTTTAAAGTGAATAATGATTATCTGATCGGGAGCAGAAGCGAATACCTCGCGGGAGTAGTTGACTCCGTCTGCAGTGAAACGGGTTGTTGAGGTAGCTTTGGTAATGTTCAGGTCTCTGTAATAATTCTTGGGAGCCGATTTGAAATTATGTTTTATAAGGATATCGCCAAGTGGCTGATACATTTCCGTGTCGGGGCCCTGCATTTTCTTTAGAAGCGAAACGGCTTTATTGATGCTGTCACTGAAAAGGGCGTTTCTTACCGGCTGCAGGTATTTTGAAGCATCCGGGTTTGGATTCAGATCGACCGGACCACCTGTCCATAAAGTCTCCTCGTTGAGCTGAATTAATTCCTCTCCCGGCCGACCGAAGATCATCGCACCCAGACGCCCATTCCCCACGGGAAGTGCTTCGTTCCAATCTTTTGCAGGTTTATCATACCAAAGAACCAATTCTTTGTCTTGTGCAGAGCCCGCCTGGATCACAAGCATCAGAACCAGTGATATACAAAACTGCTTCATTGTCTATTATTTAGTAAACTGGATAGAACTGTCGTTGACTTCGTAAGGATGGTTCTGCAGCAGACGGATCATCTCGGCACCTGCAAGCAAGGCAGGACCATAACCATGAGCTGCATAGTTATTAACAGGACGATAGTAATAAAATGCCGGATCAAAGCCCATACCCGTCCCTACACAGGTTCCTTCAACCTGTCCCCTGGCGTTAACTTTCGAACTAACTGCGTTCCATGCCAACAAAGCCATTGGACCGTATGCTTTTACATCCAACCAACCTTTATTTACTGCATGAGCAATGCAGTAGGCATAGATAGCAGTAGCAGATGTTTCGAGATAGGAGTCATTCTTATCAAGCAGCTGATGCCAAAAGCCGGTTCCATGCTGCAGGGCCGCAAGGGCTTCTACGTGCGTCTTGAGCTGAGCTAATATTTGAGCTCTTCCTGCGTATCCCTCCGGAATGGCATCCAGTAACTCAATTTTCGTCAGCAGCGCCCAGCCATTTGCTCTTGCCCAGTGAAACTGGGGATGTGGGTTCATATCCTGTACCCATCCATGCATGTAAAGTCCATTCTCCTTATTATACATCCGTCCGGAAAATAATTGGAACTGCTTCAGGGCCTCATCAAAATACTTCGTTTCACCGCTCAGTTTTCCCATCTGTACTAAAGCCGGAAGACTCATATAAAGATCATCCAACCACAGTGTATTTGGCTGCGGCCGGTTTCGTGCCAGAGTTCCGTCCGTCAGGCGAAACTCCCTGGTCATAATATAGTTAATATAGTTGTCGATCAAAGGGCGCACCTCGGATTTCAAAGAGCCAGCCATCGATGTTTTAATAATCGCCGCACACATCGAACCCGCATCGTCAAGGGCATGCGGATCAAGCACCGATCTCACCGGTGTTTCAGCTTTTGGGTTCTTCTTGTAAAGTGGACGGTAATTTGAGGTAACGTCAGAGATAAGATCAATTCGCTTTGTCGTGTATTCGGTAAACTTTTTGTCGCCGGTAACCTGTCCCGCCAAAAGCATCCCTGTGTAGGTTACACCCCATTCATAGCTAATGAGACGGAAGTCACCCTGCTTAAAAATGGAGTTCGCATCTGCTTTTTTGAGAGTTTGCAATACCTCACCTGATTGCTTATTTACCAATTGCATTGGTGTAGCAACATCCAGATAAGTGTATAACCTGTCTAGCACAACCTTGATGTCCTGCGGCTTAGTTTCACCATATTTTACAGGATAATCGGGTTTTAACAAATGCAGAGGAGTCGTTACATCGTTGCCGGTATGTTGGACCTGGCCGAAAGTCACACTGCTGACTAGTAGCAAGCTGCAAGCAATAGAAATTACCTTCATTGGTTTAGTTGGTTTATAACTGCGAAACTAAACTAAAAAGTTTTTAGTTGGTTTCTGTCCTGTAGCATCCTGTCATTGTGCTGAAACCGAAATGCCACAGCAATTGAAACACAGTTGTTACATTTCCAAACTATCGGTCATAAGCTGATTGCCTTAGGTACAAAGCTTCGGATGATAAACTATGGTAGAGTTATTGTCGTTACTTCTGTCGATTCGAGCAGCGTTTCCAGTGCAGACTCTTCGAGAATCACTCGCCTGATCGTTCCTTCAACCTGCTTCCATTCAACAAGTCTGATCATTCCGCTCTCCAGTTCTATCCCGGTTATATCGCCATCATCAAAACATCCACAGCCCGTATTGAAGTAAGTATTCTTTGAGTAATCAAGCCTTGGAGATGCGTCTCCGCTGATTTTCCCGGCGGCAAACTTTGCCTCAATTTCTTTCACTTGGTCAACGTCCCTCTTCTTTCGCGCCTTTTCTAAACGAATATACATGCGTTCAAGATGAGTGAGAGAATTAAATACAGGCTGATGGGTATGCCCTGTTATGAGAACAAGATCTTGCTGCATCGCCGTCCAGTCGTACATGATCTGATTATGTTCAGACTTAAGCTTATTGTCATAGGCAGGTGTGTTGGGATTTATCCTGAGGAACGACTGCAGGGGCCCCCAAATCGTCGAAACAAACCATTTACTGAACCAATTGCCATCGCTCTGAAGATCACCCTGGTGCCCATGGGTTAGCAAAACAGAGAGCGGCCTTCCTTTTATCTCCAGTTTGATGATGACGCCTTCGTAAACCTTTACTTTTTGTCCGTATGCACGGTACAGGTTCAGTGATGCGAGGGGATCGTTGTCCCAATAAAGATCATGATTTCCAAAGACCTTAATGAAAGAATTCCGCTTGAGAAATTCACTCTCGGCGCGGAATGTATCTTTATTGTGCTTCAGAATACCTTCAACAGTGTTTTCCCAGAGTTCTTCGCTATCTCCGAGATTGCAATAGGAAAACTCCTTTTCATTGTAGTACTTTAATGCCGCAAGATAGTTTTTCTCTGCTAACAAGAAATCATCACGGAAGTTTCTGCTTCCTTTGTGCTGATCAGAGAACACAATCATCTTTGATGATCTGTGAAAATCTATCACGAGTCCCCGCTTCCCCGGATCTTCTAAAATCCTTTCATAAAGAGACGTTAAGGCTGCATGCACCCGACCCTTGTCCGGCCTCGAAGAATATTTGTTGGCCAGCCTGATCACTGGTCCCGACAGAACTCTCTGTAAGAATTTGCGCATAACTCATGAACACGTCAGCACAGAGAGTGTTTCGGGACCAGTTAACTCAAGAATTCGTCTATTTCCCCGCTGATTTCGCACCGGTAAAAATTGCATGGTCTCTGATTCTGAACACAGACTTTGAAGAGGTGGAAGATTCTTCTTTTAGCTCATCAGACTTGCCCTCCCTGGACGACCTGTACGAAGAGGACTTCTTACTGCTTTCTGACCAGCTACGCGAGTCGAAAGAATAGGTAAGGCTCGCTCCGCCGAACAGATGACCTTTGATAGTATTTTGAAATAGCTTGTTGGCCCACTCTCCGCCGCCCTCGTTGTATCCTTCTATTGTTTTTGTATTGTACAATCCCAGCGTACCTTTCAACAGGAACCCGTGCTTTTGAACGCCAAGATGAATTGCAGCAAAATTGCTTGCGGCATAGGATGCCTTGACATCGCCATTCAAAATCATTTGCGTGGCAATTTCGTGGTTGTACACTCCACCCGGATGTGCCCTTTCATAATCCCGTCTCCACTCGCCACTTCCCGTCTGCGCTGCTCCACTTTGAGTGTGTGTACGGTTAGGAGTACCTTCATTATTGGTTTCACCTGCGAATTCCGCGTCCACTATAAAGCGGAGACGCTCAGTCTGGTTTCTCTTGCCCAGGGGTCTGTTAAACACATGCAGAAGCAAGCCATAACGGTAGTAAGTCATGCCATTCGAGAGGTCAAAAAACCGCTCATATGGATCTGTTCTTTCAGGTGAAGATAACACAGTCGCATCTGCGGATATCAGCAGGGGCCCTACATTCAGGCCAATATGCCCTCCCCAATTCCAGTACTTTGAGCTGAACTGTGGTACTCTTCCATGAGGGCCAATAAGGGCATTGTCATCGTATCCAACCTTCCTGGTACCAAATCCGGCGATAATTCCAAACTGTGGGTAAACAAAGGGTTTTACACCATCCTCAGTTATCTTCCTGAGGTTAGAAAAATAAAGATCTGACTCCAGTCTCATCTCCACACCGTTCAGGACGATGCGTGATCCCTCCTGACCGATACCTACGCCATTAATTACTTCCGGTACGAAATCTACCGGATCGTAAGAACTTCTGTGTTCAATATGACGGCTGCCCAACTTGATCCTTGGATTGAAGGACACTACGAATTTGCTCTCATTGATCTCAACAACTGAATAGTAATTGATGATGCTTTCTCCTGCAGCCTGAAGGCTTAAATATCCTGGCGCAGCAGGGGATGCAGGTGGTTGTGGAGCTGCTACTGCTAATAACACAAGGTCCGAGCTGGTAATACCTGCCGACTTGTCTGCGCCATAACCAAGTGACTTAAGTTTTTCGGTACCATGATCTCTTAATTGTCCAAGACGTTTGACCGAAAAATCGCCTGTCTGATTTGCCGGAACCGCTCCTTTGCCTTCTATTAACCGCTTGAACAGCTTCACAGCGTCGCGTTCACCATAATGCAACGATGTCAGCATCATTAGCTCCATAGCCTTAGAATCTGATTCGTCTTGCATCTTATCCGGATTTATAACCTCTGTTTCGGTTAGTAAAACCGGACCGAGGTTTCCCGGAACATTGCTATCGAAAAAGCTACTGCCCTTCAGAGCCTGAACTACCCGGCTGCCGGCTCCTTTACTAAGGTCATTCCTTAACGCCACAAGCAGGGCTTTCGTTTCGGGATGCCGGTTCATATCTCCCTCCTGCAATCGCATGAGCTCAAACAACGCACGTTTATAATTTTCATTGGCGTTGTCTTTAGACATCCGGTTTCCGGGGTATGTCCTTGAACGGAACTCTGCAACGGCGGCTTTTTCTGCTTTCACTCTATCTTTTGTCTTTCCTTGCTCTCTCCTTAATATTTCCGCCAGGGAGATTGATCCGCCATCAAAATCAATAAGTTCCAGTTCCGGAGTCTCACGTATCTCCCTCGTTGCCGATGTTATCGTTATGGTATTATGCAAACTGGTAGCATAATCTCTGGCCATGTAAGCCTGATAAACATGCTCGCGCCATTGTTGCCCATTGGTTTGTTTCGTAGCAGGGTTCGCAGATATCAGCACTTTCAGGTCCTTCAGCGAAAGCGGATTTTCGGCTGTTACAACTCGTTGCGAGTCGGTTCGAAACGCAAGGAATTTACCCTTAGGTAAGTGACTGTTAATCAACTCAAATAAAGCAACTGTACCATTCATGCCCTTTTGCGCAACATATTCAAGATCGCCTTTTGAGAGTACCGACTCAACAGGAGCGCCTTTTTTAATATCGTATTTAAGCGTGTCGGCAAGAATAGCCGCCGCCTTGACTGCAGCACCGACAAGCCTTGAATCTGATACTAACGTTGTCGATTCGCGATAAGTAGTAAGGGGCTCATCAGCCGCACGTCTTATCCGTACAGTGTCTTGCGGAGCAATATAGGTGCTCTGCGCATTCAGTCCCTCACTTGCAATCAGTACAAACCCACAAACAACTGATATGGTAAAAATCGAATAGTATCTTGGTGTCTTTAACATCATACTGTGAATAATTCATGTAATTTGATCCGATAAAACTACCAAAGATTGCACATGATTATCAGCACATTACAATTATGAGAATCATTATGAGAATACACGTGAAAGAATGATCAAAGAAAATATGAATCTCTCCCTATAGCTATACGACATTTATGCTTCTTTAACTTAACTTTTCTAACCAGGATACACAACTTACGCTATCAGAGGTAACGATCGCTGAATACAGTAATATATCATCAATAAAAATCTGTTGTTTTGAAAAACAATCCTCCTCAATTGAATGTTAACAAAATCAAACACAGAATGTTATGAAAAGCGGATATGAATCGAGTGATCACCTGATGAAGATGCTGCCAGACCTGAATCAACATAACCAGCCAGAGGCTAGTTATATTTGTCACGGTTCATGGTATTGCACTAAGGAATTAATTTCTGCAGATAAATCTGTGGAAAACAAGTTAAAATTAAACTTCAGAAAAAAGAGGAAGAAGAGATTATCATAGTCTCTTCTTCCTCTTTTTTCTATCGGTATATTCCAGATTTAAAGTGCAGAACATACTTTTCATCCTCAAGAGCTGGCTGCCATTGTCTTATCAGTTCTTTATATGCCTGCCCTACAGGTCTGATCTTCCTGTCGAGATCGTATAAACCGAGGCTATTCACTCTTCCGGCATCGTCTCTCAAGGCTGAATCCCAGTCAACCTGATCAGTGAGGCTATACCAGGTAAAACCATATATCGGAATACCATCTCGTTTTAACCTTCTTACATTTGCCCACTGGGTTTGTAACCATCGTACGGCATTAGGCTCCGCTATATTGGTTTCCGTGTGCATGATCGGAAGTTTATACCGGCTGTAATATTGATGCGTAATTACATAATAACCAAAAATTTCTCCTGCGGCTGAGGTGGAACCATTCTCGTGAACCATATGCTCATTCGTAACATAATAATCATTACCCATCACACAACTCCCTTTTATGATACTGCTTTCAAACCATTGATACTCCTTCTTGGTCATACCATTTTCAAGCAAATACTCGTACATCGACACGCTGATGGGATAACCATAACTTAGGTCTAAGGAAAGAAAACGACGCTGGTTTAAAAATGTAGCAAGCTTGTCGCAATCTGGAGTCTCCGGATGGAAATATTCAGATGACTCACTCTGAATAAAAATTGCGTCGGGCTGAACAGTGAGAATCGCATTCATCGCCAGTACGTTCGCCTTGCACAAATTTTTCAACGCTGTAACAAAAGTAAAATCAGACGTACCTTTCTCATTCCACCAACCATACTGCCCTGAAAAAGCAGCGGTGACGAAGATCTCATTCACCGGCGTGTAAAACTGGATGTAAGGGTAGCGCTTCGCGAAAGCTAGTGCGTATTCTGCGAAATGAACCGGAAAGTCAGGGTTCTGAAAATTTTCGAGCCAGTCTGGCAGTCCGAAGTGACATAGGTCAACAATCGGCGTTATTCCAAGCTCTTCCAGATACCTGAATGTTTCATCAACAAAACTCCAGTCGTACTGACCCGGACCTGTATTTACGCTGAAGTACGGCGGGCCATAACGCAGAAACTCAATTCCCATCTCTTTTACCAGATTAAAATCTTCCTTCCAATATTTATAGTGACCGCACTTCTCCATTTCATCGACCCGCTTTCTCGTGCCGTCGGGAAGCGTAATCATAGGATAGCTATTTTCTATCCCGGTAGCAAACATAAACTTATTCTTAACATTCATAAGTAGCTGATTATCGGTACTACCTAACAATCCTGCACACCATAGCGTTTTGATTTTCTCACTAAAACCATTTCTGCGCGTTTGCGTTAGTTAATTAACTACAAAAACTATGAAAGAAATACCGCCTTATTTGATGTGCTTTTCGCACTTGAGATGGGACTTTGTATACCAACGTCCGCAGCATCTGTTGAGTCGTTTTGCAAACGACTGCATCGTTTATTTTTTAGAGGAGCCTATGTTTACTGATGCACCTGAGTCGACGATTCAATTCACCAGAAAGCTCACAAATTTATGGGTAGGGGTTCCTCTGATTTCAAACTCCGAAGAAGCTGACGTCGACGCAGTTTTAACGCAACTGCTCGACAAGTTTTTTGCAACGAAGTCAGTTGAAGACTTTGCATTCTGGTACTATACTCCGATGGCTTTGAACTTCACCTCGAAGTATAGCCCGAAAATCACAATCTTTGATTGTATGGACGAGCTTTCTGCATTTAAAAATGCTCCGGCTAAGTTAAAAGACCTCGAAAAACAGCTGATGAATAAAGCTGATATTGTGTTCACAGGCGGCCAGGCGTTATACGAAGCCAAGAAGAATCAGCACGCAAATATCTTCCCATCCCCAAGTAGTATTGACAAGGATCACTTTGCTGCTGCGCGGGAAAATATTTCCGAACCGGAAGACCAGGCTAAAATCAAGGGAGTTAAATTGGGCTTCTATGGAGTGATCGACGAAAGGTTCGATATTGACCTGATCAGAGACATTGCCGATGCACGGCCTGAATGGCAGCTCGTCCTTATTGGCCCGGTTGTCAAAATATCTCCGGATATCCTGCCAAAGAATCAAAACATCCACTATCTCGGCCAAAAGAGTTATCAGGAGTTACCTGCATATCTTTCAGGATGGGATATCGCATTAATTCCGTTCTTATTAAACGAATCTACACGATTTATCAGTCCGACCAAGACCCCTGAATATATGAGTGCTGGCCGGCCTGTCATATCAACCCCTATCAGAGATGTTGTTCACCCATATGGCGTCAACAAGCTCGTTCATATAGGCAGCACGGGGGATGAATTTATCAAATATGCTGAGCAAGAGCTCGCTGTGAGCGACAAGTCTCAATGGCTGGAGCAATCTGATGAGTTCCTTGCCGATAATTGCTGGGACAATACCTATGCATCTATGACGGCTAAGATCCGTGATACTGTAAAAAATAAGGGAAAAATTTCGCTGGCAAGCTAGCCCCTATCCAATTTAGAAGGATCAAGATACAACACTGTCGCACCTGAAAAGGGGCGACATAATTTTTTTAAACATGGAGATTTGGGGCGGAATTGAATGTACTATAAACCGCGTTGGAGATCAGTACCTGGATCAGCTGGATTATTCCGGGCACTATGATCGCGAAGGGGATTCTGACCTGCTTGCAGACCTGGGTATTAAAAAGTTAAGGTATCCTGTTCTTTGGGAAAAGCATCAGCCCGAAAGCGGCCAGGAGATCGACTGGACTGCCACTTCCGGGCGGCTATTGCGGCTGCTCGAACTAAACGTGGAGCCGATCGTTGGTTTGGTTCACCATGGGAGTGGTCCCGCTTACGTGAGCATTGCTGATGAATCCTTTGTAAGCGGGCTCGCCGACTATGCAGGTAAAGTAGCAAGTAAGTTCCCCTGGATTAAATATTATACTCCTGTAAATGAACCACTAACAACGGCTCGATTTTGTGGACTTTATGGGATCTGGCATCCTCACGGTTTGAGTGCGAACACGTTTCTGCGGATCCTCATAAACGAATGCAAGGCCACAGTGCTAGCCATGCAAACTATCAGAAAGATAAATCCCGAAGCGATGCTTGTTCAGACAGAGGATATGGGCAGAACGCATAGCACCCGGGCACTGCGTTATCAGGCCGATTTTGAAAATCACAGGCGCTGGCTTAGCCTGGATCTTCTCTGTGCCAAAGTTGATGAGAATCATGCGCTGTATAACTATCTGATCCAAAACGGTATCACCAGAGAAGACCTTGAATTCTTCTTAAACAATCCATGTCCGCCAGACATCATCGGCATTAACCACTATCTCACCTCTGAACGATACATCGATGAGAAGCTGGCTATATATCCTGAACATACCCATGGAGGGAATGGAAAGCATCGGTATGCGGATGTAGAGGTCGTCAGAGTAGGCTGCAAAAAGGCCTATGGCCCCTATCGTATATTGAAGGAAGTATGGAACAGATACAAGCTCCCAATCGCTGTTACCGAAGTACACCTTCATTGCACCCGGGAGGAACAAATGCGGTGGTTCAACAGGGTACTTCTGGATGCGCACCGGCTTCAGAAAGAACAAGCTGATGTGCGGGCGGTAACTGCGTGGGCACTGCTGGGCTCTTTCGGCTGGAACTGCCTCCTCAGGCAGGCATGCGGCGACTATGAAGCGGGAGTTTATGACGTTTCGTCGGGAACTCCAAGACAAACGGCGATGAGTTCTCTTATCCGGGAGGCTTCTTTAGGTATTCGCCTAAAACACCCCTTGTTGAAGCAAAAAGGATGGTGGGAGCGGGATATTCGCATCCTATATCACAAAACCATTCCTTTAAGGTCGCCTATACCGAAATCAGAAGGACCTATCTTGCTGATAGTTGCGAAATCAGGTGTTATGGGCAGCACATTCGCCCGAGTATGTGAGCTTAGAAATATACCTTACAGAGTGATTAGCCGCGAGGAACTTCACCTGACTGGAAGGTCAAAGGCTGACGATCTTTTCCACGGTCATAAGACATGGGCAATAGTTGATGCGATCGAAATCCAGCACTTTGACTGGAGAGTTACAAGTTTCGAACCAGATTTAAATATTGTAAGAAAATCTGGAGCTCTGGCGGCTTTCGCAAAGGCGTTTAATATTAAAATGGTAACATTTTCTCAGGATCTGCTCACAGAGCATCATGTTATGCTGCAAAACCCTGAAACACTCATGATCCGGACAGGCATATTCCCGACTCAGGAGCACGATCAGCATCGTAAAGCACAGACCTCTAAACGGGTACAGCAAGTTTCATTTACATCAACAGACGTAAGGGAGCTGGTTAACAACACGCTTGATCTGCTGCTTGACAATGAGAAGGGTATCTGGCATTTAGTTAATGCCAAGCAGCACTACCAACCTGCACGTACAGGAACAGATAAAAGCATACGGGTCTATCATCTTTAGATCCTAAGTTATAGCAGGCTATGTGACAGTAAAAGAAAGAGGTATTTATCACTGAAGAACTGCGTAGAACACGGTTAACAATGACAAATACCTCTTTAGCTAAAAGGGAAACGGATCTAGGCCTTAAACCTTAGAAAAGCAGCCACGGAACTCTCCTTAGGCATCTTTTCCTTCGGAAGGACATATACAGCCCCACCGTTTGAAAGCGTATTAACGATCGCCTTATTAATCAGGCACTCGTCGCCATCCTGTTTCTCCGGATGAACAACAAGCTTATTATCAGCCTCATTGAACGTACCCCAAACGTGATAGTTCTCCAACACAAAAAGGTCTGAGATCTGAGCATAATAACTCGCCGGGATAATTTTTTCGGGCATAGAAGAAGTAAGCTCCGTCGCTACCTGATTATAATAATTATGCAGCGCCTTCTTGGCTTCCTCTTTCAGGAGTGGATCCGCAATCTTCTTTGCTCGTTCGTATAAAGCATTCAGGCCTTCGTGATCATAGTTACCTGTGATGTTTTCTTCCGCAATATGCTTATAGCGGGAGTTCTGCCGGTAATAACCTACCATATACTCGACCGAAGAAAGAATCAGAGGTGCCTTTTCGTTTGCCAGTACCTCAGTCCATAAGGTTTGGTCAACCTCCTTCAGATATTGAGAAATGTATTCCTTTTCGTCTGCAAGACCACTTCCATGACCATGGAAGTTGCCCTCTGCCCCCGGAGCGGTCCCCCCTCCGCGAAAAAGCTTTCGTTCATCCTTTTCTTCAAAGTGGATCACGTCATCCATTCCGAGTGGTAGACCCTCTACTTCAACTTTCTGCATTCCATAACCATTCCCCTTATAGAGGTTGCAGGCATCCTTGCTGAATACCAGAAGGTAGAAGTATGCCGTATGGGTGATATAAGGAATCAACGGGCTCAGATAAAAGGAACTATTGACATGAAGCTCTTCCTTTACCTTTATCGGAACCCGGTACGTTTTAAAAAAGCCATCGGCAATGAAAACCGCCAGGCCTTCAGAAAGCTGATACCAGAAGGATTCATGCTTCTGAAGCTCATACGCAGGCTGCAGCAGCCTGTCCACCTCCAACTTCTCTTTTCCCTGGGCAGCCAGCTGCCTCGCACATTCCTGCAAAATATTCTTAAATATGATCAGGTCCTGCTTCTCATTGACCTCTGCGCCGGATTTATGAGTTGGCAGATAAATAGATATACACGGCGAAGCCTTATAATTAGTGAGTTCTGTAAATTCTTCTTTTACTAAATCTTCCATTATCATCATGTTTATACAGGGCATACCAGCCCTGTATTCGTTAATCCTCTCTGAACAGTTACTGGTCAGATTCGTCTTCGCGTCCTTTATTTACATTCCTGTTCGGATGCCTTACACTTACGTTATCCGATGTTTCGCCAGGTCCTTCCATAAAACGTTCCGCAAGTTCTTCATCTTTCTTCAGGCCGGTCACTGCAAAAGCATCTTTCAGCCCTGACCCTTCTCTTCCACTGCCGGATGGCTTTCCCTTTGGCGGCACAAATACGCCATTTTTAGTTTTTCCCATAGTAATAGATGTTTTCTATAGCAACAAAAATTCCAGTGAGCTGCTTTAATTATTTTTATTTTCTTAACATTAAAACTTTCAGTAGCAACCTGCAGAACTCGTAAGCAGAACTCATTCTAATTCGTAATCAGGCAAACATCATCGGATTTAATGCGTTTTCACATCATCTACTTACCTAACAAACCATAAAATGAAAAACATTCAATATCTAAGGAAGAAAGGACTTCTATGTTAGCTACGAATTACCGGGGCCCCTTCAGGGTTCGAGTTGATCAGAAGCCTTATCCGGAAATAATGCATCCGGATGATGCCATTGTACGCGTTACACGATCCTGCATTTGCGGGTCAGACTTGCACCTTTATCACGGTCTGGTACCCGACACGCGCGTCGGCATGACCTTCGGGCATGAATTTATAGGCGTCGTGGAAGAGATAGGATCCGGCGTTACCAAACTCAAAGTGGGCGACAATGTCATGGTTCCATTTAACATAGCCTGTGGAAAATGCGCATTCTGCAAACAGGAGCTATATGGCAATTGCCACGAATCAAATTCACAGGCGACAGCAGTGGGTGGTATTTTCGGATACTCTCATACAGCCGGAGGTTATGACGGCGGACAAGCGGAATACGTGAGGGTGCCTTACGCCAATGTCGGCCCAACCGTCATCCCTGAAGGAATGGATCCTGATGATGCGGTATTGCTCACAGATGTGGTACCGACGGGTTATCAGGCCGCTGAAATGGGAGGTATCCAGAAAGGCGACACCGTTGTAATCTTCGGTGCGGGTCCGATCGGAATTATGGCTGCCAAGTGCTCATGGCTTTTCGGCGCAGGAAGAGTGATCGTCATTGACCACCTTGAATACAGGCTGGAATTTGTTCGAAACTATGCCAACTGTGAAGCTTACAATTTCAGGTCGCTTGAAGATCCGGTGGTGTTCATAAAGAAAACTACTGACTGGATGGGGGCTGATGTATGTATTGACGCTGTTGGAGGCGACGCAGCAGGCAACACCATGCAAACGATCACAGGTCGTAAAATGTTGCTTCAGGCCGGATCTGCCACTGCACTTCACTGGGCTATCAACGCAGTAAAAAAAGGAGGAATTGTATCCATTGTAGGCGTTTACGGACCGACAGATAATCTTGTACCAATCGGAAACGTGGTAAACAAAGGCATAACTATCCGGGCGAATCAGGCTTCAGTAAAACGACTGTTGCCAACGTTAATCGAGCATGTGCAGGCCGGACGCCTGGATCCTAAAGGCATTATTACTCACCGGATACCCCTGGAAGAAGCTGCAGATGCGTATCATATATTTTCAGCAAAGCTCGACAATTGTATAAAACCTATTTTAATTCCACCTACAGCCCGAATTTAAAAGGAAAGATCATGGAAAATTCTTTAGAAGAAAAACATAGAGACAAGAATGGCTGGGCGATGGATGCCGATCCGAAGAACGACCCTACATACCCGATAAAAAAACGTACCAACGAAGAACATAAGGGTTACACCTGGGAAAGGCCAACTCAGCAATTCGTTGACATTGAGGTATTGCATTCAAATGAACGTCCCAACGTCACAGCAGTTTTCGGAACGTCCACTCCTCCTTCCGGCTTGAGTGGAATGATCCGTCGTTACGCCTTCAAATTCAGTGAAAATCATTACGGACACTGGTTGCCACTTATTCTTGCTGACCGTATAAATGTAATGGAAGGGATTGTCGATGACCTCAAACGGGGACATATTCCAAACGTATTTGCTGAACGCGGATGGAACGCTGAATGGAAGTATAACCGGAAGGCGGCGGTTACGAAGATTGCCGTAGGACTCGCCCTAACTGCGCTGATAGTTTTGAAGATCAGCAAAAAATCTAAATAGTAAAAAGGCGGGGGAATCAACCCCCGCCTCCTGTAATGGGAAACCTCTTCGCTCGTCATAAAAGGATATTTTCAACAAAATCTCCTTAAAAAGATAGCAAAGCATGATGCCGCCTAATCCAGATCCTTTAAAATCTGGTGTATGTATCCGAAAATTTTTCTCAAAGTTTCCATAACTGTATCCTTTTAACTAAGTCAAAGATCCGCATGTATATTCAAGAAAAATATGATCTGAGTTGCAACTTTTAATGATATTACATAGTGTAGATATATTTAAGCGTGAAACCAGGTTCACATTTACATTATATTTTACACATAGTTATACAAGCGCCCACCGAAGCGATCGCAAAGAAATTCAAAAAGTATTTTTGCGAGCTTATGAACAAAGTTGCATCCCTCTACCAAGCGGTTTTTAAAGAAAAGAACCGGACTTCAATTGTAGTACGGCAGGCGCTGTATTCATTTCTGTTAAAGGGTGTAAGTGTTCTGGTCTCCTTCATTTACGTACCTCTCCTTCTAAACTACCTTGACAGCGAAAAATATGGTATCTGGTTGACCCTTGTAACGGTTACAAACTGGGTAACGCTCTTCGATATCGGGCTGGGACATGGTCTTAGGAATAAACTTACTGAAGCACTTGCCAATCAGGATATTAATCTAGGAAGGATTTACATCAGCACAACATATGCCCTTCTAGGCTTAATAACATTAGTTTTTCTAATCGTATTCAATCTGCTCAACCCGTTCATCCCATGGAACAGTTTCCTGAACTCCAAGTTGATATCTCCTCATGAAATATTTATTGTAACGTCTATAGCTTTCTCCGCTACGATCCTGAGATTTTTCCTCCAATTGATCGGGGTAATATTTCTTTCACATCAACAGTCTTCTATGAACGATCTGATGAACACCATCAGTAGTTTTGCAAGCCTTATTGCTGTCGGTCTCGTATCATTCATGATGCCCCCTGGTAATCTCATTCTTTTAGCTGCTATAATTACGCTAACACCAGTTTTTGTCTACCTCATATTTTCCGTAGTCGCCTTTAAAACACGTTTCAAAGGGCTCAGCCCATCTTTCGCAAAAGTCAGACTTAGCTATAGCAAACCTTTGTTCCTTTTAAGTTCGCAATTTTTCATCGTGCAGGTTACCGCCCTGATTGTTTACGCAAGTGCCAACATTCTTGTCGTGAATCTTTTCAACCCCAGTGAAGTCATCCGGTATAATATCGCTTACACCATATTCAATTCCAGTATCATGGTAATGACCTTATGCCTCTCGCCCATCTGGTCATCAGTAACAGACGCGTATGCTGTTAAAGACTTCAACTATCTGAAAAAGATGCTCAAACGGCTTAATTACCTATCTATGCTTTTCAGCGCCGGAGTGCTCGTTTTATTAGCCATAAGCGGTCCTCTGTATCAGATATGGCTCAAGGGAAAGGTGGAGATTCCCTTTATAACATCTCTCGCGATGGCTCTCTACGCTATCATCTTCATGTTTCAAGCGCCTTATTCTGCATTCATCAACGGGATGGGGAAAATCAAGTTCACCTCGTTGCTAGCCGTCCCGGGGATAGCTGTTTACCTTTTGGGAGCTGTATTGATCTCCCGTTATCTTAACAACAGTGCAGGAGTCATAGCGGGCATTACCCTGTCCAGTTTAATCAGTCTCATCATACAACGAATTCAGGTAAATAAACTACTTAATGGGCGCGCAACAGGAATTTGGGCAGCCTGATATGCATCAATAGCCTATAAAAACAAAACGCTTCAAAGCCAAAACAGGAAATTAATCCCGTTTTGGCTTTGAAGCGTAATAGAGAAAAAAGATTTAAAGGCCTACCGGTGCGAATTAGCTGCGCCGTTCAGATTTACGTAAGATCCATTCCTTCCGCTTGTTGATATTAACTTATTATCGTATGCCTGATTATTTCGCACATTAGAACCAAAGAACATAACAATCCCGTGATCCTCTCCAACGCTACCGTCAAGAACATTTTGGGAAATAGTATTTCCATACGAATTCTCCTTGAAATAGAATACATTGGTTCCTCCGGCCTTGATGCTATTGTTCGTAATCTTGCCATTTCTGGTTGACACAAACATTATTGCCATACCCTCTACATCGATTTTATTGTTAGAAAGCGTAAACCCATCAACATATGTCAGCTCCATTCCCCTGATCTTATTCTTATCTGGATGACTTCCTTTAAGCTCAATTATATTGTCCTTAATGATCCAGTTACTTTTCAACGGCTGTCCTGTAGCCTTAGAATCAGCATCTGAAGGACTTGAGCCCAGGATTCCGGTAAAGCCGTATTTAGTTGACTTCATATGATTACCTATTGTTTCCAGATTGATAGTACCCGCATTTTCGATGCCGTAGTAGATATAATCTGAAGTATGCATACGCATATCCGTAATCTTGTTTTTATTTATCTTTCCGTTCAGAGCGTATCCACTTACAGAGATACTAGATGGTGCTGGCCATGATTGGATAGTTCCAACATCATTAAAGGAGTTATTAGAGATTGTATAGTCCCTGAACCTTGGTCTGACAGGAGATTTACTATGATTCTGAAACTCAACACCCATTCTTCCGATACTTTGAAATTTATTCTCGGTTATGCTGATATTTTTAACCATAGAATTTTCTCCCTCGCTAACCAGCTTAATGGCATTCGAATGAGTCTTAGGGTTTGTAAATGAACATCCCTTAATTACAAGGCCATCCATAACATCCTGCGCACCGTAGTTAGAAACAAATATCAGTCCCTCAGTATCGTGCCTGTTACTTTCCAGGCTTGATACAAACGATATACCCTTGATCTGTAAATTCGTGATGTTTCCTGAAATTTGAATGATCTTGTTGTTACGGGTTGTTTTGAAGATCGTTCCTGCCTCACCGGCCAGCATAACGTTTTTAACATTTGAAATATTAAGGACTCCATCGATTATGTAAGTTCCTTTTGGGAAAAAAAGCTTTTTGCCATTTTGGATCAGTTCGCTTATCGCTTTGGTCTGATCTGTTGTTGTACTTGGATTAAGGTTGAATTTAGATTTAACATTAAGCGCCGCCAGCTCATCAACTTTTTCAGGCACCGCTTCGATCGGATTAATTGGAGAAATTGCGTCCTCTTGCAAATCTTTCTTGCAACTCAGCAAAGATACGGCGATTAATAACGCCAAGGCATGTTTCATATGGTATAAGATGGTCTAAATGGGGATACATTTCCCTGAATTTTCTCACTTATACTCCACTTAGCACAAAGGGTTACATAAAAATGCACGCAAAAATCCACATTTAACGTATTTTCATTAAACGCCATTTCTATATATATCAAAATATAACCCTAACTCAACTTCTTTTCCTTTAATGACTGCAAATTTCGAAAGGTGACATTTGCATATGGAAGATTACCCTGAAAATTATAGCTATTAAAACACCAATTTCACCTCCATTTAAAACGGAAGTATACGTTTCGACTGCAAAAAGCGCCCTTTGAGATTATGAGCGAACAAAAATTCTCCAAATATCCTGTTTAATACACACATAGTTATACATCATAGCAGGATCTGGAAAAATTATATGCATAAGTGCTACTTTTATATCGTCAAAAGCGTTCCGAACACTTAACATTAGTAAGAACGAAAACTGATAAAAAAGTTGGCCCACTGTAAGTGAAGTGGCGAAGCTCTGTAATATCGCCACTTGACGGTGTGAAAATCAACTTACAATTCTCCCTCACAAATTCAAAATCATTTCTCATATGCAGAACATCCGTACCTATGCAGCAATGCTGGTTGTCATCTTTCTATCCTCCTGTAGCAGCTATCAGCAAATACCTTATTATCAGGACCTGGGTTCCGCTGGTGAGGCAAGACAACAAATCACTAATGAAACTGCCCTTACCATTAGCCCGTCAGACCTGCTTGCCATTAACGTCACAAGCAAGAATCCCGAAACGGCGACTATATTTAACTATAACCTGAATACCGTTAATGCTTCTTACACGGTTACTCCTGATAATCCTGTAATCGGTTACAGAGTAGACGAAGAAGGAAACATCCACCTTCCGCTTATTGGCAAACTCATGGTTCAGGGACTTACTACTACGCAAGTCAGGGATAACATGACAAAAACCTTGTCAACCTATTATAAAGATCCCGTCGTGAATATTCGGATCATTAACTTTAAGGTGGCCATATATGGAGACGTGCTTAAACCGGACATGTATACACTGGAGAATGAACGCACTACTGTAACTCAGGCATTGAGTCTTGCAGGCGACCTCAACATTACAGCTATGCGCCACAACGTCTTACTTATCCGCACCGAGAAAGGCGAACGCAAAATGGTCAGGCTGGATCTCACCAGTAAGAATATCTTCAATTCACCCTATTTTTATTTAAAGAATAACGATGAGATATATGTGCAGCCAGATCGTACCAAGTTTGCAACTGTAGACCGCGGATACCGTACAGCATCGCTTGTACTTTCGGGTCTGTCTATCATAGCCATCGTTCTTTCAAACATATACCGGTAATCAAATGAGCACATCGAACGTATATGCTATAGTAGTACCTATCTACAACAGGATTCAGGTAACAAAAGAAGGCCTGAAATACATCATGGCTGCAGTCACAAACTATACCCGTTCATCATCCAGGCCTGCTGCAATTGAAGTCATCGTTGTTGATGACGGCTCAACAGACGGCAGCAAGGAATGGATAGGAAGCCACTATCCGCAAATCCGGATTCTCGTAGGCACCGGCGACCTCTGGTGGACCGGCTCAGTCAACATGGGTATCGAGTTCGCTTTGAAGCGATTCCCAGGACTGAACGGCGTTATCCTTCAAAATGACGATGTTGCACTCGATCCTGACTGGCTGATAAAATACATTCACGATATAGAAACACACCCTAACGCCTTAATCGGCTGTGCTACATCCACCTTAGAAAGCAAAGACCGTATACTTTACGGAGGAAGACACATGCACTCCTGGTTTGCAAGAGAGAAGAAGATCAACCATCTCGAACCAAGAGAGAAACTTAGCAAAGACTATACTACATCATCATTTGACTTGTATGGCCGCGGTCTCTATATCCCCACCAGCGTCTTTCAGAAGGTGGGCCTCTTTGATCAAAACAGATTTAAGCACCGCGGCGATATGGATATCCCCCTTAGAGCCAAGAAACAAGGGTATAAATTATTAGTGAGCTATGGAGCAATTGTGTATGAACTACCGCAATTCGCATATAACCTTGACGGAAAACAAAGGCTGACCATCAAAGAAGCGTACACACTTCTTACAGACTTCAGATCTTCCTATTCCCTCAGGCATATCTATTATTACTCGCTGATTGCAACAAAAAACGCATTTCATTTTATACCATTTTTTACCGGAAACCTCTATTTCCATGTCAGAAATGTTTGCTGGAGAGTCTGCAAAAACTACTTACTAAGCTCTCCCGGCAATATCGGTTAATATACTCAGGTACTCCACCATGTGCAATATCTTAATTACTGCTCCTTCGTTAGATGAGAGCATGAATATCAGCGGAATCTCAAGTCTGACGAAGACCATTATTACCAGAAATTCCGCTTCACATACTTACTTTCATTTTCGCTTAGGTAAGAAAGACTCAGAAAAAAAAGGACTTAAATGGCTAATGACCCAACTCACCATTATTCCCCGCTTTATCTCTTATCTAAGGCGCAATAAAATAGATATTATTCATCTGAATACAGACCTGACAGCCATGTCGATTATACGGGATACACCACTGGCAATTACAGGAAAGTATATTCTAGGAAAAAAAGTTCTTCTTCACCTCCACGGGGGGCACTACCTGATGCAGCCACCTTCCAGGAAATCGATTTTTTACTGGATGATCAAGGCACTTCTGAAAAGCTCAACGCAACGAGTCGTCCTTAGCGAGCTGGAACGTCATCAGATTGAGAGGAATTATAACACCCCATGCCATATCATGCCTAATGCAGTGGAGATAAATAAGGACAGCACACATAAAGACTTCTCTGGCAAACTTTCCTTTCTCTTCATGGGCAGGATCGTAAAAGCAAAAGGTATATTTCTTATTACAGAATGTCTTGCCAAGCTCGAAAAAGAACTTCATGAATTCGAATTCAAGATATATGGAAGCGGTCCGGATCTGGAAGAGTTTCTTACCCGCCTCGCCAGTATCAAGGGGTTGAACTATACCTATTGCGGTATCGCAAAAGGGCAGCAAAAATTACAGGCATTTGCCGAGTCGCATATCTTCTTACTTCCCTCCCTGTATGGCGAGGGGCTGCCTATAGCCATGCTCGAAAGCATGAATCACGGCTGTGTTCCGCTGGTATCAGACGATGCCTCGATCAGCACAGTTGTTCAGGATTCCCAAAACGGATTTATAATTAAAAAAGGAAGCTTAAACCAGCTTCGCGACAAAATAAACCAGCTTTTAGGTAATCGCGACAAACTGAAAACATTAAGCAAGAACGCAAAACACACAATTTATACATCATATAACTTGGATCAATACATAGGTTCCCTGAACAAGTTATATACAATGATTTGAGCGAATGATGAACGAAGTCAACTTTCTGGGTATCGGAATGAACCCCGTCACCTACCAGGAACTATTTAAGAAGATCGACGGCTGGATCGCCGACAAACAAGGTCGGTCATACCATATTGCCTGCGTCAATGCCTACAACATTGCCCTCTCACTTAGCAACGAACGGCTAAAACGCATCTACAATTCAGCTGATATCGTAGGAGCAGACGGAATGCCTTTCGTCAGATGGATCCGCCGGTTCAATAAACAACCATGTGACCGCATCGCTGCGCCCGACACCATCCTGCAGTTAGCAGAACATGCCAAAATTACAAACTACACCTTCTATCTGTATGGCGGCGATCCTAAAGTATGTGTAAAGATGAAAGAATATCTTGAAGAAAAATTCCCGCATATAAACATTGTCGGATATTATTCGCCTCCTTTTCGGGAGCTTACGGCTGAAGAAGATCAGGCCATTGTCGATGAAATCAACCGCCTGGCCCCCGACATTGTATGTGTCGGCCTCGGAACACCAAAGCAAGATTACTGGATAGACGAACACCTCTTTAAAATCAAAGGCTCTGTGCTGATCGCCTCCGGGGCTACGTTCGACTTCTTCGGAGGAAGAGTAAAGATGGCACCCGACTGGATTCGTAAGTCCGGTTTCGAGTGGATGTACCGCCTGTTAGGAAAGGACTTTAAGAGGCTATGGAAGCGCTATACAGTTATGTACGCGGTATTTACCTTTAACTTCATGCTACAGAAAAGCCGCCTGGTTAAATATCCCCTGCTAACACGGAAACATCCGGAGAGCCCGAAAGGCACGGATGTTTTTGTGAGTTCCTGATCGATGACATTGTCGCCCGAATTTTTCTACCCCCATTATCACCTTTGAAGAAGCATCCGCTTATTATGAACACTGAAAACATCCCCTATGCCCCTTTCGTAGATTACGTCAGGGATAGCAAGCCCCATAATATACGCGATACAATGGGTAAGCTGCTGTTTCATTGGCCACTTTTCGTAGTATCACTATTCATTTGCTTCTGCCTGGCGTTTGCATACCTCAAGCTCAAAGCACCTGGATATACCGTAAAAGCTCGCCTTCTCATTAAAGATGAAGAAAAAGGCACCGGAACCGAGCCTGCGCTTCAGGAACTGAATATGTTTAAAACCAGTACGCTGGTCGAAAACGAGCTGGAGCTTTTAAAATCCCGCTCCATTATGTACAACGCAGTCCGAAACCTCGGTCTGTACATCGATTATCAGGAGCAGGGTCCTATAAAAAAAGTGTCAGCCTATACCAACACTCCTGTGCAAGTCAAGCTGCTTACTCCTCCCAGGAACATTATAGAACCACGCAAGTTCGAAATAACCATCGTAGACGAAAAGTCCTTCGTGCTTAAGGAAGACGATATTGAACAGACGATCACTTTCAATTCAAGATTGAGGAATAATTTCGGACCATGGGTAGTCATGCCGACAGCAACTCTTCCGGATTATATCGGGAAAACCATTACCGTCATCATCAATAATCCCGATGATGTGACAGACGGCTATGTGCAAAACCTGACAGCAGAACTTGTCAACAAAGACGCCACCGTGGTGGAAATGAGCATAAAAGAGACGGTGCCGGAGCGTGGTCAGGATCTGCTTAACGATCTGATTAAAGAGTATAGTAACGCAGCGTTGAATGATAAAAATAAGATCCGCAAGAGCACACTCGATTTCATCGATAATCGTCTCTCTTCACTTACAGGTGAGCTGACTAATGCAGAAAAAGATGTGGAAGGCTTCAAGAGCAGCAAGGGGATCATGGACATCTCCTCCGAATCAGACTTCTATCTGGAAAACGTAAAAAACAACGATATGAAGCTGAACGAAGTGAACGTCCAGCTGGAAGTCGTCAACGGCATCGAGCGCTTCATTAACTCATCAGCGAGCACAGATAATGCACCGGCAACAGCAGGCATTACCGACCCGGGCCTCATCGCCCTGGTAAATCAACTGATCACCTTAAAATTACAGAGGACCCAGCTGATGGAATCAACCCCTGAAGGCAGCCCCGTATTTGAAAACATAGACAGACAGATCAACGCAACGAAACAATCACTCCGGTCCAATATCCGCGGCATTAAATCGTCTTTAATCGCCTCAAGAAACCAGCTTCAGAATTTTAATTCAAAGTTTGAATCGTCTATTAAACAGCTGCCAGGCCAGGAAAGGCAAGTCGTTACGATGAAACGCCAGCAGGGAGTGAAAGAAGAGCTCTATATTTATCTCCTTCAAAAACGCGAAGAAGCAGCAGTTAGCTATGCCACAACCATAGCCGAGAGCCGCATGGTAGACGAGGCCTATTTTGGAAGACCGGATAGTCCCGTAAGAATAATTGTTCTGGGCGTTGCCGGCGTCATGGGCCTGCTCTTTCCTTTAGGTCTGATCTTCGGTCGCGACCTCCTGAACAACAGAGTAGAAAGTACAACAGAAATCCAAACACAGAGCCAGGTTCCGATCCTGGGAGAGCTCGCCTATCAAAAATCAAGCACACCGCTCATCATGCAGGAAAATACACGTAGCATGGTTGCTGAGCAGTTTCGCTCGTTACGGACGAACTTGTATTACCTAACAGAGGATATTAAAAGAGGACGCGTCACGCTGCTAACCTCCGGTATGTCGGGAGAAGGCAAAAGCTTCGTCACCAGCAACCTCGCTACAGCGCTGGCAGCATCCGGAAAGAAAACCATCATCCTGGAACTCGACATGAGAAACCCGATGATCTTCAAATATTTCAATATCACCCCTGGTCTGGGCATCAGCAATTACCTGACCGGCGAAATCAACAAGGAAGCAATCATTCAGGAATCTTCAGTACAAGAAAATCTGTACGTTGCGGGAGCCGGCACTATGCCCACATTTCCTTCGGAACTGCTGGAGAAGCCACAGATGAAGGACCTGATCGACTGGCTGACAATGAATTTCGACGAGGTACTTATTGATACCCCGCCAATTCAGCTCGTCACGGATGCAATGATTCTTTCCCGCCTGAGCGATGTCAACCTGTATGTGATCAGACACCGGTATACCTATAAATCGCATCTGAAATACATCAACCAGCTCTACATGGAAAAGAAAATGAAGAACCTCAACATCATCTTCAACGGAGTGGATATATCGAGATCAGGTTACGGTTATGGTTACGGTTACAATTATTACGCTCAGCAGGAAAGCAAGCAGGGACACGCTCAGAAAAGTAATAATACGTTAAAAGACTTCTTTAAAAGATTTTAGGACTAATGAACTCAATCATCATGCAAGACGGTCTGAGATATCGTAAACCGGCATGGTTTGACAAAATCTATCAGATCATACTGGTTTTGATGATCATCATGTCCTCCGGTTTCCCGCTCTTCGTCAACAACTCCCGGTTCGAAATGATAATTCTGGTAATAACAGCAGCAGGTCTGGCCTATTACCGGCCGAATCTGCGCACTGCAGTGTTGTACACCGCCTGTTTTTCCCTGATCATGTTTGTCCAGGGTGCCTGGTACGGGGTCTTTTACTTTAAAACGGCTATCTATCAGGTCCTCCTATTCTTTACGGCGGCCGCCAGCGTATCTGTACTGGGTATCAATTTCATCTATACATACAATAAAATCCTGCTGACTATTGCAGCGATGGCCGTTGTATTGTTCATCCCGATACTTATCAATCCAGCATTCGTCGACAAGCTTATAGCCCTGTCACCGTTCCATTCCGTTACCACAACCGAAGTTTACGGCTGGAAGACGCAATCGCATAATATCCTGCTGATGCACTTCCCACCCGACTTCTTCATGGGTCTGATCCGTAATAGCGGCCCCTTCTGGGAACCGGGAGCCTTCGGCGGATATCTGATGCTGGCACTGATCTTCAATACGCTGCTGCACCACACCCTTCTAAGGAAAGAAAATCTGATATATCTCGCGGCGATCCTGACAACGTTCTCCACTACCACGTACCTGGCTCTCCTCTTCTTTACAATGGCCTACGTTTTCGTGCATATCAAAAACCCCATCATTAAATGGGGCTCTCTGATCATTTTTCTGATAATTGCTTTTGTCGGTTATCAAGAGATCGAATTCCTCGGAAAAAAAATTGGAAAAGAACTAAAAGAGACGAAATACCAGGCCCTGAAGAAGGGTGGTGATACACGAATGGCAAGCGCCTACCTTGATCTGAAGGAGATCCAGGAAAATGCGGTCACCCTGTTTTTCGGCCGCGGATCACATCCCGATACCAGAGTGCAGGGGGCAGACAAGGAAGTGCTCCGGACAAACGGAATAACCGACCTGCTTTCCAGGTTCGGCCTCATATTCTTCATCTTCACCATGTACGCCCTTTTTCTCTCCTACCGGCATCTCGCTTCCGCCGGAGAGAAAAAGAACCAGCTGGCGGCATTCGCCCTTGCTACAACAATACTGCTGGCCTTCAGCGAAATTTACTTCATCTACCTGATTTTCAAAATATTAATACTATTTCATATTGCTACGCTGCACCTTAAAAAGCAACAAACACCCCTTGAAATAGTATCCAGGCAACCGAGAGCATCAAACCTGAACACAATAACAAACTAAGTACTAATTTTTTTAAACAAACAGTATGAGCAACAAAAAGACAGCCATCGTATGTGGCGCAGGCGGATTTATAGGCGGACATCTCGTCACCAGATTAAAACGGGAGGGCTATTGGGTCAGAGGTGTGGACATCAAAGCACATGAGTATGGGAATGAAAATGCCGACGACTTTGTAGTTGGCGACCTGCGTGACTTTGAAGTCTGCAAGGCACTCTTTGACCGTCCAATTGATGAGGTATACCAGCTTGCCGCAGATATGGGTGGTGCCGGATACCTCTTCACCGGTGACAACGATGCTGCAGTAATGCACAACTCAGCCCTGATCAACCTGAACATGTTAGAAATAAGCCGATTGAACGATGTAAAGAAAATTTTCTACTCTTCCTCCGCATGTGTATATCCTGAGCACAATCAGATGGATCCTGATAACCCTAAATGTTCAGAAGATACGGTCTATCCGGCAGCTCCAGACAGCGAATACGGCTGGGAGAAACTGTTTAGCGAGAGACTGTTCCTTACCTACTACAAAAATTACCAAATGGAGGTTCGTATCGCTCGTTTCCACAATATTTTCGGACCTGAAGGCACATGGGATGGCGGTAAAGAAAAAGTTCCCGCTGCGGTTTGCCGCAAAGTGGCGTCTGCTGAAGATGGTGGAGAAATCGAAATCTGGGGCGACGGAAAACAAACCCGTTCATTCCTTTTCGTAGATGAGTGCGTTGAGGCTGTCAGAAGATTGATGGAAGGTGACTTCATCGGCCCGGTAAACATCGGATCTGAGGAAATGCTGCCAATCAACGATCTTGTTGATATGGTGGCTAAAGTAGCAGGTAAAACAATTAAAATCAAACACATCCCCGGTCCTCTGGGAGTAAGAGGTCGCAATTCAGACAATGCCCTGTTCAGAGAAAAATTAGGCTGGGCGCCATCGAGGCCACTAGTTGAAGGTATAACAACAACATACCAATGGATATCTGAACAAGTAGCAAACGCCAAAGAACAAGAAGAAACAACTACAGAAGAAATGGCATAGACCTTACATTTAAATCATCCAGGGAGCACGTAAAGTGTTCCCTTTTTTTTCTTCATATCAACCATACTACTTAACATCATTCTCCGCACCTTCCAGGTTCACATACTTCCCTGACCGGCCACCGTCTCTGATCAGCTTGTTATCATATGCCCTGTTACCTCTTGCAGAGGCCCCGTAAAACATCACAACTCCGTGATCCGGGCCTTCACTGCAGTCCAGCTCATTCAACCGCAGCACGTTCCCTGTAGACCTTCCCTTAAAATAAAAAGCATTCCCCGCCCGTACCTTTACTTTGTTGGAAACGATCTTTCCATTCCGGCAATCCACAAACATTGCCGCATAACCATCTGTTCTGATAACGTTATTATAAAGCGTATAACCGTTCACTCCAGCCAGCTCCATCCCTCTGATCTTGTCCTGATTTCCCACTTTCCCTCTGAGCTCAATGACATTATCCCGGATGATCCACCTGCTCTTCTCCGGTTGTCCTGTTGTACGCGTTAGTTCAGCGCTTGGCCCTGATCCCAGTATTCCTGTAAAGCCATACCGGCTAGCGCGCATTCGGTTTCCAATCGTCTCCAAACCCACGGTCCCCGCATTTTCAATACCGTAGTAGATATACGGGGAAGTATCCATCCGCATTTCGCTAATGCGATTATAGTTGATCTTTCCATTCACGGAGTTACCGCTTACCGATATACACGAAGGTGCCGGAAACAATTGAATGGTCCCCACATCGGTAAAAGAATTATGCGATATCTCGTAATCCCTGAACCTCGCACGCTGCGAGTCATTTTCATGGTTCTGGAACTCCACCCCCATTCTGCCGATGCCCTCAAATGTATTATAAGAAACGGAAATATTTCTGGCTTCAGCATATAACCCCTCGCTTACGAGCTTGATAGCATTCGCATGCGTCTTCGGATTCGAAAACGAGCACTGCGTAATACGGATACAATCCATCACATCATGACTTCCGTAATTGGCTATAAAGATCAGACCTTCAGCATCATCTGCCTCGCTAACCTTGTCAGAAACAAAAGAAATCCCCTGAATCTCGAGATTCCTGATTCCGCCGCTCACCTTAATAATAACGTTTTCGCTGGTCCTGAACACTGTCCCCGGTTCACCCTTCAGTATCAAATTTTGTACGTTATTGACCAATAACTTACTATTGATCAGATATACTCCCTTTGGAAAAAAGAGATTAGAGTTGCTTTTTATCAGACGCTGAATAGCCTGACTCTCGTCATGCTGTCCGTTACCTTTTACACGATGGTCCTTCACGTTTACGAATCCTGGCATGCCAGGATTCTGACGGATAAACTGTGTCTGAACGAGAATAAATATGCTGAGTAATAGTAGTTTTATATTCAAGTTTTTGGATTTATTCGTTTTTCACCGGGGTACTATAAGGAATAAATGATTTCCAGAAAACAGGGTCATACTTTTCCCAGGCATGACAGCCAAATGGCAGTTCATTATTATTCAGCTTAAGTAACACCTCAGGCATTACCTCAAAGCTGAACTTTAACGCCTGTTCAGGCTTTGCCACCTTAAACCATTTAAAAAACTTTGGAACAATGAGACCCCAGAACTCATCTTCATATCCGATATTCGACCGGAGATAGCTAACCAGGTAATTTATTCCCAGATACTTCCGGGCGAGCTGATAGTGATGTCCGTGTAAAAAGCTATAAAGCCGGTAAGATATGAAGTACTTCATAATAAAAGGTTTATTAGCCGTCACGCGTAAGAAAGAGCTGATCCTTCTCAGAGAAAAACCTCCGTTCCCCACACCTACAAATTTTAAAGGAAGCACCGGATCTTTCTTCCCTTCGAACCATGGGGCGCCGATATAATCCAGATCCTGGCTGCACCAATAATCGAGCTGATCTGAAAAAACGTAAGCGTCAGTATGATGCAGCAGCATATAATCGAAATGCTCAAAATGCCGGTAAAATGAATGGCTTACCAGCATCCTGTTATTTCGGTCCAGACTTCCAAAGAACTTCGAGGGAATCTTCACGGCACGTACATGGAGAGGCTTAAGTGCCCTGATGTACGCTTCAGGATCAATCGTCGCAGGGTAGATAAAGAAAATTTCACGGGTAGATAAAATCTTACCAATCTGCCTCAACGCATTCACTTCATTACCAGACAACTCCGAATACGGCCTGTAGATAGGAATTACCACTGCAACTTTCACGTTCGCACTATTATTACTCATGATTCTGTACTCCTTTCAATTTAAGAATGCGATAGGTTTGTATCGATGTAATTACTGATCCCGGCAGAAGACTGATGATGTTTGCAAGGCAAACTGCAGTAAGGCCAAGGTGGGTATGTCTGATCAGCAATATGGTTAGCGGAATATTAACAGCAGCACCAATGATCCCTGATATCAGCTGTAAATTCAGGTTTCCGGTACTGTTCAGGAACATAGAAAAAACATTATTAAAGATCAGCTGCGCGTTGTAGATGATCATCGCCAGTGCTAAATGATCCGCAATGACAAGCTCCCTGCCCAGCCAGAGCTGCGTCAGCGGCCTGAAAGCAAAGAACAGGATGATATTCATACAAATGAAGCCGATGTTGATATAATGCATCTTTCTGATCATACCTGCTATCCAGGCGAAGTCGCGCTGAAACCAGGCGCTCGAAAAGGCACTCCATAAAGATGCCATGACCATATTCGCCAGTAAAAAGGAGATTCCGAAGTATCGGGAAGTAATATTGAACACCGTAACAGACTTCATGTCCATCAGGCGGGCCACCAGGATTTCAGAGGTAGAAAAGATGATCAGTCCGCAAACCTGAAGCAGGAAGAACCGGTAGCCAAGCGACAGAAGTTCATTCCGCAGGGTATGGTCCACCTGGCCAAACGCAGGACTCAGGTTCCGGTACCGGCCCCTGAAAAAGTAAAAATTAAAGAATATCAGCACCAGCAAAGGAGTGCTGCTGATGGCCAGCATGACATTTTGAAAGTTTGCTGTGCCTGTAGTATAAAAAGCAAAGATCAGCCCCAGGCTGAGTACGTTCGACACCGGCATGATCGCATCATGCAGATAGACCTTTTGATCGGCAAGCAACACCACGCCAACTAGCTGCAGAACAAAGCGGACCGTAAATACCGCTATCACGATATATACACAAGAGGAGAGGTTCGCCACATCACTGGGTTGGATCCCCAGCAGGGAGTACCAGTTGAGGAAGGGGTGCAGAAAGCTGTAGGCTAAAAGAAGTGCCGAGAAGATGATCGTAATATAATAAAAGGCGGTGCTGATATATTTCCTGCCCAGCGCTTCGTTTCCCTCTGCTATAGCCTGACTGAGCTTATTGCGTAGTCCGTTCCCGATCCCGATGTCCAGAAAGGCGATCCAGTTTACTATTGAGGTAATGGTCAATACCAGGCCATACTCCCTTTCACTAACTGCCTGCAGACACAGTGGCACCATGACAAAACTCGTCAGGATCGAAAATCCTTTTAAAAGCAATGAAGAAACAGAGTTCACTAAAAGCTTGCCTGTCCGACTATTTCGTAACGTGTGAGAGTCGAAAATAGTCCTATATAGCCATAGAATAGCTTGCATAGAATAGAGCGATTTATTCTCGAAAGTAGACAAATTTGTCTGGCTCTGTCCATAAATGCTTCATATTGTATAATGATCTGGGCATTTTGAGAAGCCCAAAATCCGCCGGGCAATACCTTCAGCCGCCGCTAAGTCCGTTTACTGCAAAACGATGCGCCCGGAGGCTGAGAAAATCCGCCTTCTCAAAGCTTCCTAATTCTTTACACACAGTTATACAAGCTCTCCGGATTGGCCCCAAAAAAACATAAGTATCTTAATTTTACCTCCCTATGTAATGACGTATAGTATATCTCAATTACACATATAGCACAGTTTATGAAAGTTCTTTGGTTAACACATACCGCTTCAGGCGCAAGTAAGGCATTAAATGTCGACGATCCCGGCCGCGGCTGGATCGGCTCTCTTGAGGCGCATGTCAGGAAGATAGCAGACATCGACCTGGCCATTGCCTTTTTCAACAACCAACCCGAATTTAAGTTCTCGCTTGGAAATGTGACCTACTATCCTATCCCTTTTAAATATACCTCATTATCCGGCAAAATTGTTCAGCGTCTGTTCTCCCGCTTGTATGATTCAAACGTCGAAGCTCTGAAAAAGGTAATTGACGACTTCAAACCCGATGTCATTCATCTTTTTGGAACAGAATCAGGCATCGGCGAAGCAGTGAAATTTACACAAGTTCCCGTAGTCGTACACTTGCAGGGCCTCGTGAACCCATACCTCTACTCCTGGCTTCCCAAAGGTGTCTCCCAGCGTAAAATCTGGATGAACTCCTCTTTCAGGGCCAAACTCTTAAGACGGGGAACCTATTTCGAATATAAGCTCTTTCAAAAACGCGCCGTCCGTGAAGAAGAGATCATCAGGCATTCGAAATACTATTTCGGAAGAACAGAATGGGACAAAAACTTCATCAGGCTGCACCAGCCAGATTGTGTATATACGCATTGCGAAGAGGTATTGCGGCCACTATTTTATCGCAGCGCATGGATCCCGCCTGCAAATAACGTTTTCAAGATGGTTACCATCATCAACCCGCAGATATATAAAGGGATTGAAATCATTCTTGAAGCCGCAGCCATACTGAAAAAAAATGCCCGGTTCACTTTCGAATGGTCTGTTATCGGCCTGCAGCCCGACAATGAGATCGTCCAGCTTATAGAAGGTATCACCCGGAAAAAGTTCAAGAATTACAATATATCCTTTAAAGGATCCAAAGTGGAAGATACGCTATTGGAGGAAGTTTCAACCGCCAACCTGTTTGTTCATCCATCCCATATTGACAATAGCCCTAACAGCATCTGCGAAGCCATGTTGCTGGGCATGCCTGTTGTAGCCGGCTATGTAGGCGGTATCCCTTCGCTGATCAGCGACAACGTCAACGGTATCCTGTACAATTCAAATGACCCTTATCACCTTGCCGGCAAGATTGCAGAACTGCATAGTCAACCCGACCTCCTGAAACAACTCGGCCGGGAAGCGCGCAAGGTCGGTATGCAAAGACACAACGTAGAAACGATCGTATCCACAGTATATGCGACCTACAGGTCGATGATAGAAAAAGAAACACCTGTCTCCAAAGATTTCATAAAACAAGTATGACACAAAAAATTATAGTTATTACAGGCGGATCAGGCTTCGTTGGTTCCAACCTGGTAAAGAAGCTTAACACACAGGGTCAATCCAATATTATTATAGTTGACAACTATGACGAACGCAAGTTCCAAAACATTAAAGACTGTCAGTTTATCGACTACATCACTTACAAGAAAGGTTTAGCGCATATTGAGGAGGCATTGAGTAAATATGATGTAGCGGCAATTCTGCACATCGGCGCCAATGCAGACGTGCTGATAAAAGATGCAGAGGTTATGTTCGACGCAAATTACGATCACAGCAAGTTCTATCTCAACTATTGCCTTGAGAAGAAAATTCCCTTGTTGTATGCCTCCAGTTCAGCTGTCTACGGAAATTCAAGCAATTGCATCATTGATAATAGCTTTGAAAACCCACATAACGTATATTCCTGGTCAAAATGGATGTTCGACAAATTCGTCCTGGCTAACATGCATGCATTCGAAAGCCGCGTGGTCGGTCTGAGATTCTTCAACATCTTCGGTATGGGCGAGTTTCATAAAGACAAGAACGCCAGCCTGCCCCACCGCTTTTTTTCCTTCATCCGTGATAAAGGTTTTATAGACCTGTTTGATAAAGAAATCCAACGCGATTATGTATGGGTGGAAGACGTTTGCAACGTTATCCTTGAAATACTGAATGATAAAACAGTCGAAAACGGAATCTACAATCTCGGCAGCGGAAACCCTATCTCACACCGGGCGATGGCTGAGCTTGTCGTCGAAGAATGTGTCAAAAGGAACATCAGTACAGCAGACAGCAACCTGATCAAGTCGATCCCCATGCCCGAAGACCTGGTCCACAGCTTCCAGTTCCATACAAAGGCAGAAGACCTGTCCGAAGTAGTGAAGAAACACACCAGCGGAAACGAAAGCAAGATCCGTACCTACGTCAACCAACTTATTGATCTAAATACAGCATAAATGAAGGTATATTATTTATCGAGTTCGGCCTTTGCAGATAATCAGATCAATTTGCTGCATCACTTCCCAAAAGACGTCTCGGTTACCTATAATGTAATTATCCCGGTTAAAAATTCCAACTATTCCGAGGCAGAGATCCGTGATTATTGCCAGCAGCAGGATATCCATTTCATTCCTACACGTCTTAAGTACCGTTTCAGAGATCCGCGCCTGCTGTCCACTTATTATGGTATTCTGGCAAACATTCGCCGTGTAAATCCCGACGTTATCTTCGTCGCGAACTTTGATCAGATTTATCTCAATGCGATATTACTTACACTCGACAAGAGCAAGACGATCATAGCTATGCATGACGTGGTGAACCACAGCAACACAGCTTTCGACAAGTTAACCACGCTCGGAAAAAAACTACTGATCAACAAGTTCGATTCCTTCCTCACCTACTCCAAACCGCAGGCAACGATCCTGCGGGAGAAATATGGAAAAAAGAAGATCTACACAATTCCCCTGCCCCTGATTGGCTTTGGAGACATGCCGGTAGTGCAAAAACCAGCCGACAAGAAAACCTTTCTCTTCTTCGGTTTTATACTCCCATATAAAGGACTCGACCTGCTTTTGCGAGCCATAAGCAAACTGGCCGAAACCCGTCAGGATTTTCAACTGATCGTCGCCGGAAGAAGCTCCGACTGGGAAGAACAATATGCGCCGCTCATTAAGCATCCCGAGCTGGTCTCAGCAAACATCGGGTTCATCGAGAATCACGACATCCCGGCTTACTTTGCAAAAGCCGACTATCTGGTTCTGCCCTATCGGGATACCACACAAAGCGGGCCGCTTATGATCGCCTACAACTACAATATTCCGGTGCTCGCCAGCAACGCCGAAGGCTTCCACGAGTTCTTTGAAAACGGCACCACAGGGTATATGTTCAACCTTGCTAAACAGGGCGATCTGGAGCGAGTCCTCGACGAGGCACTTGACCGTCCGGACGAGGAATATAAAAAGTTAAAGCAGAAACTTGCCGCTCATACACACCAGCATTTCGCTATCACGCAGCTCGTAGAAGCCTATGTAGACATGTTTAAAAAAACAACATCATGATTATACGTTCCAGAGCACCACTAAGACTAGGTCTCGCAGGAGGAGGCACTGATGTAAGCCCTTACAGCGATCTTTACGGCGGTGCAATTTTGAATGCCACGATCAACAAGTTTGCCTATGCAACCCTGATGCCCCTGGACATTCCACAGATCGTCATCAAATGCCACGATATCAACGAGCATCATGTATTCAATAATGTCGACGAGTTTGACATGAAGGATTCCAAGCTCCGCCTGATTCAGGGCATTCATAACCGCATCCGCAGGGAGTTCAATATTACAAAGCCAATGTTCTACCAGTTAGAAACATACGTTGATGCCCCTCCCGGATCAGGACTCGGCTCATCCTCCACACTCGTCGTAGCCATCGTCGCTGCCTTTGCCGAATGGCTCGGACTGCCGCTTGGAGAGTATGATCTTGCGCAGCTGGCTTATAGCATCGAGCGCGAAGACCTCGGATTATCCGGCGGAAAGCAAGACCAGTATGCAGCAACATTCGGTGGTTTTAATTTTATGGAGTTCTACGCGGATCGCGTGGTCGTCAACCCGCTACGTATCAAGCAGGAATACATCCACGAGCTGGAATTCTCGCTGATCCAGTATTATACCGGCACCTCCCGTCTTTCTTCCCGCATTATCGACGCACAGGTTAAAAATGTATCAGACCATTCAACAAAATCTATCGACGGCATGCATTCCCTGAAAAGCCTGGCCTATAATATGAAGGAGGCCCTTCTCCGCGGAAAACTGAACGAAATCGGCAACCTGCTCAACGATGGCTGGCAGTCGAAAAAGGAAACAGCCGACGAGATCAGCAATCCAATGATCGACGAAATCTACGAAACCGCTATCCGAAATGGCGCTCTGGGAGGCAAGATGTCCGGTGCCGGTGGTGGCGGATACATGATGTTCTACGTCAAGAACTGCTTCGTCTATCATATTACAAACGTCCTGAAAGAATACGGCGGACTCGTAGAACGCGTTAGTTTCTACGACAAAGGCGTGCTCACCTGGAAAACCAATTCTTAAAAAATGTCAGAAACTTTAATCATACAAAGAATATCCGAAAGCATCGATGTAAAGACAGCGATTATCAAAGACCCTGATCTTATTCATACCATCAGTGATGTAGCGGGACATATCATCGATACCTTCAAAGCAGACGGAAAGGTCTTATTCTGCGGAAACGGTGGTAGTGCGGCAGACGCACAGCACCTGGCCGCAGAATTTTCCGGCAGGTTTTATTTCGATAGGGACCCGCTGTTCGCGGAAGCATTACACGTCAACACCTCTTACGTTACCGCCGTCGCTAACGATTATTCCTACGATGAGATCTATGCCCGGCTGATCAAAGCCAAAGGAAGAATGGGTGATATCCTGATAGGCATCTCCACTTCCGGAAACTCAGAAAACATCATCCGTGCATTCCGGGAAGCAAGAGCAAGAGGCATGCTGACTATCGCGCTTACAGGACAGACAGGCGGGAAAATGAAAAATGAAGTTGACATACTCCTTAATGTACCCTCCGTCGATACTCCGAGAATCCAGGAATCACATATCCTGATCGGGCATATCATTTGTGAGATCGTAGAATCAAACCTATTTAAGGCACCAGGAAATGACTGAGGAAGCAATCGTATTAGCAGGAGGCCTCGGAACACGACTCCAATCTGTAGTAAAGGATGTACCCAAGCCGATGGCCCAGGTGGCAGGACGACCCTTCCTTGACTATATCATGCACTTTCTGGCGAAAAATCACATCAAAAAAGTCGTGCTGGCAGTGGGCCATAAATATGAAATTATTCAGGAACACCTTGACAAGGCAGAAAACCGCTATGGCCTGGAAGTTACCTACAGCATTGAGAACGAATTGCTTGGCACAGGCGGAGCTATATATCAGGCGTTCAGCCATATCAGTGGCGACAACGCGTTTATAATAAACGGCGACACCTATTTCGACATGTCGTTAAGCGATCTGAACAAGTTTGCCGGCGCTCATAATGCAGAGCTGGCCTTTGCCCTCAAAGAGACCACAGACTCGCAGCGCTATGGCAACGTCGTCTGCTCATCCGACAGCAAAATTCTTTCATTCACAGAGAAGGGCGAAACAGAAGAGACGACCATCCGTATAAATGGCGGCATCTATCTCATGCGGAAATCTCTATTGGCACGCTATCCTATGCCGGAAAAGTTTTCCATAGAGCAAGATTTCTTTCAAAGCAAAACCCCGGATCTAAATGCCTATGGCAAAACATACCCCGGGACATTTATTGATATCGGGATACCCGAAGATTTTGATAGAGCTCAAATTCTCCTTGCGAACATATTGAAATCATGAAATACGACACCCTATTTCTCGACAGAGACGGCGTATTGAACCGGAAAATTGAAGATGGCTATGTGCTCTTACCTCAGGATATTGAAATATTACCCGGCATTCCTGAATTCCTTAAATGGGCACATCAGGCCTTCCGGCAAATTATCGTCGTTACCAATCAACGTTGTATAGGTCGCCGGATGATAGAATTAGCCAACATAGAGGCCATCAACCAGGTCATCAATGAAAAAACAGGCAAATTCATCAGCAGTTTTTTCATGTGCCCGCATCTTGACGAGGACAACTGCAGCTGCCGCAAGCCAAAGAATGGCTTATTCCTTGCAGCTGCCGAGCGTTACGCCATTGACTTTAAAAATTCATGGATGGTAGGAGATTCCGAAACAGACCTCGTCCCGGCAAAGGCCCTCATGATGAGCACCGTATTCATCTCACAAAAGAACAGTACTTTCGCAGATGTAACACTTAATTCAACTGCAGATTTGATTACAACTTTTAGGGCCCTTAATCAAACGAAATAATAAACGTCGCCCCTTCTCCGGGCTTACTCTCCAGCTGGATCCGTCCGCCCATAGACGTCACATGATGATGAACCAGGTATAACCCAATCCCTTTACTATCGTGATGATTATGAAACTTCTGGTGAAGACCGAACACCCTGTCCTTTACCTGGTTCATGTCAAAACCCTGACCCGCATCTGAGAAAACCAGTTGCTTTACACCCTCTTCAACCCGCGTCCGAACAAATATCCTGGGTACTGAGCCACTCCTGGCATACTTGATGGAATTGGTGAGGAGGTTGAGATAGATGCTTTCCATATACAACCTGTTGAAGCGGACGTGGCTAAAAGCGCTGAAGTCCGTGTGGAGCTCCGCATTCGTATGTTTCATAAGAGAGTCTAACGAACCCGTCACTAGCTGCAGACACTCGTCCAGATCCAGTTCTTCCTGCGAAATGTTTAAAATATCCTTCTGCGACAGCATCTCCACGTAAGTATCCAGGGTACTTCTCAGATTATCTGTGGCAAGTTTCAGCATATCAATAAACTTACGAGTCTCCGGATCGTCGATTTTCGATACGTCCATTAAGCTGAATACCGCAAGAAGGTTATTAACCGGTGCACGCAGGTCATGAGATGTTGCATAGGTCAATTGTTTCAGGTTGTCAACGCTTTTGGTCATCTTGGTCAGCAGCTGATTCCGGTCGTCGTCCAGCTTCCGCTGATGAGAAACGTCCTTTGCGATTCCAAAAATAACTTGCGCACTTTCAATGGGCATAGCCGTCCAGGAGAACCAGCGTATATGTCCGGCTTTCGTCAGATAGCGGTTTTCAAAATTAGTCAGCGTCAGATTATATTTCATTCTTTCGAAAGCAGCATTGGTTCGAAGCTGGTCTTCCGGATATAATAAATCCCGAATGGGCTTGCCGACCAATTCATCTACAGAATATCCGAGTGCGTGGGCGAAGGCCTTATTAACCCTTACGCAAAGGCCATCGTGCCCTGCAATACATATACCATCCGGCGATAATTCGAAATAATGTTCGAGGTCAAAATCATTGCCCATAACGCATGTACTATTAGAAGTTGGAACAGCAAGTTACAAATACCTCGGTCGAAACGAATACACATTATCTGCACAGTAATTCTCAACAGTTGTCCTAAGCTTACACAAGCTATAGATTATCAGTTTTCCCTACAATATCCTGTATAACATTATCGAGTTCCTCCACCGCCTCATTCATTAGCGTTAACATCATTCTGACCTGTCCCTCATCTTTCTCATAATTACAAATCAGATCAGCCAGCCCTTTTATCCTCATCAACGGTGCCCTTACAATATGCGATTGGATAAAAGCGATATCCCTGAGCCGCTTATTTTGCTCTTCAATTGCCTGTATATACTCCACCCGTTCAGTAACATCCTGGGTATTGCTTACTAGTCCTCCTACTGCCGGATCGTCTGTCATATCGGTGATCACCGTTTCGATCCAGCGATACTCAGCTCCGTCCCGTTTAAAACGAAAAGGTGGAATACGCAGTTGTTTAGTGGTATGAGAAGCATCGAGCAAACCCCGGATTCTTTCCATATCTTCCGGATGAACAAATTCCAGAACGTTTTTTCCTACCCAAAACTCAGGCCCTACACCCAGCGTGGCTATAGAAGAAGGACTCATATATAAATATGTTCCCCTCCGGTCAATGATGGCAATTACATCCGATCCATTCTGCACCAGTGCCTTAAACCGCTGTTCACTCTCTTCCAGGGCCCTCTCCGCCGCCATACGCTCCGTAATATCCTTGAAGTAAACAGACAATCCGTTCGGCGATGGAAAAATCGCAAACTCAAGCCATACCTGCAGCGCATTCGAAAACTCCTCATAGCGAACAGAGGTCCGCTCATTAACGGCACGTTGTTGGCAGGCGTAGAATTTCTCTGAAAAACTGTTCGGGAGAACATGCCAGAGATTTTGACCAATCACCTCGTCACTGCTCTTCTTCAGAAGGCGCTCCGCTTCCCTGTTCCAGTATTCCACAATGGAGTTGCGATCTATAGCAAAAAAACCATCACGAATACTTTCAATAATGCTGGCCATCCGCTGGTGATACTGCTCAAGCTGCCTTTCAGCATTCCGCAGGTTCGTAATGTTTCGGGCAACCAGATGCACACCGATGATGTCCTGGTTAATCTTGATCGGCATACAGGTACAGCTGACTACAAATCTGTTGCCCCGCGTACTGATAAAGTGCGTTTCAAACTTGGGCATCTCACCAAGAAGGGCTTTCTGAAAACCGGTAAAAACACGCGAAAAATCTTCAGGTGCAATAAAAGGAACAAAGGATCGCTTAAGGAGATCTTCCTTCGAACATTCCGTCAGATTCAGTAAAGCAAGGTTAGCACTCAGAAAGTTACCTTTCAGATCCAGCGAAGCCACAGCGTCCGGATATGCGTCGATCAGCGGATCAAGAGATTTCTCTTCAGCCTCAGAAAGCACACTTTTCGTTACGTCAACCACATGCTGGAGGATATAATGTACTTCCCCATCCTCATCAAGGAGCGGTGACATCTCAAAGGTCCAGAACCGCACCTCATAGCCTTCCTCCGTCCGGAGATCGAATCGCTGCAACGCACACCGTTGCTTCTTTTTCAGCAACAAGGTACGCTCCAGACAGTCCTTCAGGACCCTCAAACCTTTAACATTATGTTCGCCTTCACCGGCTTTAAACCCGTCGAACACACTGTTCCCGACAATTACAGAAGGATCAGTCTGAGCCATCTCACAAAATGCGGCATTTGCCTCAACGATAGTAAAATGCGGCTTATCAGCCCACATGATCAGGTAAGCATTGGGAGATGCTTCTAAAAATGGTCTGATGTGATTGAGGTCGAGCATACCGGGTTAACGCTTACAAAGCTACGTAATTTCAAGCACCTAAAACTCTGAAATTCCAGAAAGCTAAAGGAGATCAACTGATACACAAGGCAAAGTAAAGTAAAATACCGAGCCCTGCCCTTCAACGCTCTCTACCCAGATCCTGCCACCGTGGTCGGTAACAATTTTTGACGCGACATAGAGCCCCATACCCAGTCCCGAGTGCGAGTGCAACACGTCCTTATCCCGATAAAATTTGTTGAAGACAGACTTAATGCTCTCGTCAGACATCCCGATTCCCTGATCTTTCACCGAAACCTGCAGGAAATCATCTACCCTGCGGGTACACTTCATTTCAATCGGTGTACCTTCCGGTGAGTACTTTGCGGCATTGGTTAATATATTGGAAACAACCTGCTCCAGGCGCAAGCGGTCGACATTTACCCAGGCGTTCTCACAAGTATGCACAGACACCTCATTATCCGGAAGGATATGTTGAATCACCTGCACAGCATCGCTAACGAAAGCGTTCATTTCCAAAAGCTCCGGACTGTATTGCAAGCTCCCGTTCTCCAGCTTTGAAACGTCGAGCAGCTGCTGCACCAGGGCAAGCAGCTTCGAAGTCTGAAGGTCAACTTTACCGAGTATAGTCTCAAGCTCGCTGTTTTCCTTTGCGCTCATGGATTTCGCTATCTGCGTATAAGCTTTAATAATCGTTATAGGCGTCTTAATCTCGTGACTGGCGATACTGATAAACTCCGTCTTTTTCTCGTCGATGATCTTCGAGCGACGCAGTTCCTCCTCCTGTTCTTCCGTAATTCTGTTCAGGGTCGAGTTACGAACCTTTATCTCCTCATAGGCATTTAAAGGACTGGATACTTCGAAATACTTCACCAGCAGATTGGTCTTCAGCGGATCAAGCTTCAGGGAACGAGGCAAACCCATTCTGATCATGATCACTTTATTCTTAAGCTCTTCCGTAAGACTGAACTCCGGAACAAGCTTCTGAGCATAATAAAACCCTGTATCATAACTATTGAATCCAACACTTCTGTCGCAAGTAATGGTCGCCTTAAGCGAATAACGTCCGCCATTAATCTCCAGACTTATCCGCAGGACACCCGTATCCGTATGCTCAATTACGGTACGCGAAATCTCCGACACAGCCGTCGCAAAGGTCGTCTGAGTCGCAATCGTTAAACCCAGTTTCCCTGCGACCGCAATGGACTTCCGGTGAGCAAGCACCAGATCCATTTCATTCTCAAGCGAGATCGTGACAAGTGTTATCATCTTATTTAATTTTCGCCATTACCACCGACATATCATCAGTTCTGCGCGCATGGTCCTTATACAAGGCTGCGGCAAGAACCGTTTGATCATATCTGTACATCTGCGGATACCGCGCCAGATCTATACGGGTCTTAATCCCGTCAGAGCATAGCATGATCTGATTGTACTGATCAGCAGGATACTCCTGGTCACTCATAGTGCCCGGAATATTATGCCCAACGATACCATTATAAGACATGTGATTTTTAAAGCTCGCCGGACCGATCATCCTTGCAGCTATATTACCAACCCCCGCAGAGCTCCAGGTCCTGTTCCGGAAGTCAAAACCCGTGATGTTTATCACCGCTCCCCTGGTTTTCTTTATCGCCTGATGAATAAAGCGGATCGTTTCAGTAGGACTGTAATCAGGAAAGATCCTGAAGGCCACCGCCGCTTCGTTCACTGCTTTATTTGCTTCCGGACCATGCCCCAGACCATCGGCAAGCATTATTTTAAGATATCTCTCAGTCTTCTTAAACAAAAAACCGTCCCCGCTCACCGTTTCCCCCGGTTTTGCCACCACAATAGGACGCAACAATACCTTCGAAGGAAGCTTCACCATCTCCGGATCGTTGTAAACCCTGCTGAGAACGATCGTTCCCCATCCGATCTGAGAATAAAGTTCAAAAGTATCCGAAAGACGCCTGATGCTGCCCAGACCGTGACCCAGCGTACTGCCGGTCGACATACCGTCTTGCATCATCCTCGACGGGTTCACCATACCCGGTCCGTTATCAATGCTGATCAGCTCTATATAAGGCGATCCCCCGTTGCTGAAAATACCCATCAGGATCTCACCGTCGTCACTATATTTAAAAAGATTGGAAGTCATTTCCGCTACGATCAGATCAAGCATATTAATCCGTGCCTCATCAAAACCTGCCTCACCCGCTGCCCTGTGAATCTCCTTTTTGATCAGAGAAAAATAGCTTCTGTCATTCGCTATAAAACTAACATGCGTCGCATCAACCATTAGCCCATTTTAATATGGTCACCGTAGTGCCCTCACCCACCTTACTCCTGATGTCAAATTCATTAACCAGCCGTTTTGTACCCGGCAGTCCAAGCCCTAAACTTTTACCCGTGGAAAAACCGTCCTGCATAGCTTTTGGGATATCGGGTATACCTGGCCCCTTATCTGTAAATGTCAGGCGGATCCCATTCATGCGCCCGCTCGACACCACTTCTATCGTACATTTACCGCCATTTGCATAGCGCATCATGTTACGTAATAATTCACTCGCTGCCGTGATTAAACGTGTCTGGTTTACGAGGCCCATCTTGATTTTTACAGCGACCTCCTTCACGCGGTTCTTTGCGAAAACCACATCCTGCTCCTTCATAACCTCGATAGTATCTTTACTCAGCGATAAGGTCATCCTCGGTCAGGTCTTGATCCTCATCTTGTTCTTCAAGATCGATCATCGATTTAAGCAGGTCCATACCTTTTTCCACGTTCAGTGCGGTATGCACACCCTTAAGCGGTAAACCCAGTTCGATCAGCGTAATCGCAACAGCAGGCTGCATACCCACCACAACAGTTTGGGCATCCAGGATCCTGGACATGCTGGCAATATTGCCAATGATGCGACCCATAAATGAATCCACTATAGAAACCGCAGAAATATCAATCAATACACCTCTCGCCCTCGTCTTATCAACCATCTGAATCAGATCAGATTCCAGATTCAATGCCAGACGATCGTACAGGTCAACCTGGATCGTAACCAGCAGGAAGGCTCCCATCCTCAGAATAGGAATTTTATCCATAGTAGTGTTTTAAAAAGTATTAGACTTCTGCATAGAATTCGCTTTCCTCACCTCTAAACGCATGCTTTTAAAAGCATAAGCCAGCGCACTTGCCAGAGAAGCCTTCGTGATGATGCTCGAAAGGTCAATACCCAGGTGAACAACAGTCTGTGCAATCTCCGGACGGATACCGCTGATAATGCACTCTGCGCCCATCAGGCGAGTAGCGCTAACCGTCTTGATCAGATGTTGTGCCACCAGTGAATCCACCGCCGGAACACCCGAAATATCCAGGATAGCGATGCTTGAACCTGTTTCCACAATTTCCTGCAGAAGGTTCTCCATCACGATCTGCGTACGGGCACTGTCAAGCGTACCGATGATCGGCAAAGCCAGAATGCCATCCCAAACGCGGATAACCGGAGTGGAAATATCAGCGATCTCATCCGTCTGGCGGAGGATCACCTCTTCGCGTCCTTTAATGAACGTCTCGAACGTCACTACGCTCAGGCTATCCATCAGGCGACTAATTTTCATGCTTTCGTCAAACAGCGCCTGCGGGTTGTCTGAAATCTCGTTCTGCAGAACAGTCAGCAAAGCCTCTTTCAAAGTAAATACGAAATTCCCGGTTTCACGCGGACTGAAACCCTGGCGTGCACGGGTAATAGAAATACCGCCTAAAATCTCAATGACGGGGCTCCATTCGTCTGAGTTCAGGTCAGTTAAGTCAGCCATCGACAGGTTACCTACTAACGCAGAAATCAGCTCTTCTGATTGGCTGCGCAGCTCCTCGTTGGAAATAAGATCTTCGCGCAGGCTATCGTCGGCTAATTGATTCTTCATCCATTGTTCCAGGATGGCCTTCTTCTTTGATTCTAGCAATTTGTGTGTATTATATGACATAGAGTGAATCCCAATTATCGTGGAAAGGTACTCAACCTATTCAACATTGAGAAATATTATTTTCATTGCCATGCGACTAACTTCCCCCCTTAATCCGGTTCTGAATATCTTCACTTCCCGTCCTTCTGTCACGCTTACCAAGATTCTGATTACCAAATCTGTACGAGAAAGATAACATAGCTCTGCGGCTGTCGCGGTCGACATGCGTATTCATATCAATGCCTCCATACAGGGTCCGCTCCTTGAACTGCCTGCTCTGGAAGATGTCGTTGATCAGTAACTTCAGCGTCGCTTTTTTCCCGAGAACCAGTTTCTGCACGCCGGCAGACACCATATAATTACTCCGGTACCGGGAGATGCCATAAACAGAGCCACCATCATAGAAACCATTCAATTCCATGCTGTAACCTGCCCCGGCCCTGAAGGTATTTTGGCTGTTCAGGCTAAAACTGGTCGCACTTCTATTGAAACCTCCCCCCTCACCCGTACCCTGATAGGCATTATGAAACACGTTCGCGAAATGCGTGGCAGTCCACCATTCCCCAACCGAAACAGAAGCAGTAAAACTGATCCCATAATTAACCAGGCTGCTTAAATTCTGAGGCATTTCAAAAGTGGTGTTCAGCGAGTCGATCTGACCGTTCATCCAGGTCATTACATCGCCGGTCCGGCTGTAACTGAGCGCGGTTGTATACTTACTTTTGAAGCTGTGGCTCAGCTGGAAGCTATTGATCAGCTCAGGCTTCAGCAGCGGATTTCCCTGGTAGAACAAAAGCGGGTCCCTGAACACACGAAAAGGGTTAAGGTCACCATAATCCGGACGCTCAATTCGCCTGCTGTAAGCCGCCTGGAACTGATGATCCTCTCCCAGACTCCTGTTCACAAACACCGAAGGGAATAGCTGAAAGTAGCTGCGGCTTGTCAGCATATCTGTGGTGATCTGATGTCCCTCCGTTCGAGTGTACTCCCCTCTCAACCCTGCCTGCACACTGAATTTCCCCAGCGAGGCCTGAAGATTCACATAACCCGCATGAATCTGCTCCTCATACCTGAAATGATTGCTTCCACTACTATCATATTCCCAGTTACCCTTGTTTAAAAGATCATACCTCAGGTTATTGTCAGACGACGTAAAACTGCTTTTCAAGCCACTTTCCAGCTTCAGGCGTTCCGTCAGCGGATCAGTATAATCCACTTTCAACAGATACACATCGGTGACCGCTGGAACGTAGCCTTTCCTGGTAAGATTCGTTTCCGGTTGCCCCTCAGCCGAAGCCACCGTAACCGTGTTCAGATTCAGCCTGGAAGTAAACCGGTTGCCCGCAAAATCAGCGTCCGCGGAGAGCTCCCGTCCCGTTTTAATGAACTTATACAAATAATTGAGGTTATACGTCAGGTTTTCCCAGCTCTGTTCATCATAATTAGAGGTAAGCATATCGCTCAGCAATAAACCGTCCTTATCCTTCAACCGGTTCGTTGTTTTGCTGTCATGCGTGTACTGTCCGGTATTCCCGTTTATCAGAAAGCCGAGCGTACTCTTAGCAGTCAGATGGTAATCCAGGCCTAGCCTGAAATTATGCGTATGGAGAGGTTCGTTCGTCCGCGTATACTGATCCGAGGTCCTGTCCGCCAGACCGGTCGCCACACCACTATCGTAAAAGCGCCTCACGAAGTCGAGATATTCCGTTTCTCCCCGATAGGCATAATCATAGCTCCCATATATATTCATCCGGTTACCGCGATAGTTCAAATTCAGGCCGCTACCATAACGGGCATTCCTTCCCGCCCCTCCGTTGAGAGAAACCGTACCGTTAAAGCCGGTGGCCATGTTCTTCTTCATCCTGATATTGATAATGCCCCCGGTCCCCGCAGCATCATATTTAGCAGAAGGATTGGTCATGATCTCGATCTTCGAGATCGAGGATGAATTGGTGGCTTTCAGGAGGATACTCAATTCCGAAGGAGACAGATACGTAGATTTTCCGTTGATCATCACCATCACGCCCGGCTTCCCCTTCAGCGAGATCACACCATCCTGATCCACTGTCACCCCCGGAGCCCTCTCCAGCAACTCAAGAGCCGTATTGCCTTCAGCAAGAATGCTGTTCTCAACATGAAGAACAGTCTTGTCTATATCCTGTTCAATCTGCTTTTTATGAACAGTAATGGTCACACTGTTTAAAAAGATGCTATCCTTCCGCATCTGCGCCAGGGCAGTACTGTCAGTCGACTGCCCCCATACCGGAGACCAGCTGTTAACAACAAGCAGAAAGGCCAGAACCGAAGCATATCGCGGTACTTTGGGTTTCTTTCTCTTATTCCACCAGATAAAAAATCCTGTAATTGGCAGACTGGCACAGATCAAACTGGCCAGGAAATACAGAATCTTCGTCAGCAATCCACCTGTAGCACCCACATGCAGCGAATAGTTCAGCTTTCTCACCTGGTCAGCAAAAGGCATATCCGAAAGGCGCTTGTTGGAAGACGGCATTAATTCCAGCGTTGCCGGATCAAAGATCAGATCCCGCCAGAAACCATTGGTCATATCCGTACAAGCATAGATAGGCTCATCCGGCTTCCTGATCTCCTGTTCAAACACCAGGATACACCCTGTAATACTCAGAAAAACAACTATTATCCCCGACGTCAGCCCCAGCCAAAGATGAAGCCAGGCATTAATTTTTGAAAACATGCAAGCAGATTAAAACATTAAATAAAAAGACCCGGAAACGAATCCGTCCCGGGTCTTTATCAGAAACAGAGCGTACTAAAACTTAGTTAAGCTTATACAGAATCGGAGTATTATCGCTTCCCCCCTCTACTTTCAAACCTTTTTTAAGCGTATCCCCAATCGGATCATACTCATAAATATAGATCGCGTCAGCAGTAGGATCATTCACGGCGATATAAGCCTTGCCATCATGAACAACAGCAGAACGTGAGTTCAACAGAGGAGGAAGATCAAGCTTCTTTACAATTTGCTGCGTATTCACATCCACCACCAGGTATTCCCACATATCAGCATACCACCAGTCGTTCCACTCTTTTACCTTATTCTCGGCGTCATGCGCATTGATCAGGATCACCTTACCGTTCCCCAGGTCACATACACCCAGTTGCTTGTCATTATTGGTAATAGCCGAAACGTTGAAGAAGTACCCCGGATCAATAGTCGTACTACCCTCTTTAATCCGGAAGAATCCGGTAGGCATATTCGGTTTATTCGCACCCAGCGCAATAGGGTGGGTCAGCACAAACGTATTCCCCTTGTCAGTAAACTGACTGAAGTAGCCGTTTCTCAGCGCACCGATCGGTGCAGAACGCTCATCCTCGCTACTCACCGTAAAGTTCGTCAGGCTCGGAAAATCTACCACCCCCAGATATGACTTATCCGGACTCACCTTTGTCTCTTCATTATATAAACCGTAACCCACCAACAGCTTATCACCTCTCGGGATAACAGAGAAGATCTGCCTGCTATGACCGGCAGGAACGCCTGTTGTTCCAAAATCACCGCTTTTCACCAGCGTCATAGTAGCCGTATTCACGATCGCATAGATATTGCTGCTTCTCGGGCCAAACATCACCTGATCATCGTCCAGCCATACGTGCCATCCCAGATAAGGACTCGCAAAAGAATTAAAAGGAATCTCCTTTACAGTCGTCAGCAGGTCGTTTTCAAAAACATACTTGCCAAACTTCCCCTCGTTTGGATCCAGGTGGTAGAACGTACGGCCTTTCTGGATAATATTCTCTCCCCAGGTGAAGATATTAGTCACGTTCACGCCATTACCCTTGATGCCTATAGTACCCTCGGTCAGAGAGTTAATATTCAGCAGATAGTCACTGTCACCCACCGTGTAGATCACAGCATACTCGCCATTCGGTGTCTGCGGATTATCGGCTTTGTCGTCTTTCGAACAGGCGCTGAAACCACCGGCTATAATAAGCGCGGCCATTAAAACCAGGACCCGATTTTTCATTGATGTATACATAATTTATATTGATGATTTATTAATTCTGTGTAATGGCATAGCGCAGTTTCAGAGAAAAAGACCTGCCGGGTTTCTGAAGCTTAAACTGGTCATAGGCAATCTCATTCGTGAGGTTCCTGCTTTCCAGCGAAATATTATATCTGCCGCCCTGCGTCGAGCAAGTCAGACTTGCGTTCTGAATCCACTGCCGCGGGATATAGGTGTTCGTTTCCGGACTGCCCAGTTTAGACCAGTCAGTAGAATAATCATTGATAAACTGCATGAACCAGTTAAACTGCAGGCGCGTACCCTTGCCGAGCAGATTGTCCTGCCCGATGTTAAAATCAAGGTTTCCATAAAGCCAGGGCTGATTAGGAATGCGGCTCAGGTAACGTGGATCCTCACGGAGCGTGCCCCTGGCATACTTCTGCCGGTTCACGGCGTTCTGCCAGGTCATATTCAGCATGATCCCGAATAAGCGCTGATGATCATAACGAAGCTCACCCTCCAGTCCGTTTACGATGATACCCTCCGCGTTGTAAGACTGCGAATAATTGCCATCCGCGCCGCCGACAGAAGGAGTAGAAATGATAAAATCGTTCGCATCCCGGTAATAGCCCGAAGCCTCCGCACGGAACCGGCCCTTTCCCAAATTGCTGTTAAAGTACAGACCCAGGTTATAGTTATGACTGCTTTCAGGCTTCAGGTCCGGGTTGCCCAGGATCTCTTCCCGGTTCCCGTACAGCTCCACCAACGAAGGCAGGCGATACGCAAATTCATAAGAAGCCTTGATTCCGGTAGTTCCGCTCAGCTTATAGCTGGAGGCCAGACCATAACCCCAATAATGTTTCCGCGCATCCGTAGCCACATCATCTTTGTCATAGATCTTCGATGACATACCAAAAAGCTTCCCGAAAAAATTAGTATTCAGGCGGCCATCAAACAACAGCTGCTGATAGCTAAGCCCCGTAATGTTCTTGTTCAACCGGTTCGAGCGGTCATAAGAATGATTGTAAGGGTCAATTTCATTATAGCTCTCGCGGTACGTTCTGTTGTAATTATGATTTAAGCTGATGATATGGTTTTCAGCGATGCGATAAGAAAGATTAAGCTGAGCAAGCGCATAATGCCCGTCCAGATGGCTGATCGATTTTTTCTCACCCGAAAGCTCACTGCCCAGGTTCGATCCTGCACCCTGGCGCGGAAACGCACGTCCGTCCCAGCTATACGTCATACCGCTGGTGTCCGTAACCACACTTTTGTTTCCCGAAAAGCTGGCAAAGGCACTGGCCGAGAGCCCTTCTATAAACAGGTTATCTTTACGGTAGCGTAGTGAAGGGATGATGTTATGCCCTTTACTATTGATCGCCCCGATCACCCGCTCCTGGTTGGCACCGGTTTGCCGCTCTTTATAATTGGAAGTATAGGTGATGCCGGCTACAAATATATCCGCCCATTTCTTCTCCGAAACACCCGCCTCCACTTGACCCATAAATGACTCGAATCCATCATGAAAACGGCGGATCTTGTCCAGATTAACAAAATCCGTATTATCCGAATTGGGTACACGCAGTCGTACATTTGCCTTCGGATTGTTGTACATGTAATAGTTATTATCCGAAAAGTTGTAGTAAGAACTAACGTTTGTGGTAATGCCCGTTTTTTTGTCAGTAAAGCTGCCCGACAGTGAAGCACGGTGCGTATTGAAAGATCCGATGCTGTAGCTTGCGTCCAGGGTCTTACCCTTATTGCGCTTAGTGATAATGTTCACCGCCCCGCCCAGAGCATCCGAGCCCAGATGCGCCGGCACCACCCCTTTATACACCTCGATCCGTTCGGCCAGATTAACGGGGATATTGTTCAGGGTCATCCCACTCCCGTAAGACTCAAGAGGAATCCCGTCAATAAAGAATTTCACATGATCACCCGAGAGCCCGTTGATAGAAAACTCAAAGTCAGAACCCAAACCGCCCTGCTCCCGTACCTTCACCCCCGCCGAGCGGTTAAGCACCTGGCTCAGATCAGTCGTGGTGTTGACATAGTGCTTCATCTCAATGGAATTCACCGAGAAGCCTGAACTTTTAATTTTCATTGCGTCCGACTGTGCCTTCACCGTCACAATGTCAAGCTGATGGATGTCCCCCGAAATGGAGTCAGGAGCCTGAGCAGCCACTAAATAAGGGAATAGAAATAAAGAAGATAAGAGTAATGGTACCCGGTAAAACATTTCTTAGTATGGTGTATTTATACTGTAGGTAGCATAAGTACGGCCCATACCGAAGGTGGGAAATGAAATTATTTATAAAAGCTTTTCAGGAAATCCAGAGCAGTATCCTCAGATGGGAACTCGTCACTCTTCGCGAAACCCATTTCCCAGGTCTTAAAGTTTCGTTTATTAATCGACTCTGTCTTCAGCACGACAACCTCATGATGGCGGCTATCGTTCTTAATCTTGTCAAAAACACTCTCAACCAGAAACCTGGAACCTTCAAGCACCTGCATAAAACGGCCTTGCCTATCCATACCGTATTCACCCTCCACATACACCAGCATCCCCGTGATCACCAGCTCCCGGTTACGCGTACGAGCCTGCTGCAACAAGAGCCTTAATGCTTCGTCTGTCATCAGCTCTGCGGCAATGCTGCAATAGATCAAATAGTACAACATATCAGTTCAACTTGTCAATTCTTAAAATAAAATCCGTATCACCCGATAAACGCAGACCTTTCCTGAGAGAGCCTTTCGCAATATCATAAACCCAGATATAATTTCCTTCAGTCGAAGAATTAACAGCAATATAAGCTTTTCCGTTTACTATAAGTACACATTCTCTCCTGGTACCCTTGTCCAGCGGCAGATCCAGTTTCCTGAGCACCGTCCCTTTCGCTCCAGCAGATACTCCTTTCCGGCTTCATCCATAATATAGATACTGTACTTTTTTTCAGAGCCCGCTTCACCACTAAGGGCTGGACACGATCTTCTCCACTTTGTGCACCTCCTTCGACTCCCCTTCAGGAAGCTCAAGCACCTCATCACTTTCCGCAGAAAACAGCCAGTCCTCTACCGTCGCACGCTCCTTCGGGCTGCATGCACCTCTCTGATATCTGTCTATAAGGTCCCATTAGATCTTCATGGCTACAGTAACAAGCGTTACAATAACAATGTATGAAAGGAAGTCTAAACGCGTTACCAGCATCAAATATATCTTATTTAGATCGATTATTAAAGACTACCCTAAATTAGATAACCCTTGATAGACATAAATAAGTTCCTTCAGATTTATGTACAGGTCTACTGTTTTTCCTTTGATAAAATGTAACTCTTTACATATATTAGTACGAATAAATGGAAGAACATGCAAAGAAGACAATATAATTCATTGATCAAATGGAAACTGAGTCTTACAAGGAAACCCCTTTTGATAAAGGGGGCACGACAAGTAGGCAAGACCTGGCTAATGAAAGCTTTTGGCAAGGGCGAATACGAAAAGTGTGTTTACATTAACCTGGAGAGCAATAAAAGGCTGCAACAGATTTTTTCCGGCGACTTCGATATCCCGCGAATCATCACCGCTTTAGAAATTGAGTCGTCCGTGACCATCGAAGCTCAAAATACATTGATTATATTGGATGAGATTCAGGAAGCACCTGGTGCCATCACTTCATTAAAGTACTTCTATGAAAATGCACCAGAGTACCATATAATCTCCGCTGGCTCATTGCTTGGAGTGGCATTAAACAGGCAAACATCATTCCCTGTGGGGAAGGTTGACTTTTTGGAACTCTTTCCCCTTAGCTTCCCTGAATTTTTAGAAGCAAAAGACGAAACACGCTTGTTAAAGCTGCTGGTAAGTAAGGATTGGCAACTCATTAATAGCTTTAAGTCTAAGTACATCCAGTTTCTTAAAGAATATTATTACGTCGGCGGAATGCCCGAGGCTGTTTGGTCATTCGTACAAACCAATAACTTTGAGGAAGCAAGATCAGTACAAAAAAAGATTCTTGCAGCCTATGAGCAAGATTTCTCAAAACACGCACCAAATGAAATAGTTCCGAGGATCAGAATGCTGTGGAATTCGATCCCCGCACAATTGTCCAGAGAAAACAAGAAGTTTATTTACGGAGCAGTAAAACCGGGCGCGAGGTCCAAAGATTACGAACTTGCAATGTCCTGGCTTATTGACTGTGGCCTGATCCACAAGGTGAACAGAGTAGCTAAACCAGCCATACCTTTAAAAGCGTATGAAGATTTTAGTGCCTTCAAGCTTTTCATAGTTGATACAGGCCTCATGTCTGCAATGGCCGACGTAGATGTAAGAACATTGATTGATGGAAATATACTATTTCAGGAATTTAAAGGAGCCTTAACAGAACAGTACGTTTTACAGCAACTCATATCAGAAGGTTGGTCAGTATATTACTGGTCTGCCGAAAACGCAACCGCGGAGATAGATTTCCTGGTTCAGGGTACAGGAACTTTACTACCCATAGAAGTAAAAGCAGAAGAAAACCTGAAAGCCAAAAGCCTGAAATTGTTTCATCAAAAGTACCATCCGGCAAAGGCATTCCGCACTTCGATGTCAGACTACCGGGAAGAAGACTGGCTGATTAATTTCCCGCTATACGCTATAAATGAATTGTCTTAAAAGCAGCACCCCGAACAGTTCTCATCAACTCAAGAGGTAGCAAACTAAGGCATTAAGTTGCATAACTTACAGATATATACTATATTTGAGTAAGAAAGTAGTAATTGTTTTTTCGAAGTTGATGCCCCAGACACAATTCATCTTTCTACCGATTCCATCCCCTCCTTATACGTTAATTTCTTCATGGGAGCAGCAAAAGACGAGGTTCTTTACAGAATTGGCAAAGGAGAATGGTCTGCTATGAAGCATGTGACTGAGCCCGATCCCTCGTATGTAGCAGGAGTAGCAGCCTGGAAAAAAATAACCGATAAAAAGACCCGAGGCCGCAGGCCATCAAATCCTGCAAGAAGCACACATTTGTGGAGGGCACCCATTCCCTCAACACTCTCGCCCGGCACGCATAAGATTTCTGTAAAAGCAAAAGACATGTTTGGTCGTGTTTTCACGGAACAAAAAGAAATTAAAATCACCAAGTAACAATTCAGGATAGCTAACAAGCTATCCTGATATCAGTTTAACTTGTCAATTCTTAAAATAAAATCCGTATCACCCGATAAACGCAGACCTTTCCTGAGAGAGCCTTTCGCAATATCATAAACCCAGATGTAATTTCCTTCAGTCGAAGAATTAACAGCAATATAAGCTTTTCCGTTTACTATAAGTACACATTCTCTCCTGGTACCCTTGTCCAGCGGCAGATCCAGTTTCCTGAGCACCGTCCCTTTCGCCACATCAAGCAGATAAAACTCAAACTGCGCCACCCGGTGATGATCACTAAAATCCCGGAACAGATCCCGTCGTTCCGTCCGGATGATACACTGGTTATCCCCCAGATACCACAAACCATAACCATGATTACCGATCATGGAAGAAGAAATATTCAGAAAATAAGAACTATCAGGCGCCGTCTCCCCCGCCCTGATCCGCATAATTCCCGTCGGCACATCGGGCCGGTTCCCCATGGCAATACCTGGGCAGGTCATAAAATAAAAGTTCCCTTGCTCATCCCGGAAAGAATAAGACTGAATGGTATTGATGCCACCCGGATAAGTAGAACGCGTATCCTTAGCCGTGCCAATGCTCTTCATATCCCGACCAGCCAGGGTCGCGACATATAAAGTATCGCTCGTCGAATAATCCGAAGCCCCGAAATGCTGATGATAGGTGTACCCTACCAGCCATTGCTTGCCCTGCGGTTCCACGAAACCAACAGACATCGTCGTAAATTTCCCTGCTGGAGCAGGAATATCCATATTTCCCCCGCTAAGCTGCTTCATCCCGCTCACGCTGATCATACTGTATCTCACCTTAGAAAATCCCGGAGTATTCAATCCTGTCAGCAAAAGCGTATCCCTGTTCAGCCAGAGGAAGTTCTCTTCCGAAAAATCAGGCAAGCTCAGCGAGGCAACGCTTTTTAAAGAACGGCCCTCCAGCCTGAACTTCTGAAACATGTCTTTTTTCGCATTCAGATGATAGTAAAACCCGTCCTTAACGATCACTCCGCGAGACATCGTTCTCTTATTCACCTCCGCACCATCCAGTTCAGGGTAAAGGATCCCTCCTTCCAGGGAATCCGTCTCCAGCAGATACTCCTTTCCGGCTTTACCCATGATATAAATACTGTACTTTTTTTCAGAGCCCGCTTCATCAGAAGAAGAACCCGGACTACAGGCCTGTAAGAAAAACAACAAAAGAAAAAAGAGATAGAAGAACCGCCTAGATATCGAATTCATTAATAATTTGCTTTTGAAGTACCGGAGGAAGGTCCATCATGTTATTTTCCGTCACGATCAGCACGCTGCCCTGATCACCCGCGTTCTTCAATATGACATAGGTCTTGCCGCTGCTAAAAGTCACCGGTTCGCGGCTACCTTCAAAACGAAGTTCCAGATCGTGTTTCGGACTGATCAGCAAACTCCCTGATAGCTCAGCGTCACCCGTCTGGTTATCAATCGTCGCAGACGTATTCCGTCCAACAGAAAGATCATACCCGCTGTATTCAACACGTCTCACCTGAGTAGCCGAATCATTATGAACAGAAACTAAGGGCTGGACATGATCTTCCCCATTACCAATCGTCAAATAAGCGCCGACACTTAAAATCCCCGCGAGTAGGGATGCGGCTATCGCCCCGGTCCAGAAGCGGTCAGTACCGCCAGTTCCCTTCAGCGGCAGACGAGACTCTTCTTCCGGCAATACAGCTTCGATGCCACGCCATATCTCCGCTTTATGCAGATCCTTCGACTCCCCTTCAGGAAGCTCAAGCACCTCATCACTTTCCGCAGAAAACAGCCAGTCCTCTACCGCCGCTCGCTCCTTTGGGCTGCATGCACCTCTGTGATATCTGTCTATAAGGTCCCTGTCGATCTTCATGGCTACGGTAACAAGCGTTACAATATACAAATGTAAGAAAGGAAGTCTAAACTCGTTACCAGCATCAGGCAGATTAAATGCGAAAGATTAGAGCGCAGCACACCGAGCGCCTTACTGATATGATATTCCACCGCTCTTTCCGAAATCAAAAGAGCCGAGGCAATTTCCCTGTTCGTCAGGCCCTGCTCCCTGCTCATCTTAAACACCCGTTTGCATTGACAGGGAAGTGTATCAACTAGGATGTTCACCTTTTCCTGCAGATTATTATAAAGCACCAGTTCCTCCGTACAGTTCGATGAATTGGGGCAATCCTGAAATTTAAAGCATAAATGCTTTTGTTGACTACCCTTATCACGTATATAGTCAAATGTCTTGAACTTTGCCGCACGTACCAGGTAATTATTCACATTGTCCAGCTCCAGTTCATCCCTGCGCTCCCATAACGATTTGAATATATCCTGCACCATCTCCCGGGCCGGTTCAACCTCCCTGATCCCATTATAACATACCGCATACACCTTTTCCCAATACAGATTGTAGACCTTTTCAAAGGTCTTTCGATCTATACGCAGCGTACCGGATGCAGAAGGATTATGTAGATTTTCGGGCAAAGCAAAAAAATATTCGTCGGCGCAAATATATCTTATTTAGATCGATTATAAAGACTACCCCTAAAATTAGATAACCCTTGATTAACATGAATAGATTCCTTCGGATTTATGTTAATTAATTTCCCCGCTATACGCTATAAATGAATTGTCTTAAAAGCAGCACCCCGAACAGTTCTCATCAACTCAGATAAAAAATGCCAACTTACCCCTATATCCTTTGCAAACCGCTAAAACATGCATATCTGTTAATGAAGCCTTAACATTTTGTTAAACCTAGAAGTGAACCTTTGCGGCAAAACAGAATATTAAAGCACACATCAATGATTAAAAATTTACATCTGAGAACGAGTATCGTCGCCGCTCTGCTACTCGTTACTCAACCGGGGCTGCTGCTAGCGAGTAAACCATCTACGTTAGTGCAAGCCCAGCAAGATGTTGTAATCAAGGGAAGGGTTGTCGACGATATCGACAATCAGGGTCTGCCAGCAGTCACTATTATGAATGCCGACAACAAATTCCTGGGAAGAACGAACAACGACGGCGATTTCAGCATCACTGTTCCCGCAGGTACCCAACTTAAATTTAACATGATCGGTTACGCCATTGTTCAGAGAACCGCAATCCGGAACGAAAGCAATCTCAGCATTCGTCTGAAGGTAAATGCCAATGACCTGAACGAAGTGATCGTAACCGCCCTGGGTATCAAACGCGAAGAACGCTCACTGGGATACTCAGCAACGAAGGTTGACAGCAGTCAGCTTACCAGTGCAGTGGCCAGCAACTGGACGGAAGCGCTATCAGGAAAAGTTGCCGGTTTGAACCTGGTCCGTAATAGTGGTCCCGCGGCTTCAAACAAAATCATCCTCCGCGGAGAGAATAACCTCACGGGAGATAACGAAGCACTGATCGTGATCGACGGCGTGGTAGCCAGCAGCAGCTCCAGACGAACAGCAGCGACAGGCGGCGGCGTTTACGGAACCTCAGGAGACATCATGCCAGCCGATTTTGGAAGTGCCCTGAACGATTTAAACCCAGAAGAAATTGCCAGCGTTTCAGTACTGAAAGGACCTGCAGCGTCTGCTCTGTACGGACAAAGAGGCGCGAACGGAGCCATCATCATCACCACCAAATCCGCAACTCTCAGAAAGAAGATGGGCATCAATGTCGCCATCAACAACACCTGGGAAGATATTAACCGCGGACCAGATCGTCAACAGGAGTTCGGCGCCGGAACCTTCGGCAACTCGTACTTCTCCTTTGGTACCAGTCCCGACGGACCAAGCACCAACGCCACCAGTTCTACCTGGGGACCTGCGTTCACACCAAACGCTAAGTTTTTTCAGTTCGATCCGGCAACTAAAGCACGTGGCGTTGAAAGAACACCATGGGTAGCTTACCAGGATCCGATCGACGCATTTTTCATAACCGGACATGAGAGTTCCGTTTCCGCAAGCCTGGACGGTACCTACAAAAACGTAGGTCTGCGCCTCGCCGTTAACCATGGTGAAAACGAATGGATCGTTCCGAACACCGGGTTAGAAAGAACCAGCGTAGCATTAAATGCCAATACCACTATCGCTAAAAAGCTGAACCTGAATCTGAAAGCGCAGTACAGCAACAGGCATAGCGACAACCTGCCCGCAACAGGTTATGGTAACCAATCCTTAATGTACTGGTTCATGTTCGCGCAACCAAACGTAAATGTAGATTGGTACAGAGATTACTGGGCACCCGGAAAACAGTACGAACAGCTACTGAACATTACCACGACCAATCCTGAAAGTCCATACGCCATATCAGAACAATACATCAATGCGCAAAGACGTAATGGCTGGTTAGGAAGTTTATCCGCCACCTACAATTTCACCAAGTCGCTGAGCTTAATGATCCGTGGATCCGTAGACTTAAACAAGGATATACGCGAAACCCAACGTCCATGGGATGCGTCCGGAAATAAGTTTGCCCAGGGGTCTTACCGTGTCGGCAACATCCGTTCTTACGAGATCAACGGTGATTTCATGTTAAGATACAACACCAAAGTAAGTGAGGATTTCCAGATCAATGCCAGCGTAGGAGGAAGTCAGATGAAGAACCGCTATAACAGAAAAGAAATCAGGGCCGATGGTTTGCGCGTCCCAAATGTGTACAGTCTCGATAACAACAATAGCCCCCTGGTAGGCGTAGTTGACACGGCAAGATATAACATCAACAGTCTTTACGCGATTGGCTCAGTAAGTTATAAAGACTATCTGTACCTGGATCTTACTGCCCGTCAGGACTGGAACAGTACATTAGCCACCATTACCAGAACCGATAACGTCGGCTTCTTCTATCCATCCGCAAGTTTATCCTTCATCGCGTCTGACTACTGGAAGCTTCCATCGCTGATCAGCTTCGCGAAACTAAGAGGATCCATTGCGCAGGTCGGTAGCGGCAGTAACATACCCTACAGAACCGAGTACAGTTACTTCTTCGCATCAGACGGTATCTATCCGGACAGCGCCCTGTATAACACCAGGACCTTACCCAATTCCAATCTGAAGCCACTGATCACTACAACCGTAGAATTAGGTTTAGACGTAAGATTACTCAAGAACCGCCTGAACTTTGATGTAGCCGTTTACTCCGGTAACACAAAAAATCAGATCCTGAACCGGATTGTAGACAAATCTTCAGGTTACAACCTACAGGTACTCAATATCGGAAGAGTAGACAATAAAGGTTTAGAGCTTGCCGTAAACGGAACACCTGTCAAAACCAAATCATTTACCTGGAACCTCTACGGAACACTTACAGCCAACAGAAATAAGATCAAAGAATTGGCAGACAGCTCGCTCGTACTCCGCACCGGAGCATTGGGCGGCGGTCAGGTAGTGGCAAACGTAGGCGGCAGTATGGGCGACATGTATGGAAGAGGTTACCTGCGTGCACCCGACGGTCAGATCGTGTTCAATCCAAATACGGGAGTGGCACTTGAAAACCCGGATCTGATCTACCTTGGAAACAGCTTACCAAAGTTCAGATTCAGCTTAGGAACCGGTTTCACCTACAAGCAACTCAGCATGAATGCGCTGTTTGATGCCCAGATAGGCGCCGTAGGACATTCCCTTACTTTCTCACGAATGGCCTCCCTCGGTAAACATACCGTAACAGTACCGGGACGCTATAACGGCGTTATCGGCGACGGAGTACTGCAGAACGCCGACGGCACATACCGTAAGAATGACGTCATTGCTACAGATGTCGCAGCCTATTACGAATCCATTTACGGAAGCGGACAGGCAGAAGGCAGCGTTTTCAGAACAGACTATCTGAAGTTCAGAGAAGCAAACATCACCTATTCATTTAAGAAACCCTTCCTCGCAAAAATGGGACTGGAGAAAGCAACGCTTGGCGTGTTCGGTCGTAACCTCTTCATCTGGTCAGCCTGGCCTGCATTCGATCCCGAATTCGGTACCCTTGCCGGATCCGATATCGTTCAGGGCTTTGAAACCGGGCAGTTGCCATCCACCCGCACCTATGGAGTACGCCTCACTGTCGGTCTTTAATCATAGAAAATCATGAAAACCACCAATATTATAGCATATATGCTGCTGGCCGTCGTCAGCTTTTCCACCCTTTCCTGTACAAAAGACTTCACCGAAATCAATACAGATCCAATCGGTGAAAGGACCTCTGAGGCCCACCGGTTACTGGCTCCGGCCCTGGTCAACATCCTCAATACAAACATGAGGCGTAACTGGAACTTCAACAACCAGCTGATGCAGGTAACCGTTGAGCTCAATGACTCTGAAGGAAGGGTATTCCGGTACGATATCAGAAGAGACGTCGCCGACTTTACATGGAACAACTGGTATGTAAACCTGACCGACCTGAAGGACATCTACACCATTTCCAGTCAGCCGGAATCCCTCAACAAATCTTACCAGGGAATCTCCCTGATCACTCAGTCATGGGTTTATTCGCTCCTGACCGACACTTACGGTGATATCCCGTATTCAGAAGCGAACTCAGGCCGGGAAAACAACCTGCAGCCTGCCTTTGATAAACAAAAGGATATCTATGCAGATATGTTCGCCAGGCTGGAAGAAGCAAATCAACTGTTGAAAGAAGGCACTCCAATTATAGCCACCAGCGATCCCGTGTATCAGGGTGATGTAGCAAAGTGGAGAAGATTCGGTAACTCCCTATACCTGCGCCTTCTGCTGCGTGTAGCAGGTAAAGCAGAAGTATCAGCCGCCACCATCGCTAAAATAAAGGAGATGGTAGATACCAATCCCGCAGAATATCCAGTTTTTGAAGACAATAGTCATACCGCGAGAATACTCTGGAACGGAACCAATAGCAGTACTGCGGTTTTCTCCTCCCCTTTCATGGTCAACATCCGTGCGGTCGATTTCAGGGGCATGCCTATCGCCGACTTCTTCCTGGGTAAGCTCGTAAATTGGGAAGATCCAAGGGTCAATCCAAGTCTGGGCGTTGGCGGAGTGCCACGCCTCGGTATCGACCGGGGTCCTGACGGATGGGTAGGCGTTTCCAGCGGTTACTCGCCCGGTTCCGGAATAGTGATGCAATCGCACTTCAATTCAGATGCGGAGAACCCTGCGAAAATAACTTTGCAGACAGACCCCAATACCGGCATTATCATGAACAGTGCAGAAGTAGCGTTCATCAAAGCAGAAGCTGCGGCAAAAGGCTGGATCAGCGGCTCTCCCGAAACCTATTACTATAAAGGAATGGCAGACGCCATCAATTACTGGATGCCTGAGTACATCAGCAGTCCGAACGATGCCAACTTCATCCGATATGTAAACGAGGCTGAATTGCAGTGGGATCCCACCCTTCCTTTAGACGCTACGGAGTTTGGTAGCAAGAGTCAGCTGGAAATGATCCACATCCAAAAGTATTATTCCATGTTTCTGGTGGATCTTCAGCAATGGTTTGAATACAGACGTACCGGTCATCCGATATTACCAAAAGGGCCGGGTTTAGTGAACGGCGGAGTAATGCCTGCAAGGTTGAACTATCCGTTGATCACCCAGTCAACAAACCCGACGAGCTATAAGAATGCTGTAGAAGCACAAGGAGCAGATAATATCAACACACTGGTTTGGTGGCAAAAACCATAACAGCAAACATTACAGTCATGAAAAAGATTTTTAGAAAATATTTACTGGCACCCGTTGCATTAATAGTGGTTTTAAGCGCTTGCGAACGCGACTCCGATTATGTACTGAGTACACCAAGTCCGTATGTGTCAAACCTGGATCTGCGGAAGCTATACCATGGAAGCGATGTTACCCTGACAAGAGAAGCTACCCGGCAAGCCTATATCCTGGCCGGACAGGTAACCTCCGACCATTCAGGCAAGAACCTGCCTGAGGGATTGCTGTTCGTCCAGAACAACAGAAAAGTAAGCGCAAGCATCGATTCCCTTCGTGGGATGGCCATCAATATCGGCGCAGACGCGGCGAACTTTGTCCCAGGCGATTCCGTACACATCCAGATTGAGGGTGGTGTTCTGAAACGTGTAAACGGCATACTACAGATTACAGGTCTCTCAGGGGCACAAGTAGAAAAAGTCGCCACAGGCATCACACCATTCCTAACGCCGGTATCTGCCGTAACAATGCTGGCCAAACCAGAAAATTTCGAAGGACTGCTAGGAGTGGTCTATAACTCCAACTTCGAACCGAACATCGGCGTAGAAAGAATAGAAGGCGTAAAGATATTCAACGAAGGCTCCGGTGATGTGGAAATGAATGTAAACAGCACAGCTGATTTCAAATCCGAGTTCCTGCCCTACTCAGCGAATATCATGGGAATTATCATCCCTTCAGCCACTACGGCCGTGCCACAAGTATGGCCACGTGTAAAGTCAGATTTCGTCGCCACCAGTATCGTGGTAGATCCTTCGGTTCCGCTGGGTCCTAATCCAGCAATCATCACCGGGTACTTAGCGGATCCTGACGGTACGGATGCAAACCATGAATACGTTCAGCTGATGGCTACACAGGATCTGGATTTCAGACGGACACCCTTCTCCGTGGTTACCACCAACAATGCCGGAGCCTCTACCCCTACAGGTCCTCCAACAGGCGGATGGGCAACCGGCGGCTTACGCACGTATAAATTTAACATCACCAGGGGCACGGTAGCCAAAGGAACGTTCTTCTATGTAGGCGGTTACAAACTTATCGCAGGAGCAAACTCCACAGACATCAGTCAGGCCAACTGGGTAGTCAGTAAGCTTTATAACGTCGACGGCGGAGATGACGGTATTGGCGATAAAACTGCCAACTTACTCGCAAACAGCGGAAATGCAGCAGGAATGGCGGTCTTCGCGACAACGGCCGTTGATCTGAACACAATACCATCAGACGTAGCCTTCTATGCAGGTACCGGAAACGCATTTGCCAGCGGAGTCGGATATGCCATCTGTGATAATGATTTTTACAGCAGATATAACGGCGATGTTTTCCAGCCATTTTACAGGCAGGGCACCAACACAGGTAAAGTAGCGGCTAACCCTTCAGCTGCGCAATTTACCTATCTGGGCGGAGAGTACGATGCCGCAGCAAAGAAATGGACCGTAAAACGGGCCAGCAAAACAGTTGGCGTGCCTAAAACCTCAGAGCTGAAGGTCGTCCAGGAAATGCCAGGCGCAACGAAGGTTGTTAACTAAGAATTGCAATAAAAAAATAAGTATTAAATAAAAAAACCGCCTCGCAGATCAATGTGAGGCGGTTTTTTATTTAAGCTTTTATGTAAACAAATTCAGGCTTGCCGTCAACACAACGAACATCTACGGCATTCGAATGACAATCAATTATCACCCATAAAACACACTAGCAGTAAAGAGAAAATCTCCGGATCGAGACGTAAACGAAGCAAGTGAAGAGCACGCTGCTTCTGCGTTTTAACAGTATTAACGGATATTCCAAGCTCATTCGCAATTTCCTGATTTTTCATCCCTTCCAGGTAACTCATCCAGGAAATCCGTCTGCAACTTTCCGGCAGCGTTTCAATTGCGCGATAAATTTCGCCGGTCACTTCAGCACGGATAATTTTGTTAATTGTGCAGGCTTCCTCCGCCGGGTCGGGATCCAGGATACTCCTATGCTTATCCACAACCTTCCCGTGACGGATATATTTCAGGCATGAATTCTTAACATTAAGATAGAGGAAATTCCTCGCCCGGGTTTCATCAGGCTCGTCACGCTCATGTACCTTCCAGTAATTAATAAAGGCCTCCTGCACAATATCCCTCGCAGCTTCCTTATCATGTATAAATTGCCAGGCGAAATAAACGAGACGATCGTAATAACACCGGAACAACTCTTCTAAAGAAAACAAGCCCATCATTTATTTTATCACCGGTTAATGTTGTACCATGCAATTTAGATAAATAAATTCGATTATACCGACCTAAAAACCAGTCATTCAGAGGTATATGGTCCAAATCTTTCCACAACTGTTAACTTACCCTTAACCGTCTCAGCTACCAGCACAAAATACCTTTCTCCACCCGGCAAAACCCGCAGTATCACATGCCCCTCCATGCTGTTGTACGCATTGACAAACCAGGAACCATAGGTAACTTTCGTCTCCGGATGAATATACGTTGCGAAAACATCATGATCGCCGGAATAAAGGCTGGAAGAGGCCAGTCGATGCGCGAGCTCCTGACCCGGATGGTCTGAACACCAGCTTTGCTGGATCAGCACCTTCGCCGAAAGTTCCCTCAGGAAATTTTCATTCATAGCATCCCGGTTTCCATGATGATTGAAAGTGGTAGCCTCTACCCTGCCCACTGATTTGGCCATAGGGCTCTCGACATCAAACCATGCTGGCGTTTCATAATTATCCAAACCCGTATTGTCACCTCCCGTGAAATAATCAAACTTGCCGTAGGATATTTTAAGAGCCAGACTAAGGGGATTCTCATTAAATGACCCTCCCCTGCATACATCTTCAGCCTTCAGGAGCTGATACGTTTTACCCGTCTCTTTGTCCCACAAAGAACTCCCCGACTTAATTCCTGTCACTTTAAACGAGGGATAGCTTCCCGCCTTCCTCAGTAGCCTGATCTGGCCGACCGGTCCCATTTTTAAAGTATCAGCCTTTACTTCACCCCGCCGCGTATGAAAGTCAACAAAAGAAAGGTAGTTTAGAAACGTACTGTCACCACCATAATGCTTCCTCAGATCCGTAGGAAAATTATAAAGCGGATACCCCCTGTCTATCAAATTCCCTACAGGTATTTCTTCAGCCACTGCCGTAATACCTGATAATCTGAACTTGCCGGTTTGAGAACGTTTGGAACCCCTGGTGATACTTCCATAATGGTCTGCATGAAAGTGAGTGATCAGGGCATAATCAATAGCAGGCTTTCTACCCGTAGGCATCAGCTGCCTGATATAGCGGCTAATCCATTCGCCGGCACTGAGTGAATCATCAGGATATGCGGGGGAAATACGCAACGTTTGTCCGGGACCAAAACTTCCGCCGATTTCCCCGGCATCCACCAGCATAGTCGTTCCATCCGGAAATATGAAGAAAGCAGCATTCCCCCTGCCGGTATGAAAATGATGAATATCCAGGTAACCCGCTTGCCAGCTGAGCGAGGTATCTGCAGCACTTATCCCAGGCTGAGCGTTAGCGCTCAGTACCAGAGATAGCAAAATAATAAACAGACCATTACACTTCCACATATTAATTCTTTGCCGCAACCTGCGGAGCGTTTAATATCGGTGCATCAAGAGCAGAAATTTCCGTATGGCCACTCTTCAGCTGATCGAATACAATCAGCTCGTTCCTGCCTTTATTTAACCAGCACGCAGGCACATAAATGGTCTGCGTCGGACCAATTTCCCAGTATTTTCCAAGATTATGACCGTTCAGGAAGACAAACCCTTTTCCGAAAGACCGCATATCCAGATACGTATCCCCCGTTTCACTGAGCTCAAACGAACCCTTGTATAAACCCGGACCGCCGGCCGTATCAGCAGAACCAAACTTAAAGCCTTTGAGATCCGCGAACGGAAACCCATACATCTCCCAACCCTTCAGCTCCTTGCCTCCCAGACTCACATACTCCGTAATTCCATGTCGGTTATCTGTAAGATACGGACCATAATTCACCCTTCCGTTATTTTCCACCAGGATATCGAGCACTGCATCAGCAGGAAGATCCGGTATATCCAGCGAATCGAGCTTCAAGCGCCTGTCTAATATTCCAATACGCTTCCCGTCTACATATACAGTGGCATAATCGCGTAGCTCCTTCACCTTCAGCAATCCCGAGACACCTTTACCCGGCCTGGTGCGGTACATCACGAAGCCATACGCCTGATCAAGATCCTCAAAACTCATCGGAACAGCATTTTTGACGGGCTTTCCGGCATTGGCAAACAGAGCGCTATAGCTATTCAGCCTGATATCACCAATACTGATCGTTTTACGCGCCTGCGGAACCGGGGGAAGCTCAGTCCCCGCAGGCAGGTATTTGCGGATAACGTCCCTGAATATCCTGAACTTCTCCGTAGGATTACCCGCCTCGTCCAGAGGAGCATCATAATCATAACTGGCCGTCTGAGGCATATAAGGCTGCTTATCATCAAAATTCGCCCCGTTCATAAACTCCCGTGTTGTACCTCCATGGAACATATACATGTTTATAGAGATCCCCGCCGCCAGCACATCATCCAGCTTCTTCGCCTTCTCTTCTGCCGACACGACATGGTGCTTGCCTGATCCCCAGCTGTCAAACCATCCGGGATACCACTCCGCTATATAGAAAGGCCCTTTGTCATTATGATGTTTTTTGATCAATGCTTTAACCTCCCCGACATTATCCAAACCGTTCACCGCCGGAAGATAACCCGGGAGATATCCGGCAGGCATTTGCGGAGCCCCGTCGCAGGTAAATAGCAGCCCGTCAAAACCCGCTTCCCTGAACAGCCTCCTGTTATCGTCCATATATTCCTTATCATTACTATACGAGCCGTATTCATTCTCTATCTGAACCATCAGTATATTTCCCCCTTTGGTAACCTGCAAAGGAACCAGCTCTTTGGCAAGCTTGTGTATATAGTTCCGGTAAGCAGCCAGAAATTTAGGGTCCCGACTCCGCACCTTCAGGCTCTTATCCTTCAGAAGCCACCAGGGATATCCCCCGAATTCCCATTCCGCGCAGACATAGGGGCTGGGTCTCATCACCACCCACAAGCCTTCCTCGCCGGCAATCCTGACAAATTCAGCAATATCATTATTTCCGCTGAAATCATACTTACCCTGCACCGGCTCATGCGCGTTCCAGAAAACATAAGTGCCGATCGTATTCAGGCCCATGGCTTTCGCCGCCTTCATACGGTCCCGCCAGTATTCCCGCGGAATCCGGGCGCAGTGCATCTCCCCCGATATCATCTGCAGGGGCTTCCCGTCCAATAAGAACGATGAGTCGCCCAACGCAAAAGTATGTTTCGCCTGCTGCGCTTTCAATCCGGTGTTCAGCACCGACAACAGCAGCAATCCGAGTGCTGTAAACAGTATTTTTTTCATAATCATCTCACTTTTCTTTTTACTTAAGATTGTATATATGAACCCAGTCTATCTGAAAATCAGCGGGAAGATCGGCATCCCCGGGCTGCCCGGCATGCCCCTCTATACTTAAGATGACCGGCCGCAGCTGCGTAGCAAAGGCAGGAGTAGCCGATACGTCCGACTCCCTGTACATCAGTCCGTCGAAATAAAAGCGGAGCTTTCCGTCCCGGCGTTCCACACCATACAGATGGAAATCTTCATCAAGGTCCCATGAAGAATAGTACGAGGTAGATATCGCCTCCGTATTCAAATTGCCAGGTTTAGGCCAGCTAAGCAGACTGGTAAACAAAAGGTGTGGTTTGGTAGCCGCCCATTTCGTTTCCTGAAGATCAATCTCGATATTCGGATTTTTTTCCAGCACCGGATCGTCCCCCAGCCAGATCGCGGCACAAACATTGGCCGGAGCCTTGATCATCTTTGCACGCACCTCGATATAAGAATCGCCGCCCACTTCAAACTTAGACTTCAGACAACCCGCCGTATAATGCCGCGGCTCGGAAGGAACATTCTGATAATCCTCCTTCTTTGCCCAGAGGCGCGCCATCCCGCCGCTCACTTCCGTATTCTCCGGTCGGTAAACAAACCCTGTCGGCAAGGCCCCCGATACACCTCCGAAGTACCATAAAGGCTCAGCACTCCATTTATTGCTATCGAAACTGTCAAAATCATCGCTTTTCGCAGCATCCAGCTCCCAATCAGCACCCGCCGGCGTTATAGACTCTGTAGGAAAATTTTTCTCAAATGTCATGGAAGAACTATCTTCTTCTTTGCACGAATGAAGGCCCGTCATCACCCATAATACCGGGACCAGCAGAATTATCTTTCTCATCATTTTTTATTGTTTAAATCTTTTCAATTCAATTAACAGGCTATCATTTCATTCCAGATACTTCGAGGAGCCAGCCCCTTCGCGGTTCGACCCTGATGGGCTCTCCCGGAATAAAGGCAAGACCTTTCTGAAATCCCTCGATTTCCGGCGCATGCACTTTCAGGCTGGAAGCAGATAAACCAATAGCAGACCTGAATACAGGCGTCACATACTGCACCGAGTCACTGAAGTTTCCGATCGCCAGCAGCAGCTTTCCCTGCCGCTCATATACCGTAATCTTCACGTCCTTGTTATTGCTTTTCACAGGACATGCGTCCTCCCAATACCCATGCATCTTTGCACTCGCTATATCAAAATCCTTCCAATACTTCCATATAGCCGCCGGAGACTCCGATCCCCAGGAATGCCTCACGCTCATCCCGTAAACCATTCCCAGCCATTTGTTTCCACCACCCTCCAGCATCTCGCCCATCAAGCCGAAAGGAATGCCCGAGACCTGTACCAGCCACTGGTCCGCACTCATTTTATTATACTTGAAGAACTCGCCAAACCAAAGTCTGTCGACATAAGGAAAGAATGCCGTGTATTGGTTAGCCGGCCCTACAGAATAGTTATTATTCGAATGAAGATCCAGCAAGGCCTCCGGATTATAGCGAAACAATACTCTTCTGAGCCTTGCGATGACGTCCCTGTCATAAGCCACATCGTCCAGGTACAGACCATCAATCTGATACTTTTCGAGCATCCATCTCAGTCCTTCTATGTAGTAATTTATCCAGCGCGAAAAACCATTAGTCACGATAGACGCATCAGCAGTCTGATCTTCAAAAGGAGCATACCAGGCCGCCTTATACCCAGAATTCAGATGCTCCCAAAGCCAGGGAGAACCCTGCCCCGGCCCTGTAGGAAATATTTCCCCGCCCAGACTTTTCAGGGCATAGATCTCCGGCGCATAATTACTCAGCTCCCTTATCGTATAATACAGTTTAACCGTTCGTCCTTCCTCATGCTGTTTCTGCACATAGGTCATCAGCTTATCCCGCTCAATGAACGGATAATTGATATAAGGATTAAGTGTAGTATTGTGATGAATATTGATCACGTTTGCCCCCTCGGCAGCCGCCTTAGCGACAGTCAACGGGTTGCCCTGATAATAACGTTCCGAGAAATGTTTCCTGCTATCCAGCTTTTTTACCGGCGTGATCAGCAGCTTAAACCCGAATTCAAGCGGCTTACCCGGCTGAATGGAATGGTCGCCCATGCTTGCGGCAATTGCAATCTCCGTTCTGCCCTCCCGGATAACCCTTACTTTCCCTTTCCCGTCATTCGCCCAGGCAGCAGGAGGTGCAGGCTTATAGTCGTTCAGCAGCGGGCCGTTATAGCTTGCTTTCTGAAACTCCAGATGCAGTCCCGCACCCGTATTTCCGGTCCAGAAGCTATCATAAGGTCCTTTCCAGTCCCAGGTATAAGGAAGATCAGGCATACTCCCACCTTCAAGACCCATACCCATCAGGTAAGGAACGCTCGTTTCCTTAAAGCGCAGGCCAAGCCGGATATCCGAAAGAGTGATCGCCGATGGAGCATCGACTGCAAATGAATACACCACTGAACCCTCACTTGTCAGAACAGCATTGCACCTGACATGAAAATCCCGTGCAGTCCAAACTGTTGCCCAGCTTATCTTTCCCGGCGACTCAGTAAAACTAAGCTCTCCAGGGTGGACCTTGACCTGCCGCCCGGCATTTTTCATTAAAATCGTCAGCGGACCTTTCAGCAAAGCCGTCCCCTCGTTGACAATACCAGCAGGTAAACCATATCCATCCAGTACCAGTTCCTTTCCACTCGCAACCAGCGTATTGCCCTTTCTTCTCAATACCTGATAAGGGGCCACCGGCTCTTCCTTTAAACCCAGATCAGAATTAAGCCACCTGAGCCTCGAATGACGCCAAAGTTCACTATCTCCCCTATCAGCCAACAGCTCATCAGCAACATCCAGTCTGATCCTCACCTTTTGATCCCGCGCATTATCCGCCTTTACCAGCACCCATCCATCATAGCTTCCCTCCTTTACATCAGACGGAATAGAAACTCCAAGCCATAATGCTTGTACCTTTCGTTCGGGCACGTTGACCCGGAACGTAACCGGCTTACCGTCCCATCCTCTTCCCTCCTGGTTAAAGCAGGTCATACTATCTCTAGAGATCATACCGCCAGAGCTGGAATGCCTCAGGTCCGAAAAACTGACCCTGATATTCTGAAGCGCCTTTTTATGCGCAAAGACCCCCAGCTGAAAAGTATAGTACTCATTTTTCAAAGCCCTGCCGCTGAACACCGGCTGCGGAGCATGACCCACCCAACGCTGTGGAATATGGTCATTCAGCCGGATCGGAAAGGCACGATCCTCAGGAAAGATCATAAAATCTTCCCCGGAGCCCGAAACCAACCCGTTTTCTTCCGCCCGGGTAGCGATCAGCCCCATGGAGGTGAAGAAGTCTTCACGCTTCCGCGCTTCAAAGCGAAGGACCTTTGCTTCCGGAAGTCTGGCAAACTGATTCTGGAAAGATGCCAGCCAGCTTGTATCCGCCTGATATTCCGGACTCAGGTAATCATTCCAGGGAGCCCCATAGCGTGCGTCATCAGAAACCTTACGAAATGTATAAGGCAAATAATAAATCTCATAAATGCCCGGCACCGTAAGCGGCTGAAAAGCAAGCGTCCCCTCTTCCGCGGAAATCTGCTCAACATACACATTCGTTACCTCTTTGCCGGTAGCAGCATCCACAATAATAACCCGCTTTCTCCCGGGATCAAGGTCAGGCCTGCGCCAGGGAAGCCTAACCCTGACACCCTTACTGTCCCCCTTTTTCACCGATACAAGCGCGCGGTGATTTCCACGGCGGTTTACGTCCCAGCCCCGATCCGATACCTTGTGGAGGACCTCGTCCACCATCAAAGGTTCATACTGATTAGCTTCCCTAAGCTGCGCAGCGAGGCGCTCCTGAAAGATCGTAGGGAAGATCAGGATCAATATGAATAAAGCTCTGTACATGACTTAGCGCAGCACCTCGACCGTCCAAACCTTCCTGACCTGGCGATTGCCCGCAACAACCGTATACTGTACAGGAGCACTGAAGTCCTGATAAACGCCCAGGGCAGGCTGCACGATAGCTCCTTCGGAAATAGTGGCCGTGGGAAATAAGCGATTTATGGTAATCCCCGCGGCCGGGGTGATCGTAATCGTCCCTTTTTCCCCGTCAATACTGATATTGGAAGCAGCATTGCCCCCAGTTTCAGTAACCAGACGGAACGCCTGAATTTCAGCAAGCGTACTTTCAGTCGCAGGATAGATCTCCTTTTCTTTTTTACAGCCGCAAGCCAATACAGCCAGCAAAACCAGTGTGAATAAATTCTTCATTTCTTTCTGAGGTTGATGTTACCAGTTAGGACTTGGCGTTAAATTCGAATTGTTCCGGATCTCATCTGTAGGAATCGGCCAGTTGTAATACTTCGGATAGACCAAATATTTCGTCTCCATTGCCTGCGAGGAGGCTCCAAAAGGCTCCCTTCGGAACCCGTAATACACAGCACCATAAGGCATCGTCCTCTCCATCTCCCTCCAGCGTTTATAATCATAATACAGCTGCTGTTCCATGATCAGCTCCACCTTTCGCTCATGTTTAATGATCTCCAGCAATTCCATCGGGTCTCCTGTAGCCACAGCAGGCATAGCCACCCTTGCCCGCACCATGTTAATATACGGAAGAGCCTCAGCCGTACGCCCCGATCCGTTCAACGCTTCAGCATATAGCAGGAGCGCATCCGCATACCTGATCAGGATGTAGTTATTCGCACCGTTCCAGGGTTCATAGAGCGGATAAAAGAGACTCGGTTCCACCATCTTCTTAAAAAAGTAAGCATCATTGTCCTGGTCAGGAAAGAATGACCTGTTCGCTTCGGGCCAGAACTCACCGCCCTTGCTGATCGCTCCACCGGAACCCCTGATGTTCGGGTTGAAGAAAGTCTGGTTAAGGCGGGGATCACGGTTCGCAAATTCATTCTGAGGCGTATAGTCCGGACACCTTCCCGAGAGCGGACTAGCATTCGCCTTTGTATCCCGGTAGGCGTTCATAGTAGCGAAGCTGATGCCGTGCGCCTGCCATCCATGTGTACACTCGAACATATCGATGTAATTCTGGTGTGCCTGAATGCCCTTCCAGCCATTCCCTGCAAACACCGTACTGATATTATTAGTATTCTCCGTTGCAGCCTCGTTCTTCACGAACTGCAGCGACAGCAGAATCTCCCGGTTATCCGCACCTTCATTCTCCTCGCGAAAAAGGAATTCAAAATCCTTCGCCGGGTCCTGGTACTTATTGAACAACTGGAACTTGCCCGAGTTAACCACCTCCCTGAGCGCGTCTGCCGCTATCTGGTAATATTCCGGCCGGTTATAAAAACCCGCAACATATATGGCAGCCCTTGCCTTCAATACATAAGCCGCATATTTCGTCAGACGGCCATGCTTATTATCCGCAGGATCAACAGGCAGTTCAATGATCGCCTGGTCAAATTCCGCCATAATAAAACTGATGATCTCATCAGCCGAATTTGTTCCGGGCCAATCATTCACACCCAAAGGTTTCGTCACCAGAGGTGCATCACCAAAGATCTGCATCAGACGCGTATAGAGAAAAGCCCTTATCGTACGGGCCTGGCCTTTATAATTATCCAGATCCGCATCCGGGATCTGTCCGCGGAACTGATCAATATTCTCCAAAAGAATATTCGCATTCCTGATATAGGTGTACTTTTTATTCCACATCCGGTCCCTTACCCACCAGTTATCACTGGTAAGCGAACCATTAGTTGCCGGAAAAAAACCAATCTCCCATGAATTCCGGAGAAAGATAAGATCAGTCAGCACATCCAGATAAGGCACCCCATTTCCCCCTTCCAGTTCATAAAAGCCGTCATACATCGCATTAACAGCGAAAGCAGCATCCCCCGGAGACTTGTAAAAAGAACTTTCAGACAGCTCCGTCAAGGGTGGCTTCTCCAGAAAATCCGCGCAGGAAACCAGGAAGAAGCTCAGCAGCAGTATATATAGTGCATTAATATGTCTCATAACGATTCGATTAAAATTTCAAGTTAAGGCCCAATGAAACTACCCTGAAGTTGGGATACCACTGATCATAGATATCACGTTCCGGATCAAAGCCGTCCACATAATCAGGAGCATACGTAAACAAGTTCGATCCCGCCACATAGGCACGCAGGCTCCGGATCTTCAGCGACTGAAGCAGCTTGTCCGGCAGATTATACCCCAGCTGCACATTCTTCAGACGCACATACTCTCCCGATTTGATCCACCAGCTGGAAGTCTGACGATTATGCGCATAGTTCATCAGCAGACGAGGCACCAGCGCATCCGCATTCTGATTCTCCGGAGTCCAGCGGTCCAGATGCAGGTCCAGCGGCGACTCATAGTTCATCAGCGCATTTTTCGTATATCCATCCCAAACCCTGTCGGTATTCGCTGCACCCTGGAAAAGAACAGCCAGGTCAAAAGCCTTGAACTGGAAGCCCAGGTTCAGGCCAAACTGCGTCTTCACATACCTGTTACCAATCTTAACATTATCCATGTAGTCCAGCTTCCCGTCGCCGTTCTGATCCTTATACATAAGGTCTCCCAGGCCCGTCTGCGGAACAACATTCTCTATGTTCCTGTAATTAGCCAGCTGCTCCTCTGAGTTGATGATCCCGATCGCCTCATAGCCGTAATAATCGCCCAGATCACCTCCTGGCCTGTATTCATTCCCGAAAGGCGTAGCACGGTCCTTCAGGTCGACCACCCAGCTCCTCCAGCCCGAAATCGTAAAAGAAGCATTGTACCGGAAATCACTATTTACCTGTTTATTATGAGACAGCACCAGATCAAAGCCATGACTCGCTACACTACCCGCGTTGGTCGTCATACTAGGGGCCGGCAAACCCACAATCGTCGAAACCGGCACAGTCAGCAAGATATCGTTAGTCTCTTTTTTCCAGATGTCCGCTTCAACAGCAAACAAACCATTCTTCACACTAGCGTCCAGGCCAAGGTTATACGTTGTAGAAACCTCCCAGGAAAGCTCAGGGTTAGCAGGATTGCCATACAATACACCCACGACCAGACCATCATTGAACGTATAGGCCGGTTGCACATTTAATCTCGGATACGGCTCATAAAGTCCAAGTTTTTCCGCATTGCCCAGCTGGCCCACCGAAAAGCGCAGCTTCAGCAAATCCAGCCACCTGGCATTCTGCATAAAGTTCTCCTTCTGAATGTTCCAGCCAGCCGAAACAGAAGGAAAGAAGTCCCATTGATGACCCGCAGCCAGCCTGCTCGAACCATCATACCTGCCCGTAAACTCGAAAAGATAACGCTCCTTGAAGTTGTAACTCAAGCGTCCGAAACCCGACATGAAAGCCCAGTGGTCAGCCGTCCCGCCGTTGGTCTGCGTCGCCGCATCACCAGCACTCAACTCATGCAGCTCATCGTTAATAAAATCAGCCCGGTAGGCCCAGAGCCGGTCCTGCCTGAACGACTCCTGAGAGTAACCTCCTAACACGTTCAGATAATGATTGCCAAACCTTTTCTCATAAGTAGCCGTGGCCTGGAGATCATATTTATTCTGTTTTCCCCATCGCTCCGTCAGGCTATTCCGGCCCAGCTCTACCGTACGTTCAAAAAAGTCGTAGGTTTCAAACTGGCCCTGGTAAGAGCTCGAATCCCCGGTTCCAGCCTGGTACACACCCATCAATCTCAAAGTAAGATCTTTGACCGGCTTATACTCCAGACTTCCGTTCACCGTATAATTGGAAGACCGGTTATCCATAGGTCCATAATTTTCAATCACCTGCACCTGGTTGCCCACCCTCCAGAGGTAGTTGCCATTCGCAAACATCGTCCCGGCATAATAGCCGTTGGGGTAACGGGGAGCAGCCGTAGCTGAAGCCCTCAAAGCATTGCTCAGAATATTCATCACCCCGGCAGCGTCCCTCTTCGCATGCTGATAAGACGTAAGCACCTGGAGCTGCAGCTTATCACTGATCTTACTCGTCACGTTCGCACGCAGGTTGACCCGGTTATAGTGGTCAATATGTTTTACAGAACCCTTCTGGTAAAGATATTCGCCCGATAAAAAATAGCGGCCGATCTTACTGTTACCGCTCGCACTCAGGTAATTGTTCACGATCGGAACATTCTCCTGCAATACAGCACCAAGCCAGTCCGTATTCGGATGCATCACCGGATCCGTTCCGTTCTGAAACAAGGTCAGGTCATTTTCCGAGTAAACAGGCGCTTTCCCTTCATTAGTAAGCGCTTCGTTCACCAGCGTCGCATATTGAAAAGAACTTATTGTACCCGGAAGGCGGGTGGGCGACTGCATACCCGTATACGTATTGAATTCAATAAGCGCCTTATCCATCTCACCCCCCTTCTTCGTGGTCACCAGCAAAACCCCGTTAGCCGCCCGCGCCCCGTAGATCGCAGCCGCAGCCGCATCCTTAAGAACAGAGATACTTTCAATATCAGACGGAGCAATAGTCGACAAGTTCGTAGCCGGGCTACCGTCGATCAAGATCAGCGGACCAGTACTTCCATCAATCGTACCCACACCCCTTACCAGGATCCCCGGCGAAGTACCAGGCTCAGAATTCGTTTCCTCAACCGTTAAGCCAGGCACACGGCCAGAGAGAGATTGAAGAACATCCGGCCTTGGCGTATTCCGGATATCATCCATTTTTACAGTAGATACCGCGGCAGTAAGACTCGACTTCCGCTGCGTGCCGTAAGCCACAACGACAACTTCATTCAACGCCTTCAGTTCCTCCTCCAGGCTGATGTTCAGCGTCAGGCCCTGCGATAGCGAGGCCTCCCTGGTCACAAAACCGACATAAGTAAAAACGATGGTCGCCGTATTATCAGGTGCCGTGAGCGAAAAGCCCCCTGTCGCATCAGTGCTTACCGATACATTAGTCCCCTTAACTCTGACACTAACACCCGGAAGCGGTTCGCCTTTATTATCCCTCACCGTTCCCCTTACCTCGACAGGCGGAGGAGGCCCGGGTCTTACCTGCGGCACCTCAGCCCGTGGTCGCGGCTGAACGACAATCGTTCTCTCCCTGATCGTATAGCTCAGGGGCTGACCTTCAAAGCATTTGTCGAGCACTTCCTTGATAGAAGCGTTACGAAAGCGGACACTGACCGGTCTGGCATTAGCCACTACCTCGTCGCCATACAGTATCCTGTATCCCGACTGAGCCTGCACTTTACGGAGGACCCGGACGAGGGACGCATTATCCTCCGAGAAAGTAATACCCTGGCCGTAGCCAGCTAAGCTTACCTGTAAAAAGCCTGATATCAGGACAATAAGCGTGAGATTGATCCTCATTACAAGAGTATAAAAATTCATACATTTGGATGTTTGGGTTTATTCCTTAAGATTGTTCAATTTTCGAGTACTGAACCCGGACGCAGAATCCCGATGGCCGTCGGGAGATCTATGACCGGGGGCGTTTACGCTTCCGGTTTATTCCATTACGAGAACCCTCCTTCCTTCGACCTTAAAGTGTACCAATCCAGTCAGTTCAAGCATTTCAAGCACTTCGTAAACACTCTCATACCTGGAAATAGATCCTGTAAATTTTCTTGAAGATATATTATCGACGTATTGGATATCCGTTCCGTACCAGCGGGAAACACTACGCATAATAGTGCCCAGGTCCCTGCTGTTAAACACAAAATTTCCGTTTACCCAGGCCACCGCTTCTTCCGTGTCGCCGACTGAAACAGTCAATTTCTGATCAGCACCCAGAAGGGCCTGTTCGCCGGGTTTGATATTGACGCTTCCCTGGCCGGAAGTCACCCGCACAGCTCCCTCCGTTAAGGTAGTTCTGGTAACCCCTTCATCTGTATAACCGTTGATATTAAAATGCGTACCCAGAACATGTACCGTCTGATTATTGCAGGAAACAACAAAAGGCCTGGTTTTATCTTTGGCCACCTCGAAATAAGCTTCCCCGGTCAGTTCCACCTTCCGGTGTTCCTGATTCGTAAAGCTCGTTGGATAGCGGAGTGAAGAAAGGGCATTCAGCCAGATCGCAGAACCATCAGGAAGAATAACTTTATACTGACCGCCGCGCGGTGTGGAAATGGTATTGTAGGTGAGAGGAGAAGAAGAATCGGTGTTCTTCACCTGATAAACGATCTGCCCACCCTCTGTTTTAAGAATAGTGATATTGTCAAGCTGAGCCAGCTCTCCATTCGCAGCATCGTCAAGAGAGATCTGCCTTCCATCAGACAGCGTAAGCAGAGCCCTGTTTCCTCCAGGCTTTATCGTTTGCTTCTGAACGGCGATCTGTTCCTGCTTTTTCTCATGCTTCAGAAAATAAAATAAACCAAAAGTGGAAAATAGAAGAATGGAAGCAGCAACAACATACTTCAGAACCCTACGCCTTAAGGGTACCACAGGTCTTTCCTGCTGAAGCTTAAGCTTAAGATCCTCCCATGCAGCCTCCCGGCCTGTAGACGCAAAAAAAGCGTACTCTTCCTGCAGGCCATGCTCCTGCCTTAGCTTATTTAAAAGTTCTTTATTTTCCGGGTTCTCATCCAGCCAGCTTAAAAACTCTTTTTCCTGAGCTTCATTAAGCTCATTCCTCATATATCTGAGAATCAGCTCAGCTTTTTCGAAGCCTTCTTCATTAGATTCCATACCATAATAATCCCTTGAGGATCAGAATGGGTGACAGGAAATAGAAATTTAGATGATACGCTCTCTACCCTCACATCTGTATGAAGACTGAAATTCAGGGCAATTCTTCCGAACTGATCTCGACATCTTCTGTTACCAATTCAAAATCCTGTACATGGTGAGGCTTCTTTAACTGGAAACCTGGATCCCAAGTGATAAGCTCATGAATTACCTGCGAAGTTTAAGAAGAAAACCAACGAGCTAAAGTATTGTGGAAGCCCTCAATAAACACTTGCTTACTAGTATTCCCGCTTTTAAGAATTATAGAACTATAAAGCCCGTGTTTGTAATATTCCGGATGACAATCATGTTTTTCAAAGCTGCTAGCTGCTAGTTCATGAAACCATCTACCAAAGGTTATCTTTCTTTCTCTTTGAAAACCATCTGTCAAGCAAAAATAGAGAATGACTTCATCTTCATGTTTACTGAAAAAGTCGAGAATGACGGCTATGATCGTACTCTTAATCAGTCCATCACTACGGTGTACACTGAAGTCATTTCCCTGCCTGCAAGTTACACCAATTGAAAACACCTTGATGTTTTCATTGCTGTGCGGGTGTTCTAAATAAAAATCAGTAAAATAGACAAGGAATTCTAATTGTCCTATTGTCGAGAAAGCCTAGCCTTCAGGAGATTCATTCCAGCTATAATGGCTTGACGAATTTGATTCCAAGAGACGATAAAGGACGGTTTTCCTGAAAGGCCTTAGAAATCTTCTTTTTGTCCTCCATCAATTTCATGAAAGGATTATCCTTTTCTTGACCGCAAGGGCTATGATTTATATGTGATTTAGAGCTTTTCACTTTGCAAATATAAGAATTTTTTCTAAAGAAAATCAAACGCACTCTCTCGTATATTACACTTTCAACCTTACAATGTTTGTTATCCCCTCCCGATGATTCGCCCTTACTTCTTTCACCATGTTTACTAAATCTGATTGTTTACTCCGAGTAAATAGTCAGATTTAGTAAACATGCAGTTACTTCAAGTCTTAGATAAGCGAAGCAAAGGGACATCCCCTATGCTTCTCACCTCAATTAGCATGTAATTTTAAGGTATTCTCAGCTCTTTGATTACAGTTTAAGGTGAAATAAACGGTTGACATTAAAAAACATATATTTTTAAGGTAGGATACACTATTAATAGTACTTTTGAGGTCAAAGTTCCATCTCACCTTAAAAAAAACGCATTTTAAGGTGAGATGGGCTAATTTAACTATACTAGCGTATGTCTTAGCTAATATAGAAAACGCAGCTGGCATTAAAATTCGGCTGAAAATCTCCTGCAACGTTTCAATTAATAAACATTCAGCCCTCGTCAACAAGGCTTTCTCTTTCATCAGCCGATATTGAACATTTTTATTTTTTGTAACTTTGAGATAGTACACATTAAGAATGTACGATATGGAAATCACGATAAGAATAGACAAGCGAAGCAAACAAGCAAAAGTATTTTACGAATATCTTAAAACACTTCCTTTTGTAGAGCTTGAAGAACATCGTTACAATAAAGATACTGAAAAAGCGATAAAGGAGGCTAAATCGGGTAAGACAACCAAAATCTCTCTCGAGGATTTCAGAAAAGAGCTTTATTCGTAATGTATCAGCTTGAACAAACAGGAAAGTTCAAAAAAGACATCAAACTCGCTAAAAAGCGCGGTTTGGATATGCGACTTCTCGACGAAGTCGTTACCCATTTAGTTGAAGAAGGTACACTGCCACAAAAGAACAAACCTCATAAATTGACAGGTAAATATAAAGGATTCTGGGAATGCCATATCCAGCCCGACTGGCTGTTAATTTGGGAGCAAGACGATATTATAAGGCTTATCACATTGACAAGAACTGGCACGCACGGCGATCTGTTTTAAATCCTGTTTTCGTCACATCTAAGAGAATTCTAAAACTTTGTTCCATCACATCACTAATTATCAAGAGCAAACGAATAAACAAATTCAGGCTTGCCGTCAACACAACGAACATCTATAGGCATTTGCACCAGGGCACAGTCAGATGACATGTTAAAATCTTTGTTGTAGGCTTTTTGTTTATCAGTATACCGCTTAACCTCTTTCAGAAAGGCTACACTATCCATTTGAAATGAATACGCTTTATATGCGATAGGTCCCCCGCAGGGCTTTGCACCAATAGGCGTAATCCTCCACTGGTCTGCATCAGTACATGCAGTTTGGGCGACCATGCTGTCAATTTCGTTCATGAGGATCTGAAGCTCCAGTTCAGCCTCTTCTTTAGAAAGTTTTTCAGTACAGGCTGATAGCCCGAGTAAAATTAAAAAAGCAAATACTACACGATGCATAACGGTGGTTTAAACGGTTTCCATCAATACGGATGAACCCTTTAAACCGCTACAAAGAGAGGCATTAGTTAATAAGTTCACATTATTGCTACGCTTACCAAAAGATTTGTATATTTGTGTACCACAATGCGTACACAATGAAAGCTATAATAGAAACAACCAGCAGACAATTTAGAGAACGCCAAAAAGATTTTTTTGACATGGCTGACAACGGGCAAAAGGTAGTGATTAAGAGAGGAAGTAAACAAGCTTACGTTCTTACCCCGATATCGACAGACGATTTATACTTTACATCCGAAATGATTGCAAGAATAAAAGAGTCTCAGCAAGAGATTAAAGAGGGTAAAAGCGTTGTTCTTAAAACAAAGGAAGAATTAAATAATTTTTTCGAGAGCCTATAACGGATGTACACTGTCATTATCTCATTAAAGGCTCAACAAGATCTTAAGGCTTTAAAAAAATCAGAGCCTCAAGCATACAAAAAGGCTCGTTTACTGATTGAAGAGCTGGCAGAACATCCCCAAACTGGCCGAGGTAAACCTCAGCTAAAAAAATATGATCTTGAAGGATTATATGCAAGAAAAATCACAGACAAACATCGTCTTGTATATTCAATCAATGAAAAAATAATTACAGTTGATATCCTTTCTGCGAAAGGCCATTATAATGACAAATAATATGTAACAGAATAAAATGTCCCGATATGGAAATCACGATAAAAATAGACAAGCGAAGCAAAACAAGCAAAAGTATTTTACGAATATCTTAAAACACTTCCTTTTGTAGAACTTGAAGAACATCGTTACAATAAAGATACTGAAAAAGCGATAAAGGAGGCTAAATCGGGTAAGACAACCAAAATCTCTCTAGAGGATCTCAGAAAAGAGCTTTATTCGTAATGTATCAGCTTGAAACCTTACATCACTAGTTATCCAGGGCAAACGAATAAACGAATTCTGCCCTGCCGTCAACACAACGAACAGCCGCAGGCATCCGCACAAAGAGACAGTCGGAGGGCATACCCTCGGTATAGGCAGACTGCTTATCGGTATACCGCTTAACGTACTTCAGGAATTTAACAGTATCAATTTGAGAAGAATAAGCTTTATAAGCGAGAGGACCTCCGCAACCTTTGGAACCTATAGGCGTAATCCTCCAATCGTCTGCATCAGTACATGTGGTTTGTGCAGCCATGCTATCAATTTCATTCATAAGGAGTTGAAGCTCTAGCTCAGTGTCTTGTTTCGTACAGGCTGATAGCCCGAATAAGATCAAAAAAGCAAATATTACACGTTGCATACGAGTGGTTTAAACGGTTTCCATCAATACGGATGAATCCTTTAAACCGCTACAACCTACCTCGCAGTAATATAAAACTGGTGCTGACAATCCGTACAATGATACTTCTTCAACGATAACCAGAAGAAATATCTGTCGATGATTTTAGAATTCTCGATCCTCACATCAGTATAAGAATTACACTTTGGGCAAGAATGAAGAGGTGCACTATGGTGCCCTAAACTCAATTTTCCGTTGGGGTTGAAACCTGATATTGCGCTCATTGTTGTAAATTTATTATCAAATCTATAACTATAAAACCAAAAAGGCAATAAAAAGTTTAATTCAATGTGAAAATTTCAGCTAATTGTGCCATTCAGTAATAAATTCACATTGTCTTTACAAAATGGTAACAACTCGCAGCCGAAAGAGAGCCAAGCTGTGAGTTAAAGCAATTCTTATAAAGAAGACCCAATGGTCTTTACATTAAGCCCAATCGCTCTCAGTTTTTTCGAGTCAAGAAGGTTTCTGCCGTCAAACACATTTGCAGGCTTCAACATGTTATCATAAATCTTCTGCCAGTCGTAGTCCTTGAACTCATCCCATTCAGTAAGCACAGCGATAGCATGCACACCCTTACAAGCTTCATAAGCGAGGGATCAACTTTATCTCAAAGAACCCCCGCCAACTGCCATTTAACTCCTAAGATCATACCAAAATTTTTACTCAGATCGCCGAAATCATAAGCAAATCCTGCAGTTAGCAGAACATTGTCAGAAGGTAGTTTGTAATTAACCTCCTGCAAAGTATAGCACTGATCTTTATGAGGTTTAAGGACTTTGTTCCCTCCGTAATTACGGGTATAGGTAATCATCGATCTGGCTCCAAAACGGCGATCAATGGTATAAAGAGCCGCTATATGCCCACCGATAACCTGGTTATTAATTATATTGCTGTTCCCAGGGATGGTGTTTTGTTCAGCATCCCAGTCGTAAGGGGCGATTTCTGAAAAGTACTTGGAACCACGCTGCCTGTTAATAAAAAGCGGAGTTCCTATAATCCGGTCCTCGTATTCCCAACCAGTCTTATAAACTCCATTATTATAATAGCTTTCCCTGTACTGAGCAGAGTAAAAGTCATTCATCTGCCTGGTATAAATAAATTCAGCAAGAAATTTTCTCCAGAATGAATCCTCCTTATTTGTCAAACTTATTCCGAACAGTCGGTCTATATTTCTGATATCTATCCCCTGGCCGGTATCGAAAGGCGTCTGATTATACACATTCAATTTAACCCTTTCAAAATCATACTCCAAACCAGCTTCAATCACACCCCTGTGATCCCCCGCCCGGTTTGGCCTGTGCGTTTTAACAGAATCCCCGTAATCCACGCTTCCGTCATCCGCTTCCTTTAATAACACTACATTCATGAACCCCTTAACTGACCGGTCAAGGGAAGTCCAGTCATCCCTTCTGCCACCCCATTCGGCATAATGCTGTATTCCGCCATACAGCTTAAGTTTATTTTTACCGATACGCAGATAAAGCGTCTTCTCATGCAGGTATGCATCCTTCATGTACCGGTTGTTTCCCATCCAGCCGTGACTGAACAGTCCCTTAACCTGTAGCCACCCATTTGTAAAAGGAACACGACTATACTGAGTTAAAGCAATGCCAACTTTCGGTATGGGTAAAGCATTTCCGCTGATACCCAAAGAACCCGTAGAAAGATCAGCGTCCATCTCCCCAACTATTTCTTTATATCTTCCGCCTCGTAACTGCCAGGCGCCATAGTTTAATTTAATATAGGCCTGTTGAAAGAAAACAGTACCAAAATGTTTGTTGTTATATACATCAGCTCCGTAACTAATACTCCAGGGACTATCTTCACTAAATCCCGGATACTGATTATTATCGTTTAACAGATGTTTGTTACTGATACTGATGAATGTGGAAAGATCAGATTTCTGGTCACGGATTGCACCGAAGCGGTTTGAAACGCTCCACAAAGGCTGATAGTCCTTTGACGCAACGGTTCCCCAGGTCCCTATTGCAAGTTTCAGGGAGTCCGTAAACGAACCCTGCGCATAACTAGAATAAAAGCACCAAACGAAAATTAAAGAAAGGTAAATTCGTTTCATAAGCATATTACTTTCTCATTCTGCCAAGCAGATCAAATAAGATATTCTCTTTATCAAGAAACTGTTCCGCGTATTTCCTTGCATTCTCCCTGAAGAGGGAGTAATCTTCCGAACAAGAAAGCTCTATCTGCTTCTGAAGTTCAGCTTCATTTTCGGCAGGAACGGTAACGCCCATGTTATTTTCCATAATAACCTTATACAAAGCAGTTTCTTTATTAGCTGTGACCAATACCAACCCACCCACAGAAAGAATCGTCGATAACTTAGATGGCATCACAAGATCACTTGCATCGCCTTTCTGCAATACCAGATGAACATCAGCTATATTCAGGAAATCGTTAAATACATCGTTATCCTGTAAAGGAAAGAAATGAACATTCGAAAGATCCCGCTCTTTGGCCGCCGAGATAAGGCTTTTTTTGTACGGGCCGGTGCCGCAGAGCACAAACTGAATAGTCTGGTTCCGTTTCAGATTTTCCGCAATGTCTATTAACACATCCAGTCCCTGCTTCTCGCCCATACTTCCCGAATACAGTACAATTTTATCTTCCGGCTTAAAGCCCCATGCTGATTTACGGGATAAACTATTGTTGAGCGGATAAAAACGCGCCGTATCTACCCAGTTAGGGAAAAACAACACTTCCCTCTTTACCTTGCTTTTCAGCTGCTTGATCATTCCCTCAGAGATCGTACTCACATGGTCTACCCTCTTCAGGATAAATCTTTCCAGACTAAACAAAAAAGGAAAAAGCACCTTAGGCAGCATATTTAATTCTTTAGCTGAATCCACCTGCAGGTCCTGAATATGATAAACGATTTTCCCGCCCCTGATAAATCGATAAAAAAGAGCCAGAAAGCCCAGGTGAAAGGGGGGCGCCACAGAAAAAATTAAGTCATAACGTTTTCTAAAAAGCAAGCGAAATATCATAAAGAAAGAAGAAATAAAAAAGCTCGCTTCATGGATCATACGTTTCAGGCCGGTTGGCCTGGCAGGGACATACATAGGGCAGCGATAAATGCACAGCTTTCCCCGGTGTGATAACTCTTTTTTATAAAACTTCCCCGAATACGGCTTTTGTACCTTCCAGTGAGGATAGTAAGGAAAGCCGGTAACCACCACCGTTTCATAGCCGTTATTCGCTAACCAACTACCCATTTCGCCGGTGTACTTCCCTATACCTATCAACTCAGGCATACAATTGATACCAAGAACCAAAACCCGTTCTCTTACTGCCATCTTTCCTTTACATAAAATAATGGATTGCCTTTATAAATACCACCTGATTTTACATCAGTGGTAACAACCGATCCCGCAGTAAGAACCGTATCGGTGCCAACTGTAACACCTGGCCCTACGAAACATGATGCGCCTATCCAGCATCCGTCATTCAGAATAATGGGCCCGTTCCGGTAAGACATAGCCGGATCTTTAAAATCATGATTCCCACCGCACAAAAAAGCCCTCTGCGATATACAAACATTATTGCCGATGCTTATTCTTTCAAAATTGAGCAGGCATGCTTCTTCTCCAACCCATACGTCATCTCCAATACGCAATTTCCAGGGAAAATGAATATTTACCCTCGGTTTTATGATCAGGCCTCGCCCCACTTCAGCTCCGAATAAACGTAATAATGATGCTTTCATCCTGTTCGGGAAAGGGAACGCGGATAAAAAAAATAACACTTTTACCAAATACCAGGATAGAAATTTAAACATGCCAGCCCCGCGGTCAAAACCGTCAGATGCGTTAAACTCCCGGAGATTCACTTTCGAGGATTGCTCTTCCCTAACCATATCTACTTTAACTTTTCTTCTTCGATTAAGCGGATCGCTAACAGCATCTCCACCATTGTTCGCTGTAAAGTATAATACCAGCCCGACCAACCACTAAAAATCAAACCTTTAACAAACAAACAATGGAAAAATACCAGCATAGGAGCTAGAACCCTGTTTTTCCTGAACCTGGAACTAAGTGAAAGACCTTCACGCTGAGTCATTAACTTGTGGGCTTCTTTCAATGAGTAGCTATCCTGGTTATTAAGCCACCTGCTCAAAGACTTCCGGTCATCATGCAGTATCGGAGAATTAAAGAAACCCGTGTCACCGTTGATGTTTAATCTTTGCGTATGGCCGTCATCAAAATAAGCGCAGTGTGAAAGCTTGAACAGTACAGGGCGCGGTGTAGTATTATCACCCATTAAGGATCTTCCATAAACCAGGAATTTAAATTTGCTGTAGTAAGCCACTTTATTGCCTGTTTCCAGAAAACCCATTGTTTCTTTGGCAAAGGCCTCAGTCAGTACATAATCTGCGTCCAGGGTCAGTACCCACTTACTTTTAACCAGACCCAGCCCGTAGTTCCACTGGTTTGCATGCGTATCAAAAGATCGCTGATAAAAAGTTACATTAGGATAAGTCCTGCCAATTCTAAGCGTGTTATCCGTGCTAAAACTGTCAACGATGATTATCTTTTCAAGCCATGTAAGTTTATCCAGAACGCGCCCTAAATTAGGTTCTTCGTTTTTGGTTAAAATTAAGGCTTGTAATAATCCCGGCTCGACTCTTTCCATATTTAGTTATTCAAGAATTAAATGCAGGCGACTGATTTTCTGGTATTCCTGTTCATACCGGGCAATGAGCTTTTTTTCGGAAAAGTTAAGTTCGGTTACCGTTCTCCCCTGTGCTTCAATACGAAGCCGTTTATCTTTATCCTTATAAGCCGTTATTAATTTTTTCCTGACATCATCCGGATCAAGACTGCTCACCCATCCTAAATCATTCTCCCTGACAAAATCCGATAAAGCCACATCTTCTGATATAAGAACCGGAGTACCCATGTGCAAAGACTCAATAACTACATTGGCGAAATTTTCATTTCTCGACACCAGAACAAAAAGGTCCGCCTGCATCAGTGCATTGAACTTCTCTGTCCTGTCGATCCAGCCCAGCCAATTAATTTTATTATCAATTTTCAGCTTTTGTGCCAGGAACTTAAGTGTGTTGATATAGCCCGCCTCTCCTGTACCTGCAATATTCAGGACGAAATTCACTTCCATTTCAGCAAGGGCTTCAAACAAGATCTCCAGCCCCTTCTTAGGATGAATACGAGACAGGAAGGTCAGGGTAAATACCGGATTGCCCTTTTTATGGATAGAGACATCAGGTAAGGACAAAATATTCGGTATAACAAAGCCTTTCCATCCCTTAACCAGGCCGGTGCATTCTTCATATTCAGAAGCCGCGGTAGCATGAAAAAAAGATCTGGATAAGGCATATGTACCGACCGTATTATGAATGACCTTTTTAGTTTTGCTGCTACCTGAATTCAGTATATACCTACTTAACATGCCGCGTGGGGAGATAATAACCTTTGCTCCTTTCATATGACAAATCAGGGCCGAAATAACAACCAGAATATTCCACCATGACTGGATATGCACAATATCGTAACTGCCTGCCGTTGAAAAAAGGCGCTTCCACAAGGCTGGCGACACATGAGTAGGATCTCCGGTAATCCGCTTAAAATAGGTAACCAAAACCCCGCCCACATTCATTCTTTTACCCGGCAAGACAGGTAACTCTTTCTCTCCGTTTGCTGTTGTCGTAAACACATCAACGGCATGGCCCCGCAAGGCCAGGCCTTCACATAATTTGGCTACCGATTCAATGGGGCCTCCATATACATACGCCGGCTTATAAGAGGGTACAATAAATAATATATTCATACTGATCCTTCTTTCAGCCAGTACCACATTCTCAGTGAAAGAACTCCGTTGTTCAAGATCTTCTCATGTTTTCCCTAAATATATCAAAATTGAGAAGCAATATGTGAAAACCTTGAGAAATTATGTATAATTATTAAGTACATCCAAATAAACCTGCTCTATCTTATCGACAGCCATTCCGGCATCAAACCTTTTTGCATTATTTACCCCCGCTTTAACCACCCTTGCCCTGTCTGCGTCAGAAAGGCTAATAACCGACTCTAGCAGTATAGCCGATTCACGTGCCCATAGGTTATGGGACGAATGGCCATGTGGACGACGGGGAATCAGAAAGGCAGCGTCTCCTGCAACTTCTGTCATGGGTGCTTCATTTGTAGTAATTACCAGTGCACCCGAAGCCATTGCCTCTGCAATAGGCCAGCCAAAACCTTCTGCCAGGGAAGGATAAAGAAAAACCACCGATCCTGAATAAGCAGCGCCGATAAATTCATCTTCAATATCCGGAAGAATAAAGATATCGTTCTTATATGGAGATGCCGAGTAAGTCTTCAGTATCTCTTCCGAAGGATACTTTCCTAATAACAATAAGGGCAGCGATCTATGGGCAACAGAACGCCATGCATTATATATTTCAATTACCCCCGTCCTGTTTTTATACCACTGGTTCCCTCCAACATGGAGAATATAACCCTTTGACAAGTCTTGGCCGGTTCTCTTTCCAATTAAGGACCTTGAGGCACTTATGTCGCCGGGAACATAAGACCTGTTCAGGCCATTGTAAACCACCACCGACAACCTGGGTTTACCAGCCATAAAGTGGTGAAGGTCGTCCTGCGTCTTATTTGAAACAGAAATAAAATTCTGCCCCTGCCGGTATCCCTTACGGATCCAGGCCTGGTAAATTCTCCCTGTGAGAGAAACAGGGTTTTCAGGTACTTCCCCTGAAGCAGAACGCTGGGCTAGAAAGTCGTGACAGTGTATAACATGCGGCCGGCCTTTAATTAAAGGGACCCAGGGACCCAGGGCATGATCGGTAAATACAAATAAAGTATCATCAGAACAGTCTTTCAGCCTGGCTTTAACTTCCCGGGGAAAAAGAACATACTGATCAAAATAGCCCAGCCATTTCCGGCCCTGCCTGATAACAGGCAAGCAGCTCAGCTTAGATTTGACATGCCACACAGCTACGTTATGCCCCTTTGCGCGCATGCCCTCTGCGATCATATTGGCATATCGCGGCATACTCTGCGAACCAAGAAAATCAGGATGTGTAAAAATGACGATCTCCATTATTTCAGTTTCCTTTGTTTTTCGGGCGTGCATCCTTCGTTTCCACATTCGGCCTGAGCGGGCCACGGAAGGAAGCCAGTACAAGGCCGGTAATAAGCGTACTGAATCCTAAAGAAGTAGGCTGTGCCCAGTTTCCCTGGGGAAATATTATAAGACAAAACCCCATCAGTATCCAGGGCAAGATATTCCCCTGGCCGAGTCTCTGGAAGGACAGCAAAGCCAGCTTAAAACTCAAGCCAATACGGAAGAATACAAGCAAAAGCCCCAGGAACGGACCTGATTCTGCTATCATCCTCCCCCATTCTCCTTCCGCTAAACCCGAAATGGTTTTACCAGAAAGCAGCATAGTACCAACATTCGTCAGCTTCCCTAATCCATAACCAAAAACCGGCAAACCGGAATTTAATGTAAAGGAGCTTAAGAGACCTCCAAAATACCGGTCCAGAAAAACCCCTTCCAAGCCGCCTTCACTTTCATTCGCGTTCGTAAAACGCGCGGTAAATACTTCCGTTGCTGTACGAAAAAAGGCAAACTGGTTCGCTACCAAAATAATCAGCGCAACTGCCAGTACCGCTGTCAGCATACGAGTTAAATACCTGGGTTTGCGGGATGCAGCGATAATGACAAAGATCCCTATAACACCAACAGAAAAAAACAAGCCTCTGCTAATAGAAAGAGGGATCACAACAAGAAGCCCGGCCGTAGCCGCTATCAGCAGCAACTTATTGATCAATTTAGAATTCAATAAAAAATAGAAGACAAAACAGGCGGCGAAGCTATAAAAAAGCGTAACACCATTCGTAAAGGAAAATGTTCCGGGAGGCCTGGAATATCCCATTGCTCCTGTAAAACCGGCCCCTTCAATATCCCCGCCCACCCCGCGATTGACCCAAGCCGACTGTGGGCTGTAAAACTGCAAAGCCACCAGAACGGCCATAGTCGCCGCAATCATCAGCGTAATCTTTCCCATTTTCAAGACATCAGCCCTGTCGAATATCCGCCCAATCACAAAAATCAATGGAAAATGCAGTAAAAGCGTTCTTGCACCAAAAAGAGCAACCAAAAGATTGCCATGGCCAAACAATACCGATGTAAATATTCCCAAAAAACCCAAAATCACCACCCCGTTCAAATATAAATTAGACGGCAAAAGCCCTTTATTATATGACGTAACAATTAGCCACAAGGCAATCGGATCGCGGATAACCAGCAAGGGAGTGGCAAAACCCGGTAGTATCCATTTCCTCAAAGCCCCTTCAAAAATCAAGAGAAAAAAATACATCCATATCCCCTTTTTCAGAAGAAGATGAGCATCCTCAACACGCTGCCGTTTATCTGTGTTTCGCATTCTCCTGATCTATTAGTAAAAAATTTTTGACAGCATCCGCCAGTTCACTTCTATAAGCACTCCAGGGCCTTAGTCCGGCTGTCTCCATCGCATTCCGGCCCGCTATTTCAATCGCTTCCGGTTCAACAAGTAGCCTCTCTACTGCACGCTGAAGCGCTCCGGGGGAACCTGCTTTTATTAACCAGCCATTTTTTCCGTCAACAATCAGATCGGGCCCTGCGGTACGTTCAGTCGTTATGACCGGCGTACCCTGCGACATCGCTTCGGTAATAACCAATCCAAATCCTTCAAAGAGCGATGGAAACACCAGGACGTCAGTTTCGCGCATAAGCTTCAGGACTTCCGGATGAGACAAGCCGGGTATCCAGCGGTGTTTCGTCAACGCAGAATCCAAAGCCGGACACGCAAGCGAATTACTTTTGCCCACCACAGTTAGCTCTATCTGGCTGCCAAGGTTGTCAGCAGCCTCAAACAGGTCAGCTATACCTTTCCGCTGCGAAAGGCCGCCAACGAAAAGAAGCCGCAGCGGGCGCTTTTCCTTATGAAAAGTATAATCACGCGGAGCGCCAACCGGAGGAAATCCGTAAGGAATAACCTTAACAGGCGGAAGTTTGCCGGGGAAATCTTTTAGTGTGCCTGCAGTAAAAGAGCTGGCAACAAAAATGCAATCCGCCAGTTCTATTTCTTTATCTTTTCTGGCTAATTTGGCCTCTGAATCCTTTAGAATATTCAAGGTCGGGGCCCATTCCGGTCTTCGTTCATTTTCAAGCTCCAGGAGCTTCCTTGCAGAACGCCAATACCCGATAGGCAGATCATACAAACGGGTAATACCCATGACCTTCGCCTGTTCAAAAGAATATTCAGCCCCATCTTCATAAGCGTATATGCCCCTCACGTTTTGCCCTAAGCCGCTTTTTAAGCGGGAGGCGGTTCTTCTGTCCTGTGCGCGATAGACAGCGTCCACGGATAACAGTCCCGTTTCATGTTTTGTAAGACCGGTGAATCCTAACTTCTTTGAAAGTAGCCTGGCCATTTCTAGCCAGGGCCACATCCGGGTACGCGCCTGCAGAGCCTGATCAAAAGTCCTTTTTCGCAATTCAGAAAAAGGTCTGAGACTACCCAGGCTGTCAATACCGGTACCGGGGAAAGAAGCGATAGCGGTATGAAATTCATACAAAATGCCGCAATCATTAAGCCCGGAGGCTGCTGCCCGGACATTTGCGTTTCCTGTTGGGTGAGATAGTATTACTTTCATACATTCATTTTCAGGCCGGCGGCCGCTTCAATAACATCAAGATAACGTCTGGAAATAACATCAGGCCGATGTCGCTCAAGATGGGAAATGGCCTCTCTCCGAAGCTCCAGCTCCAGGCCCGGGTCGGAAATGATCGTTTTTATACTATCAGCCAGGGCATTTATATCTCCCCGGGGAAATACCAGGCCAGCCCGGCCAACGGCATCCGGCAAACCGCCCCCGTCTGAAACGATAGGGATACATCCGCAGGCCAGACCTTCTAATGCTACATTTCCAAATGGCTCCTCCCAAACAGACGGAACAAGCATGTACTTATGCGAATTAAGACAGTCGGCCAGCTCACTGCCTTTTACGGCGCCTCTGAACGTAATATTATCTTCCAGATGCAATTTACGCGTCAGATCTTCCAGATTTTGCCGCTCCGGCCCCTCTCCGGCAATGGTTAGAGAAAGGCCCCTGAATTTACTATCACCTTTCACAAGGAGAGATAATGCCCTGATCGCCTGGTCAGCGCCTTTATCAGAAACAAGACGTCCGAGAAAAATAAAATCCCGGTTCTTCAAAACCTCAGGATGAATAGTGAACAAATTATCCCGGTAGGGATTACCGATTACGATCGCTCGGGGCCAGCATCTTTCTCTAACGGCATCGCTGACCGCGATGACGCTGGCCGCTCGCCTCAACCACAGTTTTTTGAGCCTGTCCTGGTACCCGGTTTCTCCGCCATTACGTGCTATCCATGTCCGTAAAGCAACAACACCCGGACGGTTAAACAATAATCCTGGCCAGGCCAGTTGCAGACAAGGATTATTCTCATACACAACATCAGCCCAGGCATGCTCCTTAAAAAGCCTCCCTCTCGACGGACTGCGGATCACCTCAAAAGGAAAAGGCTTATTGCCCGGATCCAATGTCCAGGTAAGCACTCTGACCTCATGCCCGGCTTCTGAAAAAGCGTGCGCCAGAATTTCCGAATTCACCTCTATTCCGCCGATATACGGATAAAACCTATGCGTCAGAAACAGTATCTTCATATCGATGGAATAATTCGTTTAACAGACTTTTGCAGCCAATCCCCTAACGTGGCATTTCTGGAACGTTCAAACAATGGAACCGTCTTTGTATCACCGGGGTCTGCAGCATTTGACCATTCCTGTACCTTTCCTTTCAGACCGGCAATTAAATGGACCGCTAAAGTGCCGTGCTCAGGCCCTTCAAACCTCTCCCGGCAAACAAACTGATCTTCCAGCGGACTGTATAACTTACCCGACCTGCCAAACAGAAGTCCCCAGCAGGTTTGTTCAACAAGCCAGGGCATATTCCGCACATCCGGCTTAGCCAGAAAATCTTCTATGAAGTTCAGATCGTAATCTTTACAATCAAAAGAAAAGTAGCCCGAGTTAAATTTATAAGGCATTAACCATCCATATTTAAAAAAAACATCCCTAAGCTTAACAGAGATCTTTATACCATCCGTTCTAAGATAGGTGTTCACATCACGGTCAAAAAAAGCCTCACATGATTTAATATAGATGATATCCGAATCAGTATAGCAAAACCTGGAACTTTCCTTCATCGCGATCAGAGGAATATCGATCAGCTTAAACGCCAGCGGAAACTCTTCCCTGAACTTGATACACGCAGGATAATTATCTATTTCACTCAAAATCAACCCCTCACGCTCTGCCCTGGTTATTACCCTGACCCTGGAAGATAAGCCTTCCAAGACGGCAGTTGTACCTGGTGTGAAAGAGCCGTCATCCAATATCACAAGCTTCTGATCTTCTGAAAGGAACGTTAAAACTTTTGGCAAAGTGATCAACGCCATCGTCAGGTCCCTTTCACAAAGAAGTGTATAAACATGCTGCTTCATTCGTTTTTTTTAATTTGAGAAATGAATGCCAAAGCCACATCGTGCAGCAAGGGCATATATGCAGGCCGGTCAGGACAGGAAGCCGCCGCTTCAAGATCAGCGAAAATCAAGTTCTGCCGGAATTCATATTCCAGCTCCTGCTCACGTCCCTTTTCCCATTCAGGCAGCCAAACCGGCAAACCATGTTCTAGCATAGCAATCGCAGAACCACTTTTCCCTAAGAGCCGTGGTGCTGAGCGGGCTATACCCAAGGTACCGCTGTTCATTAAAAAGCTGATCTCATCCGTGCTTAAAAAACCAAAATCGACTATTCTGGCCCCGTGCCTGTTCAAACGATCACGAAGTTCTCCAACAAAATGATCTGTTGCCTGAGAATTTCCCGACGCTACGAGAACCGCCACCCGGTTAACCCTATCTGCACAAAATGCATTTAATCTTTCCATTATCTGTTCTTTGGAAACACCTCCCGGGGCTCTGCCGAAATAAAGAATCCTGATGGGATAGTCCGCTACCGCACTGAACTCAGGAAGAAACAGGACAGTTTCCCTTTCAGGAATATTTCCAAACAGGGGCAGTACAGAAGATTTAATGCCAATTGCCTGCAGACGCCGCTGGTTGAACGGGAAAGAAACATTTACAATGGCCGGCCGGCAACCGGTAATAAACGTATGTATCAGATATTTCTGAATGCACATAATCAGTCGCTGACCCATGTTCTCCGGTCTGTCCAGCCAAAGCTCATGAAACATAATTTGAAGCTTATACCTTTTCGCCAGTCCCTTAACAAATGCTTTAAAATGAAAGGGAAGTCCCTTTACATGATACGAATAAGGGACATACTGGACACTCAGCAAATCGGGTTCAAAAGGCGCTATCCACAGCGTGGCACGCCGGTACCGCTCCTTCCGGGACATACCCGCCGGAAACCGCACTGCCGGAATCGCAGAAGCATCCTGATGCGGCCCCTCCTCCACTTCACCGGAAATATGCCTGTCGTTAACAGCGAGCAGGGCAGGCTGATGCCCGCAGTTAAGCAGCTCTGCCGCCAAAAGCCGGGTATAATCTCCAACACCATCTTTTCCGGGCTCCAGCGAGCCGCAAACAAAAACAATTCGCATACTCCCTACCTTTTATAAAATCTGCCTAATACAGCGGCAATGTTTAACGCAATATTTTTTCGGCGGATCAACTTATCAGAATGAGCCTTAAGTGGCCCGTTCGCATGTTTCCAGTATTCTTTAACAACCAATTTAGGAGGTCTTCCCATTAACGCCAGCTTCAAAATACTCCCGTTCCATGGTTTCGGCTGACCCAAAGCATGAGGCATTACAGCTAAGCCGGGAACGAACCCCATCCCCTCTTTAGAGATAACGCTTACTTCACCGCTCCAGGCTTCCACAGAAGCGTTTAAGGCATCCTGATCAGTTTTACCAAAGGGAGCAAACGGTCCCCGGGCGTCTTCAGGTAACTCCCCTCCCCCTGTCAGAGCCGAACGGCTCAACCCGCCGACAGCCGGAGCCATTCCCTCCTGCACCTTTTTCCATGTTTTCAAAAAATCACGGTTCCGCACATGAAGTCCGGTAAAGCCACCGTTAACGTATACAGGATCTTTAAAACTCAATGTAATTCCTATGTTCGAAAAATAGTTGCGCCAGGCAACCCTTCTGGGATGATTTCTAGAAAGAGGAGAATTAACGTCCTCACATAATGCAACACCACATTCCACCCATCTCTCAAAGAAAGACCAGGGTGCCGAAATCACCACATCCGGATCAAAATAATATATACTGTCAGCGTCCCGTGCTGGTCCGTCTAATAACCACAGCATGAAATCAGGTTTATAGTTAGTGAAATGATAATCAGTCTCCAGACGAAGAAAATGAAGTCTCAGGTCCGGAGCAACTTCCACAGTATGGCGTTCGGGAACAATCCCCGGAAGAACTTCTTTCCGGAATCCGGCCCATTCCGGGAGATCACCCCTATACCCGGCATAAAAATCGCCCCGAAAGCCATTCTTATAAAGAGAATTAACCAGTATGGCTACTCCAGAATGATACTGACCTTCAAAAAGAGTACAAGCTGCGCATTTCATGTTTTAAATATTAGCCAGGCCGGTGAAACAAATTAAATGTGATTAAGAGTGCGGATAATATCCGGCTTTACGTACCAACCTTCCCAGGTTATAATAGAGGAACGAACGCCTTTCCGAGCGTAATAAACGCAAAAGCAGCCAGTCTCCGCTAATAATCTTCAGGGCAGCTCCAAGAAAATAATTTGATTCGGGCTCATCGCCTGATAAACGCAGATAATATCCCGTTCTTGATCTGTAATCATTTAACAACCAATTCAAAACAACTCCCTTAGCCCTTCTCAAAGCTTTACCTGAAAGCGGATCATTCACCGATTCCAGTTGCTCCCCGATCAGCAGATACATCAGCGGCCAGCAGTCAGTAGTTATCGACTGAGACTTTTTAGCGTCCTGTTCCGGATGCCTTCTCCAGTAATTAATGGGCCTGTCAACCGCATAAAGATTCAGAGAAGACGCATTTTCATAGATCCATAACCAGTCATTTCCGCTATGAGGCTTTGACACAAAAGGGAACTTCAATACCGCCGATCTCCTCATAACCGAAAGAACCGGAAAGCCGGGCCCGTATCTGACCACGTCTTTAATCAGATCTGTTCCGCTAATCCTTCCGTGTGGAAATTCCCTTATGGCCATGGCACCTTCAATGGAATCTGTGAACGTACAAAAGGAGCCAAAGAAGACGTCAATCGAGGGATCACCTTGATGCACATCCAAAAAAAGCTGCCAGGCATCCGGTTCGATAATGTCATCACTGCACAAAACGGATACGAACTCCCCCTTTGCCCGCTCTATGCTCCTGTTCCAGTTTGCGAAGAGACCCAGGTTCTGCTCGTTTTTATAATAACTGATTCTGCTGTCCTGAAAAGAATCACAAATTTCCTTAAATTCAGTATGGTCTGAATGATCGTCTACCACAACGATCTCCTGACATCCCCTGACAAGGACGGCAGATTGCAGAGCTTCATAAAAACCATATGTTCTCTTATATACTGGGATGCAAATTGAATACGCCGGATTCGTCATAACATTATATTCATTTGATCAATCTTTGAATTAAAGAAGTGGCCCTCCTGCGAACAGCACGAAAAGACAATCCGCCGGCAGATCCTGGTAACAATAATACATCGATAGGCTTGTCGCCGCGCGGTACCCTGCCGGAATAATGAAGATGGCTGATCTTCGCGTTTCCTATTTGAACCCGGTGAATAATATGAAGCGGGTTCATATAATCGCCCGCCCAGGTACTCAGCCAGCTATGCGGAGGCTTACAAAGATTCAGCATTTTCCAGTGACCAAGCAAAGAAGCAATATGCATCAAAGCCTGATCATGTTTCTTAGGAATGTCAGGGTGTTTTTTAAACCATTTAACAGCTGCGGTAATATCCTCCACCATCTTCACGCTTCGCTTCACCACGATATGGCCGGCAGTAATGGCAGATTCCAGAGCCGGCTCACCGAAAATAGCCTGAACTGACTCCGGTTTGTAATAATTAAACTTCCCGCCAGTTCTGTACTCCTCATCCGCGTGCACCAGGTCGTACCCTTCTAAGTAGCCGAACAAGGTCTCCCAGTCACACAGGGCAACAATATCATTGTCAGAATAAATAAACTCATCCCAGTCTGAAAACCAGGCTAAATACCGATAGAGATAACCCATGGGGCAATCTGTCAAAACCTCTCTTAACTCAGCTATAAACAGTCTGGCTTCCTCCGGAAAGTCATCATACCGCAAAAGCTCTACCTGGCTTAAAACATAAGAAGAACGGATCGCTTCACCGCCGAAATGGATCAATCTGACAGGAAGGCTGCACCCGCTATCCCTAATCGAACGGATCAGACTTTCGCACATTTCCTGGCTCTTCAGATTAGCAACAAGATATATCCCTCTTTTCATCAGTGATTTTAATTAAGAATTGAAAGCTGCCATTTCCAATCCCTCTGCCACATCTTGTGTCGCACAGGGCCCGTATAATGACGAATGGCCATTTCCTCTTTAGGATATAAATAGGAGAAATCGAACTGGTCTCTAGAACTCAGAATAAAGATCCTCGGATCCAGAGGCATAAAGCCGTTGGACCGGAAGATGATATGAAAAACGCTCTGTTCACTGAAATATTCATATTTAAAATTCATGTCTTTCAGGAACTCAAGCCCCTCAGAAACATTTGCCAATTCCTCATTAAGTAAAAAACAACCCGAATTAGCCTGGTATAACTGCCCCGTAAACTTACTCTTATAGCGGCTGTCCAGACAGCCCCAGTCTGCCTCAGGCAAGTACCAGCCAGCCTCCTCCTCCTCGAGGATGATGTTAAAAACCGAAGCCTTTTCATAGAACAATATGTCCGAATCAAGGAACAGGGTCGGCCGCAGAATGTCATGGTTCAGGTAATAGAACAATTTTTTACCGAGCGGAAAATGCTTTGCATAATCCATGAGCTGGTCTCTGTAAGGCACTAATGTTTCTTTGCAGATACCATCAAAACTTTCAGTCCCGGCCCGACTAAGCTCCCGCACGTTTATAAAGTCAAAACTTGTTTTCAACAACCCGATCTGTTGCGGGGTATGCGACCCATCAGAATAGATAGTCCAGATAACCGGCGTTCCCACATAGCGCAAAAAAGACAGGATAGAAAGAATCTGATCATAAAAATCCCTGCCCGATGAAAAACTAACGACGTCCATCCCAACAGGTGCACTGGTCATCCCGTTAACAAGTGAAGACAAGTTAGTCTCTGCAAACCTGCCAAACCGCTTCTTGTTCTTTTTACCTATTTCAGAAGCGAGTAATTTTGTAAGTCCGCCCTGGTATTTAATTTTTTTCATACGCTGCAGATTTTGAACGAAACATCCCTTTGATCCGCTTTTTCAAACCAAGGATCCGCCTTTTCAAAGTTTTGTTCTTAAGAGAGTCATAATCGGAATAGTCAGTCAGGAAAGCCGAAAAATGCTGTTTCAGGACCAGGGCATTCTCTTCTCTCATCTTCGGAAAATTAGCAGGATTGCAGGTTAGTCCGCCGCAGTCACATACCGCGACAAAAAAAGGCAAATGCCTGTAGGACACATTATGCTTACAGATTGCAAGAATAAAGAACTTCCAGTCAGACGAATATCTAAGGTCCTCATCATACATGCCCGCTAAAGCATGCACGTTTCTTTTAATGAAAGTACCCTGATGACTCAGGGAACCATTCCTGAAAAAACTGAACGTTAAAGCATCCGGAAAATAGCTTTTTTCAAATATCTTTCCGTTTGCTTCACGATACACATCACCGGCCAGGATGTCCTCCTGATACAAACCCGATTTAAACACCCGTTCCAATACACCGGTATCACATAAATAATCACCCGCGTTCAGCATCAGCAGGTACTCCCCCGCCGCCCTTTCTATCCCCTTGTTCATTGCGTTGAATACCCCTGCATCCGGCTCGCTCAGCCAATAGCTTATACGGTCCTCATACTGCTCAATCACGCCAACGCTTCCGTCCGTAGAGCCGCCGTCTATAATAATATATTCGAAATCAAGCCAGGTCTGGCCCAAAACCGAGAGAATAGTTTTAGCCAGGTCAGCGGCATTGTTGTAGTTAATCGTTACTATCGATAGTTTCATAAAGACAGCCTGTTATCTAAAAACCCGTATTAACCTTTTCCAAAGAAGACCCGGGTTCAGCATATATTTCCCCGTTTTATAAGGCAAAGACTCTTTCATGTATTGTTGAGTATAGGCAAAAACATAAGAATCCGTAGAAGACAACAGCACAGTCTTATCGACAAGCCCGTCGTGGAAGTCCTTCCTCTTTCCAAAGCTTATCGTCTCGCCCTCATTATTCATTATGACATTGTTTACTAAAGGATGAAGCGTGATACCAAACCCGCTGATTACCTTTTCGCATTTTCTAACCGAGTACATATATTCTTCAGTAAACAGGTCCTGTTGTTTCGTCCCGTACAAATCAATAAGACAATTCTCCGCCCCGTCGATCCCGTAATGATTCAGACATTCCGGAAGCAACTCGAAATAAGCATCATATTTAACCTTACCGTCCATAAAGTCAATAAACTTCAGTTTGACGTTCTTAAGTCCGTTGACCAATGCTACCTGTAAATAGTTCACATGGAGATCAAAATGCTGTCCGGGATCGCCGGAGTTAGTAGAATATGAATGTTGCGGATAAACAAAATACAGATTCCTGTCTACTATATACTTATAAAAATATTTCTTCCAGGAAGACTCCGGCCAAGCTTTTACATTCGAAGGAAGTCTGTCATCATTCCCGATTACCGGGTTACCCTCATAAAACTGCTTAAAAGAAGACCACTGCTTCTCACTCCAGGCCTGTCCCGAAGAGGCAGGCACCTGCAAAAAAAACACCTCATTCCCGTCATACAACGGTTCAAAAGGAAGGTAGATGTTTTCATTCAGACGAACAGAATATAAAGATATACCAGCTACAAACGGTTCGTCGTGATAAAAATTCAAAGCCTGAACGCTGTAATCAAAGAAATTAGGACTTACAAGAAGATCGTCTTCCAGTAAGATAACGCTTCCGTATTCGTGTGTAAAATCACCACAGCTAACCACGTGCTTCCTTAAACCCAGGTTGCCCGGATGCTGAATAATAACCTTCTTACCATACTTCCAGACCAGGGACTCGGCCACTTCAAGGACCTCCCCTGAAGCTCCGCCGTCAATACTTATAATTAATGTTACCTCCTGATAACTGTCAAAGTTCGCACTGACTACTGATTTTAATAATCTGCGTAAAGAAGCCGGTCTATTATAGGTAATTACCACAATTGCCGGTTGAAGGAACTCTTTAACCATCATATTTACATTGAATAGGGTTTTTCCGGTAGCACGATGCCCTGGTTAGCTGGAGACATCTCCTGAAGCTCAACCATTCTCTTAAACCTGCCGGAAGTTTTCATTAAGCTCTCAAAATCGCCCTCGGCGGCTATACCTCCCTTATCCATCAATAAGATCCGGGATGCATTTTTAATAGTTGATAAACGGTGGGCAACAATAAGTACAGTATATTTTCCCTTCAAAGCGTCAATACTGTTCTGGATAGCACGTTCCGTTTCAGAGTCAAGTGCAGAAGTGGCTTCGTCCAATACCAGTATATCCACATCTTTATATAATTCACGAGCAATGGAGATCCGCTGCTTCTGGCCGCCGCTCAGATTTACGCCGTTATTACCCAAAACCGTATGCTGTTTTTCCGGAAGATCATTCACAAAGTCTCCTATCCGGGAAAGCTCCGATACTTTCTTAAACCTTTCGATATTGGCAGGAGTTGCCTCGTCCCAAAAAGTGATATTATTAAAGATAGTATCATTGAACACCACCGGATCCTGGGTAATATATCCGATCCTCTTTTGATAAGATGCGATCCGCAACTCATTTCTGTTAATCCCGTCAATGGTCATAGTCCCCCTCGTCAGGGGCAGCAGACCAACCAATATATTGATAAGCGTGGTTTTTCCGCTCCCGCTTTCGCCTACCATCGCAATTGTTTCATTCTTCGTTATACTCAGGTTCACATCATGAATGACAGGTCTGTCTTCCACATATATAAATGAGGCATTATGTAAGACAATCTTGTCTTCAAATGCGTTAATCTCACGCGTTCCATCCTCTTCTTCAGCAAGCTGGAGCTCCCGCTGAAAATCAGACATGTTTGACAGAGACCCTGAAACAGCCAGAAACCCATTATAAGCGGTTTGCATTTGAAGCAAAGAAGATAAGGCCCTGTAAAAAAACAACAGGCTTATCAATATAGACGCCAGCGAACCGCCCAGTCCGTTAACCTGAATTAAAATCACAGCGCAGACAACTATAATCAAAAGCGGCTCCCGACTGGCTGATACGATGACGCCCAGCTTTCCTATCTTTTTAAAATTTCTGTCTATAACAGAAATTGATTCTATCAGCTTTCTGTTATACTGATGTAATGATCCGGTTGCTTTCAGATACTTAAAATTAGCCGTAAACTGAATGATCAGCCCCTGGAACAGGTTTGCATCGGATGTTAATTTTTTTGAGAGCCCCTTGGTCACCATATAAATCCGGTTGTAAACAAAGTTTGTAAGTCCGCCCCCCATACAGATCAGAACAGCAAACTTCGCGTCTACAAAAAAAGCGAACAGCATATATACCGTTACAAGTATGCCCTGCTGAAAGGCGCCGAAATACTGCTGGTAGGCCTGTATGATATTGCCGACCTCTGCGGTCATTGTATTTTGTATCCTTCCGATGTCCGAAAGTGCAAATGACTTATACGACATACGGCTCATCGCTTCCGTTAGATTAACACGGGTATTTCTCACAAAATACTGGCGCAAGATCACCTCATATAAACCATTTCCATATTGCGCCACTCCCTTAAACACAAAGAACAGTGACAACATCAACAATACATTAGTCAGGTTTAGCTCCAGCCCGATGTATCCCATTCCGTTTACAATAAAGCCCAGGTTCCCCAGCCCTTCCTTTGGCACATCTGAAGTATTTCCGCCAACCATCTGCAAAAGAGGCAAAAACATAGCAAGGCCGAAACCATCCAGCAGCCCAACGTTGATGCTTAAAAACATCCGTATGAATAACCGGTATTTTAGTGTCCGGTAAAAGAATAGGAAGTTTTCGAAATATTTCATTTTGAAAATCTTGCCAGCGGTTCAGTGCTTACTGACGACGCCAGTTGATAATTTTTTTCATCACCCTTCTGAAATAACTAGCAGGGCTGTCAGGAGCATTACCGTAATTGCCATAACCGTAACCATAACCATAGCCGTAGCCATAACCGTAGGTGTAATTTGTTCCGATGTCATTGACCAGTAAGGCGATATTCTTCATTTTCTTCTGCTCATAGATCTCTCCAGGAATATCCAGCTGCTTTTTAAAAGTATACCGCTGACGCAGCAGGTAAAGCGTTAAATCCGCGTATTTACTTAATAGCTGGGCATCGGTTACCAAACCTACAGGAGGAGCATCAATAATAATATAATCGAAACGGCTCAATAAATATCCCATAAGTTCTTCCGTCCGCCTGTTCAGAATCATTTCGGTAGGGTTAGGAGGAAGAGGCCCGGAGCCGATGATGAAAAGATTTTCATCAATACCCGAAGGGAAAACGATATCCGCCGGCAACAGTGCCGGATCAATAATATAGCTTGTAAAGCCGCTGGTAACATCCAGATTCAGCTTAACAGATAAGTTGGGTTTACGGAGGTCCATTTCCATCACCACTACACTCTTTCCCGAGAAAGCAAGAACGGCAGCGAGGTTCAGTGCAACAAAAGACTTTCCCTCACCCGACATACTCGATGTTAGGAGGATCGTCTTTTCATCATCCTTCAGGAAGAAAGAGAGATTGGTCCGTAAAGACCTGAACTGTTCAGACAAGGGGCTTCTTGAGTTTTTCGAGACCACAATAGCCCCGGTTTCACTATTATTCCCGATCTCACCAATTATCGGCACACTGCTGTTACCGGTAATGTCTTCCTTTAACATGATTTTAGCATTAAGCGCCGTAGAGAGGAATATAAATCCCACAGGAACGATCATGCCCAGCAAAAAGCCGTACAAGAGAACGTTTGTTCTCTGCGGGCTAATCGGGCCGTAAGATGAAGGCAATTCAGTGATTTTGCAGTTCGAAACGTTAGAGGTCTTTGAAATAGCCGTTTCTTCCCTTTTCTGCAACAGAAATACGTATAACTCCTGTTTGATCTGCTGTTGCCTGGTAAGGTCAAGGAAGCTTCTCTCCTTTGCGGGCACCGAGCGGATCTTCCCCTGTACCCGGTTAATGCGCGACTGAATATTTCGTTTGGTGATAAGAAGAGCATCCCTGGTGTTCTTCAGGTTGGAGCGCATATCTTCCCGTACACCGCGGATCTGGGCATCCAGGTTTCTGATCACCGGGTTACCCGGAGTCTGGCTCAAAGCAATCTTTTCCCTTTCGAGGATCAGCGTATTATACCTCCCTACAATTTCAGCGAAAGCCGGATTTTCAGGTAAGGCCCCACCCGGAACTACACGTTTATGGCCCTCATCCGAAACGTATGATTCAAGCGCGTTCAAAATGCTAAGCTGGTTTTCGATTAGCGAAAATTCTTCATTATACTGGCCAGTCGAAGTGATCAGACTGGTAGATTGTTCTGCGAAATTCGCAAGCTCATTTCGTTTTCTGAAATCCTCTATACTCCCCTCCACGCTTCCCAGTTCCTGACTCACATACACGAGGCGGTTTTCTATAAAAGAAATGGTACTGTCTGCTATCCGGTTCTTGTCTTCCAGATTGCTTTTGATATATTCCTGGATCAGCTTATCTAAAATTCGCTCAGATTTCTCAGGCAGAGGATGCGTATAACCCAAATTAATGATATCCAACTGCTTATCCAGGATACTTACAGAAAGTTTGCTTCCAAATTCCGATACTGCATTTTTGAAGGGGGTAATTTTAAAAACAAACTGCCGGTCGAAATGAACACCGGCAGCCTTTTCAATGCGGATATTACCTACATCCTCCAGGTAAAATGTTTGATTGTTCCCCACGCTGATTTCACTGTCATCCGCGTCATTCTGTAAAATGAATTTATTATTCTCCGATCTGATCCGGAAAGTGATCGCTCTCCTTACAGAATCCGGAGAGGTCAGGAGTTTTACACTAAAAGGAGGGTCAAGCAACTCGACGCGACGGATATTCCCCTCATAAAAATAACTGATATACAGCTTTAATTCCCTGACCACTTTAGCCATCAACATCCGCGTTTTCAGGATATAAACTTCATTCTCCTTGCTGCTTCCCGTATTAGTCATCCCCCCCATCTCCTGTATCAGGGCGGTCTGACCCATCACATTTTTATCGTCCTGCTGAATGATGATGCTTGCGGAGGTCTGATAGATGGGAGTAGAATACTTTAAATAAACATAAGCGCCTGTAAGTCCCACGATTGCCGCTATCGCCACCCAGATCCAATTGAAGAAAACTTTGGATATGAAAAGCTTTATGTTAAAGCCTTTCCCGCCAGTTGACAATACATCAGTCAAGTCCTGATTTGTGTTCATTTAAGATATGTTAGAGCCTGGTTAATACCGTTATCAGCAAAGTAATAACAGACATAGCAATAGTAAGCCGTTGTACGCCTGCAGAATTATTCGCTGCTATCCTTGCCTTGCCCGGTTCAACGTAGATGACATCGTTCTGCTTCAGGTAGAAATAAGGCGAATGAAGCAGTGAAGAGGAAGTAAGATCCAATCTGACCACTTTCCTTTCGGAACCGTTATCACGAATCAGCATAACATTTTCCCTTTTCCCGTAAATTGTAAGATCTCCCGCCATGCCGATTGCGTCCAGCACCGAGAACTTTTCATTAGGAACGGTATAGGTAGCCGGACTTGCCACCTCACCCACCAGCGTCACTTTGAAATTCGCGAATCGAACCTGGACCGTAGGTTCATTATAGTATTTCCCTGCTTCTTTTCTCAGCACAGCCCTTGCCTCTTTGGTAGTTAAGCCTGCCAGTTTAATAATGCCCAGCACCGGAACTTCCACATTTCCGTCTTCATCTACCAGAAAACTTTGCGAAGGGCCTGAAGACCCCGATCCACCACCCGCAGCGGCAGCGGCCTGATTTAAAGCGGCATTTGTCACCGGATCAATGGTTTGAACGGAAATGCCCAGTATGTCATCAACCTGTATCAAAGGTTCTTTAAATTCCGCTTTGAGAATATCTCTGACTTTAACGCTGTCTGCGAAATCGTTAAAATACACCGTTTGTTTAGTTGATACACACGAGGGGAAAATAGTAATCACTATTAAAAATGCTACTATGGATTGGCAGAAGTTTCCTTTAGACATAAATTATACCTCATGCAATTTACTACTTTTTTTTAATCTTGCTCACTTTGTATACACAAATACACAGAATTGCACAATCTATAAACCATCAGAAAGTTTATCATTGATGGAGCGAGGATATTTTATAATAAGGGATTGTATGGAACGGCCCTTGGAAGAATTTGCGCAGTCAAGCGCAATAGGAATAAAAAAAGCAATTGTTTAAAAAAATGTTAGTTTAACATTAAAAACAGTGTTTTCGATATTAAACTAACATTAAGCAATTATAAAGAAGACCCGATAGTTTTCACATTGAACCCAATTGCTCTCAGTTTTTTCGAGTCAAGCAGGTTCCTGCCGTCAAACACATTAGCAGGTTTCAACATGTTATCATAGATCCTCTGCCAGTCGTAATCCTTGAACTCATCCCATTCAGTAAGCACAGCGATCGCATGCGCACCCTTACAAGCTTCATACGGATCATCATAAACCGTAACCCCAGCTTTATTCTCTTCAGCATCGCGAGTCCGCAGGTAGTTCAAATCACCATACACCTGGTTCTCTTCAACCTTAGGGTCATATACCGCAACCTGAGCCTGTTCATTCAAGAGATGATCCGCAACATAGATCGCTGCAGACTCCCTGGTGTCGTTGGTATCCTTCTTAAACGCCCAGCCAAGGAAAGTGATCTTCTTGCCATTAACCGTATTATACGAAGTCTGGATGATCTTATTAGCAAAACGTCTTTTCTGATGATCATTCATAATGATCACCTGCTCCCAGTAATCCGCAACCTCCTGCAAGCCATAACTGCGCGCAATGTATACCAGATTTAAGATATCCTTCTGAAAACAAGATCCGCCAAAACCCACAGACGCTTTCAGGAACTTAGGCCCTATCCGGCTATCCGTACCAATCGCTCTGGCTACTTCGGTAATATCCGCTTCCGTACGCTCACACAATTCTGATAACGAGTTTATAGAAGACACACGCTGCGCAAGGAATGCGTTGGCAGTCAACTTAGACAATTCAGAAGACCATACATTCGTTGTTAAAATACGTTCTCTCGGAACCCAGTTCGCATAAACGTCTACTAAAGCCTGAACAGCTTCCTGACCTTCGGTAGTACTATCACCACCGATCAAAACACGATCCGGTGCATCCAGATCCTCCATAGCCGTACCTTCAGCAAGGAACTCAGGATTAGACAGGATCTGGAACTTAACGCCGTTTCCGGTATTATGCAAGATATCTTTCAATGCCTCAGCCGTTCTAACCGGCAAGGTAGATTTTTCCACAATGATCTTGTCACTCTTCGCAACGCGGGCTATCTGACGTGCACATAATTCAATCCATTTCAGATCAGCTGCCTGACCCTTACCCGCTCCATAAGTCTTGGTAGGTGTATTAACAGAAATAAAGACCATGTCTGCTTCATCGATCGCTTTTTCTACATCCGTAGAGAAGAACAGATTCCGTCCTCTTGCTTCCGCAACGACATCACTCAGACCTGGTTCATAGATGGGGATATTATTTACATCTTCATCATTCCAGGCGGCGATGCGCGCTTCATTCAAATCAACAACCGTGACCTGAACATCAGGACACTTTTTTGCGATAACAGACATAGTGGGACCGCCCACGTAGCCTGCCCCGATACAACAAATCTTTTTGATCTTAGTCATAAATTATTTCGAGTCAATTAATTTCAAAGTAAAGCATTCACAAATAGTTCGCAAACCTCAAAAGTCGCATCAGATACTTTTCTTAACATTTGTTACGTAAAGCATCTAAAATATTATAAAAGTAACACTTTTTCACGCAGTTAATTACAATATTAATATATATTTACATTAATTTTCACACTGTGGACAAGTCTACAGGCAAAAGTAGCTAATAAATAATAAAATCATAATGAAGAAAAAGGCTCTCGTAACAGGTATCACTGGTCAGGACGGTGCATATCTCGCTGAATTATTACTATCCAAAGGATATGAAGTACACGGTATCAAACGCAGAAGCTCACTGTTTAATACCGATCGTATCGATCATCTGTATCAGGATCCGCATGAAGAAGACGTTCGTTTCATCATGCACTACGGCGATCTTTCCGATTCTACCAACCTGATCCGCATTATTCAGCAGGTA